>Ga0065711_1051897_pt1 | contig 10188 bp, 6 predicted proteins | sample Hoacrofraction12_FD_59098 | JGI IMG/M metagenome (GOLD analysis project Ga0065711, IMG submission 59098) | Hoatzin crop microbial communities from Cojedes, Venezuela - Epithelial fraction 12 v2 (version 2) | ecosystem: Host-associated > Birds > Digestive system > Esophagus > Crop | place...
GGCGGGCCGGGCCGGGCGGGACGGCACGGCGGTGCCTGACGGTGCCCGTGCCCGCAGCTGGTGGCGGAGGAGAACGTGCGCGCCGTGGTCACCCTCAACGAGGAGTACGAGACCCGGTTCCTCTGCTGCTCCGCCCAGGTGAGCCCGCGGAGCCGGCCGGTGCCCCCCGGAAGGGTCCCGCGTCGCTCGCCGTGTCCCGGCGCCGGTGAGGCTTCAGCCGCCTCCCGCCCTGATCCTGGCGGCGGCCGCCACGGCCTCTGGCAGCGAAGACTGTGCCTGGGCCCCGAAGCCGACGGCGAAAAGCCTGCGAGGAACCGGTAACGCGTGAGGACGCGAGTGAGGGGTCGCGGCTGCAGCGGCGGGCGGGGAGGGGGAGCGCCCACTCCGCGTCCATCCCTGCCCAAACTCCAGAACGCCCCTTGTTTCGGGAGAAGATCCCAGCTCTCCTCCTTCCCTCTGGCTGAGCCGCGGCTGTTCCGTCCCCTTTCGCCTCTCCCTGCCGGTAGCCAGCACTGAGGTTTTCACGCGTCTGATTTCAGGGGCAGACGTTCACAGTCTGCGTACAACCCTGCTGGATTTGCCAGCTGTCCCAGCAGGTTTTCTTTCTGGAAAGAAACCCGAAGAATTTAACAGATCGAATCTGCCCTGTCCATTTCAGGAATGGGAGGCAATGGGAGTGGAGCAGCTGCGTCTCAGCACCGTGGATCTAACCGGAGTCCCCACCTTGGAAAACCTCCACAAGGGTGTTGAATTCATCCTGAAACACCGAGCCTGCGGCAACAGCGTCTACGTGCACTGCAAGGCAGGGCGCTCCCGCAGTGCCACCGTGGTGGCAGCATATTTAATTCGAGTAAGAAGGATTCTATGCTAAACGGGTTTATTTTCACGCCGTCTGGGCAAATAGAGCCAACCTTTACAGTTTGCTTTTGGTTGAGAAGCCCGAGCATGTACAAGTGCGTTAATATTCCATGATTTTACAGAGTTTGGACTTAGAGACACATTGAAAAAGAGGTAGATAGCTAGGCCCCAAACTTACATTGTGGTTCTGTAGAATGTGGCAAACGCAGGGTAAAGGAACAAGTGAAACTTCATGTTTGCTGAATTGCGGTCTAAGCTTTCTTTGATAATCTGGTTTATCTTTGCACACCTTCTTCATCTGTGCGTATGATACATACTGTCAAGGTAACGCTTCCTGGCAGTGAGACAGTGGTGAAGCTGCAATATAGCCACCGTTTTAAGTAGTCTTTTCATTAATCTCTACGGTCGGCCTCTGCCAGCTCAGTTATTAGCACAGGCACTGGCAAAGATGTGATCTTACGGGAAAGAGAACCTGTTGTTGCAACAAAGCTTTGAAACACATCTTCTGATAGTATCTGTTGCTGGTTCTGGCAGATCAGTCAGCCTTCGGGAAGCTGCTCAGTTTTCTGGGCCATTAATACAGTAAGTTCCCAACAGGTTTTGAATGGTTCTGCCCTTCTTAATTCTTTCTGTGGAGGAACAGATTGAAATGGCAATTACAAGTCACTCGTGAGGGGAGGTTCACTGAGCAGATAAACATCCATTTTGGTTGTTCAGATTTTCTCCTTGGTTAACTGAAGTGGCGAGCCTTTCTATGCTTTTCAGTAAATACAATTCAGGATCAAGAGAAGTGACTTTGGTTTTCTGAGTTCCTCTACAGACCCAACTGGGTAAGCCAGCACCAAGAACAAAATCTGACCTGTGGATTCTTCTGTTGGTGTTATTAAGTGCTCCCTGGAAACTTTTCCCTTAGTGCTGGAGGGAAAATTTTCTCACTAAGTGCTAAAGCGTGATGGAAGTGCTAGTAAAGTTTTTAAAAAAAGTAAAAAAAGCAAGCTGCGCTTTTGCTCTGGTCTGGTGGGACTAGGACAGGAAACTTCACAACATGACAGAAGCATGAGTGAGACAGAAAACAGAGGTCCCAGGCAGCAACCATCCCTCTTTAACTGAGGGACTGATTTAATTAACTTGCACTGACTTCCAGGCTCCTCTGAGAGGAACATGAAGTGAACAGAAGGGGCAAAGCAGCAAGTTTTCTAACAAGTCTAATGTTGCCTGTAGCCTCCAGGAAGGCGCCATTTACTGGTGCAGGGATGGAATGGATTTTGACTTGCGGGGTTTCTGCCTTTTCAGCTGCATCACTGGAGCCCTCGGGAAGCAATAGAGGCTATTGCCAAGATCCGTCCCCACATCCTCATCCGGCACAAGCAAGTCCAGGTCCTGGAGACATTCCACAGGAACATGATTGCTGGGACAACTGCATAGTATCAGTAAGAGCTATCAAAATCTCTGTCTTGACTGCTTTTAAAAAAAACCCCTTACGCTTTAATGATCTAATGAAGGCTTAAGTGTTGTACTTCATAACCATCAATAAAGAAGTTTTTACATAAATTGTAGCAAAGGGGAGGTTGGGCTGTTTCATTAAAGCTTTCCTTCCTCATGGCTAATATCTTAGTTCTCTTGGAACCCCATAGTTCTTCTCTCCCACACACAGTATCAGTGCTGAGCGAACTGCAACCCACGGAAGTTGTGTAATATTTGCAGCAAAGGAAAAGAAAACTTTGTCTCAGCAGAGACTTTATTCAGATGCTTACTCAAATGGTTACAGTGCCAACAGAGAGGGGTAGGAGGAAGTGGTCTTAATTCCGTCTTTCACCAACACTACGTGATGATTACAGGTGGGGATTCCCTGTACAGTAAAGGAAGGCAATGCTCATAAAAACAATCTCCTTCTTTATGCTAGGTCATCACAGAGCAGTAAGCAAGTTCCCAGTTTGTTACCACTTCTTTAGGAGAAGTGCTGAATAATTCAACCTACTAAAGGTCTTGGGGTCAGCTCTGGAATCCAACTGTTGTAAATATTTCTGCCAGTCCCTCCTTCTGCAGTAGGGACGCAGGAATGTTTAAAAGGAGGCATCCCTGGAGGACACAGTGCACATCTAACTCTGTGACCGACATGGCAGCAACACACAGTCTCCCAGGCAGTTAAAACTAACAGTCTGGGCCAAGGAGGACGTTGTCCATATGCCACAGAATTTGTTACTGGCGGATTGGTTCCAGGCTAAAAATGCCATTTGCTGCAGTTTGGGCCTCAAACGCAAGCAGCTTATCACCAAGGGATCAAAGTAATAGCATTTAGTCCATCTGAAATCTAAGATGCAGCAGTTCAACTTTAATAGTGCTATGTAAAAGAACAGGCCCATAGCCAGAAAGCCTGTACTTCCTCTGCACAGGTATAGAGGATGGGGTCTTTGCTGGATGCTGTGAGCTCGTAGTAGCTGGGACTGGTGCTGAGGGTGGTGGGTACCTCTGAGCTGCACAGCAGAACACCACTGCTGCCCTTTCCATCACTGGGCCAGTTTTGCCCGCTTAGGCCAGGACAAACTGCAGGTTAGTGAGCAGCACTTTGATGCCACTTGTGACTGTTACAACAGAGGTGGCTGGGTTAAGTTTAAAAGTATTTGCATCACCCTTTTTATAGCGGTCGCGAAAGACATAGATGCTGCCATTGCAGCTGGCAATTTTCCAGAGGGACGGTACTGAGCTCCAGGCATCTGGCAGGCACAGCCGAGTGAAGCTATCCAGCAGGGGATTATAGCACAGCAGCGAATCCCCCTCAGCTACAATGAACACCACATCCTTGTGCACAGCAGCATGCATGCGCCCTGCAAAAGGCAGTACGTATGGCTTCACGTGGCATTTCTCTGTGTTGGTATCATAGCACTGAATTAGCCGAGAGGGCTTGGTGAAGAAGTCCAAGTCATTTTCCTCCCCGCCCAGCAGGTAAATGACACCGTTAAGGTTTACACCGGCCGCTCCAGAGACTGCTACTTCCAGCTGGCTGGTCTCTGTCCAGACATTGTCTCGTACTCTGTAATATATAACGGCATTAGAGAGAGTATCCTGTAGAGTTTTCCCCCCCAGTGAATATATTGCATCCTTGCTTGGCACAGAGACAAGAGTGTGCTGGAGCCGGTCACGGGGCAGAGGGGCACACCACTCCCAGTCTATAGTCGCATTGTTGCATTTCCACATGCGTCGTGGAATGGAGCCACCGACGACGTACAGGTCACTACCGTGCTTGCAGGCTGCAGTGATCTGGTGACACAGGCTGTTCTGGCCACTCACGCTTATGGAGTCGTCATCGGCACAATGCAGAGAGACAGCGAGTGAATGTGTACGTGACGACTCTTTCCCAATCAGATAGATGTGAACATTTTCTCCAATCACCTGAGAGAAAGGAGGATTGTGTCAGCAGAACTGGACTTGTTTACACAAACATCAGTGATGCCCAAGACCGAATTTTTCAACTTTAGGACCCACCTGTGGCCCTGAGGCATGTGACCTGCTTCCCAAGTCCTGCCACCCTAAGGCGTTCAGGTCTCAGAGCCTCAAAGCCTTTTCAAGATATCAGTTGCATCTGACATAGCAAAATTTGCCAAAACCCAAGTGTCTGTGGTTTACGTAAGGGCTGGTTACATCACTGATGGAGTAGAGTTATTATAATGGGAATGCCAAACTCAGATTTCTGAATGGTCTCTTTGGTAACTGAGCATCTAGTAAAGTAAGTTAATTGTGGCATTGCTCAAATCACCAGTGAAAGCAGCCTCAGGTGAAATTAAAAAAAGCTGTCAGTGGGCTTGCTATTTATGACAATGAAAGTATTCCTCATGCAAGCACCATGAATTTCAATGACATTTGTGTTTTGCAACTTTCAAGTCACACCTGTGAGCAGAATACCCTGCCTTAGGAAGTGTGAAACCAGGAAGCGCTACACCAACCCTGGAACAGAAGGTCATTTTATACCTTCAGACTTGATCGCAGCGTCTCTGAAAAGCCCGCTCGCTCCTCCTTGTTGAAGTTGATCCAGGTTTCTATGGCAACTGTTGGGTTCTGAGAACATGGAACGCCATCTGTGGTTTGGGGACAGAAAGGCATTTATGATATCTAGACAAAGGTGTATATACTCAGGAACATCCTCTTCCTGCGATTCCCTCCCCCCACTCCCACCACAAAACCTACCTTCTAGAGAGGAAAAAAAGATACAGGGGTTTATAGATCTTGGCAGGCATGATCAGCACTGCCAGCCAGACTTCTACATGAAAAGAGTTTGGATAAATATCAGAGGACAGAGCTGCCAGATCTTAAGCACTTTGGATGAGTTTTGACAAAGGAATCTATGTCTGAGAGAAAGAGGGCAGGAAAGACAACTTACATGCTTTGTGACGATGAAAAATATTTTCTTATTTAAGCATTTAGGCAAAAAGATTCTCTTATTTGAGAATCTCAGCAGCTGACTTTCTTTCTGGCTGGTCCTAGAAATCTGTCTAGCAAAACTTATCTAGCAAAAGTCATTTGCAGAAATTTTCCTTCTCTGAGCAGTGTCAGACAGCTGACCCTCAAGGCTGAACATCTGGTGTTGCTGCTATCCTCTTAACGTTTGGAAATCCCCAATGAGCTATTATAGCTTTCCTTAGCAGTGTGACAGGAGGAAATGCTCAACAGGCTGCATCAGATTTCAGCTTGTTTCTGGACATAGTTGGAAGTTTTGGTTTTGCAAACACAAACTATTGCATCATCATTGTCAGTACATTACCTAGAAAATTTTAAGTATTTACTTCCAGTTTGAAAGCCAGCTATTATGCCTGTATTCACTGAGAGGCTTCAGTACGAAGGCTCTCTGATCTTGTAGTCTGCTCTCATGACAAACCCCGAATTCAACGATGCTGAAGGCATCAGACAAATTCCAACACTTTTGTCTGTACTGAAAGGGAGGAGAAAAAGTGTGGAACAAAAGCAGGTATTTCAACTCTGTTTAGTAGTACAAAGGATATCCGTAAGCAGTCCATTGTATGTAGGCGTTAAATGGAAAAACTTTGATTTTGAAATGCGTCCTAGAGTGCAACAAAAGGCAAGCTTAATAAATTACCAATTCATGAAATTAATTTTAATCCTTGACAGTAATAGCTTCCTCTATTTAATTCTCCTTTAACTACACAAACATGCAGGAATTGAAAAATATTTTTCCTACCAGCAGTTGGAAGTATATTTTGGCTTTTAATCCATTTTATGAGCTAAGTTTCAGCATACATAGAGTAATGTGATTCTATGTATGCTAATAGATGATGCACGGAAAAAAAAAGTTTTATTGAGCAGTTATTTTCATTGAGGACCACAAACACTAAAGGCCATAGTCCTAAAATGATGGTTACTACATAGAATCCCTAGGAAGTTAAGGGTGTCTCCTTCTCTGGAGATATTCAAGACCCGCCTGGACAAGGTACTGTGCAGCCTGCTCTAGGTGACCCTGCTTCGGCAGGGGCGTTGGACTAGGTGACCCACAGAGGTCCCTTCCAACCCTTACTATTCTGTGGTTCTGTGTGATTCTGTGATTCTGTGATTGACCTCTATAGCTTTATTTCATGATTTTAGGAATTTTTTTCTTAATGAACTCACAACTTAGTTTAAAAACTTTAGCTAGATGCTTATCAAAATTACTCTAATTTTATCACAGGTTTTTTTAGTTACCAGTACACATTCTCAATAGGGTCTTAACTGTGAATTTCTTCAGATGCAATAGAGATAATACAATGCAGTATCTGTAACGACTCACATGCATAGCATCAACTTTAAAGGCTATTTTAAGTCTTATGGACCCATTTGCCAGTATTCCAAAGAAGCCAATCACGGTAGGTTTACTGTTGTAACAGCATACAAAACACATGACACATATAGTTATTTACTCATTTACAAAATCATTTAATTAAAGCAAGAAAGGGGCAATCTCTCTGGTCCCAAGTCCAGCACATTTGAATGTATGAGCCTCTTCCACATTCTTGCTTCCTCTAGCAATGATATATAAATGCATAAAAATGGAGTTGTGACTGCGGCATCATGGAGAGGTTTTTCAAGTACTGGCTGTACCTACTAGGGCAGCAGAGAATCCTTAAGGGCTGGTGGCAGTTGGACAAACTAGTTGATGTGTTGACACATCCTTCACAGCACTGAGTCATTGCATCCATTACTGTGGAAGGTTATTACCTTTACAAGAAGGGTAATTACTGTATTATGTAAGATGTTACAATGCCTCTATTTCAGTCAGCTGAGTGCCTAGCCTAAATAATCCTAACAATTATATACAATGGTTAATAACACTAACATATGGCTCCTGCTCAAGCCTTCTTAAAAATGCTGAGTTGTTGCATTACTATGTTAAATGGTTATGAACTAAAGAAAAAAACAAAAACACTTTCATAAGATGTTTGTTTCTGGTAAGGCTTCTTTACTTTTAATGCAAATAAAAGTACAACAAATTGTTGAAAGTTACTAAGTTATGTCTAAAAAAACCTCTAATACTTCTGACCTGTTCACCCAGGAACTGCTGCGAATTACCAGCATCCTCTATGTCCCTTTTGTATAGCTTAGATGCTTCATGTCCAGTGACAACTATTAGGTTTTTTTCTGATCAAGTTATCCAGAATGTTTTGCTTTGCTCAGCTAAGCCTCTGAATAGACAGTGGTTATGAAAGCTTGGATCTTTCCACCTGTTTTGTTCAATCCCTGATAGACTCTCTGAAAGTGTGTTTCTACACCCACATCCTGGCTAGTCTCAAGAACTCCTTACCTGTAAGGATGTCTGTCAGTAGGCGGAGAGGCAGGTGTAGGAACTCCTCTGTGTCTTGCAGTTGAGACAAATGGGACTTTGCACAGTGTTTGGCAGCTGTGTAGAGCTCCATGTCACTGTGTTGATCTGCCAACCACATGACCTGCAGACAGTTCCTAACCTGCACTGTACGGGCCAGAAAACGGGAGCACTCTTCAAAAAGGGCAGTCAGCTGGTACATGTCTGCCACTTCATAGGTTTCCTGCAACTCCTCTGCCCTCAGCTTTACAGTCCCATGGTAAATATAGTCCACAAGAAGCTGAAAGACACTCTCGCTAACGTCCTGCAGCTCAATCACCCGGTTGTGGGCCTCCTTTAGGTTGGAAGTGAACATAGAACGAAAAAAGCAACTCTGAGCCGAGAGGACCAAACGGTGCAGCTGGAATTCTTTGCCTTCAACCGATATTGTAACATCAGCAAAGAGCTCATCCTCCAAGCATAATTTCATAATACCCTGGGCCACGCGGCCGGAGTGGGAGCGGTCGGTAAAGGTGTAGTTCACAAAGTAGTTTTCTTCTGCAGAGGAGCCTCCAGTCTCTTCTGACGAGTCCATGGTGCTGCACAGATCAGACCTCCAGCAATCTGTAAAATCACAATTATTGTATGGCTTTCTCTCTCCACTGACAAGATTATGCAGTACTTCAGGGTACAGGGAAAAATCAAACACATTGGTAAGAAGCTAGCATATTTCAGACTGAATATAAACAGTGCAGCCAGAAACTTCTGCTTGAGCTTCATAATCTCAAGCAACAAATGAGAAGTTGGCATGATTCAAAATATAATATATACTAAACTTCCAGTGCAGTGAGCATCACATCCCAGCAGAACAGGGAGATGTGCGTACTTTTCACCACTCATTTCGATGACACAAAGAAATGCAGCAACAGTTATTCAAGTGAAAAGTCCAGCAACCTCCCTAGGAAGCTCGCAAAGCCAAAGAATGCGGCAGCACCATAGCCGGGCTAGATGAGCACAAGCAGCAGTTCATCTCATCAAAAGGAGTCAATTACCATCCAAAACCAACACGACGAATCTGTGCAGTGGTATCAAGTAAGGTGAACTTTTTACTGAAAAGATGCGCGAACAGTCTGCCAGACGTAACCACCAGTCCTTCAAGCTAAGCAAATCAGGTAACTGAAGGTTATACTCAGTTTGTCAATGCACCGGACACCTTCAGCATGCAAAATAACCTGTTAGATATTGTTAGCCAGTGTTTCCTAAGTGGTAAGGAGAACACCTCTTAGGAGGTACTCCTCAGCAGGAGATTGTTTGCAGACCTCCAAGTCGTTTGTGGGTCAGAAAAGCTTCTGAACCAGAGGACTGCTATGGAAAAGAGGTCTTTTTTAATGTGGCTCTTGACAGCATTAGGAGCAAACAGATGCCCATGTGCATTCACTTTAAATCTTAACACCTCAACTATGAGCCATGGTGACTGATATCACAAATTTCTTCAATTCATACTGACCACTTCCAGTACAATGTTTCCCAAAATGAGGATTTTTCTCCAGGAGATTCATAGCTACTCTTCCATGCTTTATTTTGTCAAACGTGCATTTTCTCACAACAGCTCTGCTTGATACAAGAGGGCTCCTAAGTTCTCTGCTTGAGTTCTGTTCACGGGAAGTAGCGTCTACATCCCTAATGGGCTGGACAAGTCTGTCCCACCCCTGATGGTGGCCTGCCTTAATTATACCCTTACTGGGATTTTACAGCAGTTCTGGTCTGTCTGAAAAGTACCTATATGCTAGTCTGCAAGTGTCGGAGGAACTGCACTTAGCACAGAACACATCGGCACTATTTTTCCAGCTTTTCCAAGGCGAAGCCGATCCCGCACATCGGCTCCCACTCCAATGAAAGCTCTTCATCCTCCCGGCCATGGCGCTCAGGAGTTGCAGCCCAGAACGCTGGAGCACCGGGATACGGACGGACGAACCGCTCTGCCCTCTCGGCACTGCACAGCTTCCAGAGGACTGGAGCCCCGTCACGGCAGAAACGCCAGCGCCGGCTGAAGACTGCCCTAAACCCCACACCCTGCTCTGCAAACGCCAAGTTCCCCTCTGCACCCGTGGCATCTCCACAACGAAGAGACGGAGGCGCAGGAACAGCCAGGCGGCCCACGAAGCGGACCCTGGCACTCCCGGCACACGCTGAGCCACCGAAGCGGCGGGCTGCGCCCTGCCAGGCTGGGGGCGGCCACACCTGCACGCCTCCCGCCCGGCCCCTGACAGGGCCGCGGGCCCGGCGAGGCGCCGGCCACCGGGGAGCGGAAGGGAAGGAAACGCAAAGTTAACGCCGGGAGAAGCGAAGACACCCCCCTCCTCCGCTCCCCCGGAGAGCCACCTCGCCCCAAAGCGCTGCTTCAGCCCGGGCGTCCGCCAGCGACCCCGGACTCGCAGCCCGCCCCAGGGCAGCGGAGCTCCTCCGACCCCCAGCGCGGCCCCGCGGCACCCACCTGCGGCGCTCCCCTTCATCCTCCCGCCGCTGCCCCAGCGGCTCCTCCGCGCCCC
>Ga0065711_1051898_pt1 | contig 10188 bp, 3 predicted proteins | sample Hoacrofraction12_FD_59098 | JGI IMG/M metagenome (GOLD analysis project Ga0065711, IMG submission 59098) | Hoatzin crop microbial communities from Cojedes, Venezuela - Epithelial fraction 12 v2 (version 2) | ecosystem: Host-associated > Birds > Digestive system > Esophagus > Crop | place...
CCCAGGTCACCTCTCCACAGAGCTGCTCTCCAGCAGGTCCGTCCCAAGCCTGTACTGGTGCATGGGGTTGTTCCTCCCCAGGTGCAGGACCCTGCATTTGCCTTTGTTGAACCTCATCAGGTTCCTCTCTGCCCAACTCTCCAGCCTGTCCAGGTCTCACTGAATGGCAGCACAGCCTTCTGGTGTATGTTTTGAGCACAGGTTACTGGACACAGTAGACTTATAAGGTGATGTGATGAACTAGTTGCACCTTTATGTTCTAGAAGTTTGGAATTGTAACACATAGTATGCTGAAGAAACACTTAAAGAATATGAACTCTCCTAAAGCATTTCTTTGTTTCGTGTAGAAAGCTCTCTGAATAATATAGAAAACATTTATCTTCCTGTCCTTTCTCACTTGTATTTTTGGAAAAATGGCATTCTGCTAAATGTATGGAAAAATGCTAAACATAGTTTATTTCCTTGAATCACAAACACAAAGGTGACACAAAGTGATACATTAGACACTAGCAACAATATGCGAAGAATAAATCACATAAGGTATTAGTGTAAGTTTGAATAGGACTAAACGGATGTGTTAGCAGTTGCTGTTTGAGTCAAAATAGTAAAAGTCTCACTACTAAAAATTAGGTGGGTATTTGTAACTAATGGCCGGGATTTTTTTATGACAATACTGCTATGGGTTCTGTTTTTCTTCTAAAGCTTGCTTTCAGGAATCGGGTTGTTTTAACTGCGGGTCAACAGAAGACTGCATCTGAAATACAGCTATTCTGTCTGTTGGTCTTGACCTCTCTATCTTAACTTAGTAAAAGGACAAGAACTTCAAATACTTTAAACTTCCATTCACAGTCAGGGTGCCTGATCAAGAATATCTCTTATTGCTGTCTCCAGTGTTGCTCTGATCTGGTGAATTCAATGCAAAAGGTGGTGGGGTGGAAGCAGTAGTGTGGGGCTGGGGCATTTGCCACAGTTCTGATTGACAATGACTTCACACTGATGGAAGATGAGAGGCAGTCTAGTAGAGGAGACTTGTCACTTGAGTGTGCCAGCATGTTGAGAATAGTGCATCCATACTTCTGAAATACATTATCATGTGAGGGTAAAGTTAGTTTTGATTCAAGTCTAGCTGAGATAAAGTGTCTATAAGTGTGTTTTAGATCAGGCATACTTTTTTTAAGATACTGTCCCGATGTACAGCCCTCTGTTTTCAGTCATCATGAAGTGGTCTTACAACGCACAGAGTGAATACCTTCCAGGCAGAATTAATCCAGAAGTGCTCTAGCACGGCACATGATGTACTTCTGTGCTGCTCATTCAGTCCTGTAGATTAGAGCAGTGCTACCCCACAGTGAAATCCAGAAAATGCATGTAGCACGGATGCAGGCTTTTTGACAGTGTTGCACTTCAGAGATTATAATTTTTGGTAACGCTGCTTCTTAATGTAGATGCAGCTTAGTGAGGCAGCAATAGTTTGGCTGGAAGTAGACATTTTTGAAAGGTGGGAGAGGGTAGGGTTTAAATAACTTTTTTTTCCTGAGAATGAATTACTGGAAGTGACATTTTGTGCTAGTTCAGAATTTTTTTTATGGTATATGTGGGGAGGGACACTTGAATGAAGCACAGATGGTTGGAATGGATTTAAGCCTTTCTTTAAACTAGCTTGGTGAGAGGGAAAGCAAAACTCTTACGGGTAAACATCAAGGAGCTGAAGAGTGTATTTTTCACTGCTGTATAAATTAATGTATTAGTTACTGTACCAACTTGGAAGGACTGGCTTACATTATTGTCATGAAAGAAATATTCCAAATAGGTGAAAAATTGTATCTGCTGCTTTAGCCATTGATGGACTGCAGTGCTGATGCTAATATTTGTGCTTTCAAATGCATTATTACTGGTGTCTTAGTAAAATAGTGTTCCTGGAGTCATCATTTCTATAGTTATGAGATAGAATGAATATGGACGAGTTGCGTGGTGAAGGAAACCAACTCAAAACTGAGGTCTTAAAGTGGGAAAGGGAGAAAGACACATCACTTAGGATCTCTCTGTCTCACTCTTATTCTGCTGCTTTTGTATATTCTGCTGCTTTTGTATATTCTGCTTTTACTTTATGCTTAGCATTTTTCAAGAGTTTTCTGTTTTAAGTTTTCTTCTATGCTGTGCATATTGGTCGTTCATACTTGACTGAGCATGCTAATAATCCTTTTGGCTATGTGTAACTTGTGATTTATTGGTCAAATGTACTGAATTTCCATACAACTTGGGAATTAAGTTGTGGTGTTTATTTTTTTTCCTGGTATGTTCAAGAGCATATTGACCCAGTCATTGAGAAGATTGTTTCTGAAATTGAAAGTTTGTAAGTTGTCTAGTATTACGTAGAAAAATCCCTTAAAATGACTGCATGTGAAGATACCATCACTTCCATCAGTCTGATGGAAAGGAAGAACTTTTCAATTTGTAAGTGCATTCTGAGAGATTAAATAATGCATTATGGGCAGGCCTGTGTATTGCATCCATCAGATAACGTAAAAGATGCTTTGAATTGAATGCTGTAAATTTTGACTTTCCCAACTTTTAGCATAGTACAGTTGCAGGAGATATCTAAAATCAGTGTGAATAACTAATATCAAAGAATCGTAGGTTGGAAAAGACCTCTAATATGGAGTCCAGCCATCCACCCAACACCACCATTCCTGATAAACCATATCCTGAAGTGCCCCATCTACATGTTTTTTTAATACCTCCAGGGATGGTGACTCCACCACTTCCCTGGGCAGCCTGTTCCAATGTCTGACCACTCTTTCAGTAAAGAAATTTTTCCTGATATCTAATCTAAACCTCCTCTGAGGCAACTTGAGGCCATTGTCTCTCGTTTTATCACTAGTTACTTGGGAGAAGAGACCAACACCTGCCTCACTACAGCCTCCTTTCAGGTAGTTGTAGAAAGCAACAAGGTCCCCCCTCAGCCTCCTCTTCTCCAGACTAAACAGCCCCAGTTTCCTCAGCCACTCCTCGTAAGACTTGTTCTCTAGACCCCTTACCAGCCTCTTTGCCCTTCTCTGGACGCACTCCAGCAACATGTTGTCTTTCTTGTAGTGAGGGGCCCAAAACTGAACACAGTACTTGAGGTGCGACCTCATTATATGCAAGATATTATGCAATATGCAATTTCAGAAGTGTAAGCAGGAATAATATACAACTTTTTTTTTTTTCCGAAGTAGCAAAACATTAGACTCTAAAGGTCCAGGCTTTTTTGTAGCTACTGAGTAAGTGAAGATGTGGAGATTACTCTGCTTGGAGCAGTAAGCTTGTGTCTAGTTTTAAGTGTATTTGTTTGAAGTTAGCCTTTGTAGGTGACTTTAGGCAGAAAAAAGATTTCTAAAAATAGAAACAATTTTCCTAGCACGAGTTGCAGGGTTTGTAGTTCTTGGAAAGTAACTGTGATAACAGTGTGGTTCTGATGCTACTGACTGTTGTGTGTTTCTAGTCAAAAACCAAAAAGCTTAAAAATGCAGCTATAAAATTTAAGTCAATAACAGTAAAGACTCCCACCTTCCCTGCCCTCCCTGTGTAGTTCTTCCAAGCTCTTCTTATCATGTAGGCTCTTTCGGTCAAGCTTATCTGTACCTCTACCAATCTGTACCTCTACCAGTCTGTATGGTTGAGACCTTCAAATTACACCATAACCATTTTTTAAAGGGAGCATTTTAACCATTGTTGTGGCCTTCTTGTAAGCAGTAGATGGTACTTGCTGTTTACTGGAGCCCGTGGCACTTCTGGAGGCTTTGCAAGGAACCACAGTGGGTCAATAAGCAGACTTTAGGTATCAGAACTTTTTGTTTTCACTTTTAAAAAGGTAATACTGCATTTGGGCTGGTATTCTAGCCTTGAGGCTGTTGTTTGCTTGGTGCGTATACTTGAAGGGAGAGCACAGGTGCCAAAGTAGGCATGGGCGCCTTTTTTTGTTGTTGTTGCCTTGATCCAGTTTCCTAAGCTCCAGAGTAGGGCAGGAGTTTAATGCATCTTTAAACTTAGCATTTCTTATTAGCTGTCTCTAGCTCCCTGATTTGTGTGCACATCTTCCTGGAGTGCTTAATTCTCTCCTGAACCATTAGATAAGAGAATCATGTACTAAATGTCATGTCTTAGCCTTTGTTCTATGTACACAATTACAAAAAACCTAGACTTTGAGCAGCTGAACTCGAAGACACAGACATCTTTTCTGAATCTGACACCCAGAGGCTGGCTGGAATTAAAGTTTAGCTCTGTGATGGTAAATGGTTAATCTTGCTGCTTTCCAGTCCTTCAACAGAGATGTGATATTAGAACTAAAGGTTTGAAATATTAATGGCACTCTGCACTTTCACCAGTACATATTCCTGCTGCATTTCATTATGCTCTTATTGATTTGTAGAGATAAACCTTCGTATTTGTCTTTTGTAGGGTTTTAAAAAAATACTCGGGAATTCTGATTGGGAGGACTTGGAACAGGTAATTGACTCTAGGGCAAACTACAGTGTGTAGGGTATTGATATGTGGTGAAGAGGGCATTGAAAAATTGGTTGCATTGTAATTTGAGGGGAAAGATCAATTTAAATGAAAACCTATGATCTTGTCTCTGGTGTGTTTCATGCTGTCAACTTTCATCAACTTAAGATACCCATAGAGTAGGGTGGAAATACCAAATTCATTCAACACTTAAAATGTATTTCATTGTTACTGTGAAATATCTTTTTTCTTCTCAAATTACTTTTTAAGAAAACTATTCTTCCTTTCGAGAGGAAAGAATTGCAAGCCTGATAAAGCATTTGTTGTCTTCCTGATATTATCAGCACAGAAAAAACAGTGACTGAGATGTTCGTACATATTGCAGAATGCCCAGTGCGTCAGTTATTTTGAGTCAGGTTTTGTTGCTTATAATACTTTCTTTTCAGCTTAGAAGGTACAATCCATCACCCTTAAATGAAAAGTATTACTTTGTTACACTGTGCTGACTTACTGGTGGCTTTTAAAAAAATCTTTCGCATGCTTTTAGTAATCAGTCACACCTATTGCTGCAAATTCATTTTTATTCTAAAGGTGGACTTCTTGTGTAATAAATCCATGAGGGAATACTAAAAGGCGGCCACTTTCTGAATAAATCCTGCTCGCAAAACAGATTAGGTGATGGTGGACAGAATTACAGTAGTGCTGCAGTGCTGGACCAAACGCAGCCCAGTTGCCTCGTTTGGTGTTGCATCTATCTGTATCATCTAATTTCTTCTGCTTCAGAGACTGATTCTGCCCACGGGGTTAGGGTGAATCCCAAGTAGTGTGTCAGTGCTTGACTTGGGCTTTCAGCTGGGGACAAAGGGAACTTTCATACAATTCTTAAGATACTCTGCATTATGAAATCCTTCTGTCGTTGTTAGCATGTTCCTATAAACTTCTCTTTGCTTTACTTTGGATCGGTGTTGGGGCAACTTGGGTATTGGCTTTCCTATTGTGAACACCCCAAGGCAGGTGATGGAATATTTTTGGGGGGGTTACAGCTGCTAAATAGGGAACTGTGTAAGTGCTGTCCCTGTTTCTTAGAGATAAAACCAAACCTAACACTAACAAACTGCTGCAACAATAGCATGCTTTTGTGAAACTTGCACAGGTAGTGCTTTCACAAGCACCTGTGAAGCCTGTCTCAGAAGAAGGTAACAGATAAGTCGTATCAGTTTGTCATCTAGCATGCTTAAATACGAAACGTGTTAGAAAAAAACTGTAAGCTTCATGATGCTGTAGACTTAATTCTGTGGAGTTATAGTTCATAATGGAAAATCATAACTTCTGTGACTAGATTTCTTGTGTTGCATTGCACAGTATTTTGTGTCAGTATTTTAAATGGCATTCTGAATTTGTGTTTCAGGAATTGCCAGAAGTGGTTCTCTTAAAGTTTTTTCGACCAGAAAACACACCAGTACCTGCAAAACCAACACCGGAGCAGCTTTCTAATCTTATCAAGACAAGTCTTCATTATCCCGAGTCTTTCAATCATTCTTTTCATCAAAAAAGGTTAGTGCAATGTTTTCTTTAGAAACTTTTGAAATATTGTTAATCTGACATAAATCCAGTTGAGAGATGCTGTGTGGGTTATGATATAAAATACAAGTCTGGTATGCAAGGATGAAATCTCGCTCGATTCTTAAACTCACTGCTTCAGAATTTTATGGGTGAAATTAAACTTTCATGTAGAGAAACAGGCTGTAATACCACAGTTCACAGTTTTAATGTTAACTAGTAGCGTTACAAAACTTACTGAAAGCAAAATAAATACTTTACTGCTTTTGTGGTTTTTTGGTCTTGGAGTAAACAGCATGACTACTTTGAGAAGCTAGACAGCAAGTAAGAGGCAATTTCAAGTCAGAAGAACTGTTATGTCTACAGCATCTGACTTGCCAAGATTAGCTGCATGTGATCCTGATTTATGTCAGAAGGAAAGGTGGTAACAGTTTAGATCAATGGGGCTTGTCTCCTGGAAGAATATCAGAATTAACCTCTGTCAAAAATCAGACTGCTAGAGTGAATTAGTTGGAGCCTGTAATATGCATAAGTCTTTCAAGGTTAAAATGATATGAACAAAGCTCTCTGTATTCATTTCCAGATATGAAGTGAATTGTACTTGAAACGTAAAGATACCTATTTAGGTTCGAATTGTTTTATCTGAGAACTCTACTGTGTTATATTAACTGAAATTTTAGAGGGCAGCATAAGTAGGTTGCCAGAGGAAAGTATTTCTTTATAAAATCTAACATACAAATGTTTTATAAGGTGGTGTATTTTAATGACAGTTACGAAGTATGAATTACTCCAGTAACAAGTTTATATCTTATTTGTTATAGTTGCTAATTGTTCTTTTCTTATTAGTCAAAGTTAGGATATTTAAACTGTTAAGCAATGGCAAGGAATTCCAGTGACATAAATCACTTACTGCATACATAGAGCTGTTCCAGCAGCAGTAGTTTGTGTACCTACCTGGGAATATTTTAGGGTCTTTCTTGCTGCAGGAGTATTTATAAAAACAATCATACTAACACTGAACAAGCAGAATATCAACTAACTGTATTAAATTTATTCAGGGTAAAGGCTTAATTTAACACCAAATGTGTATGTGCTGTCTGTTCCATTTGGGCATGGTTCTGGCTAAAACTTCAGGCCAGGTGCCAGCAATTACTCTACAGGAGGCAGCGCAGAAGAAAAGCATCTAGACAAAATGTGCTGAACAGTGATTCAGAGTAGCATACTCGACCATGTTATCCCATTGTGAAATGTCTCTTGTCATAACAGTAGATTTCCTGTAAATTAAGATATTACATATGTTTTTGCTAGCCTTTCTTTGTCGAAAGGAAGGTGGTAACTTCGTGTGGCTCAATTAAGCCAATGCTGTTTGCCTCAGTAGCATTTATTATGAGTAGCTCTAGTCAATGTGAATTATTCTATTGATATGTACACTGTCTGACTGTTGCGTAATAGACAACTACATGCTAATTTTATATTACTTGAAATTTATTGTAAGAGTATAATTAAGACTGTCCACAGTAAGACTTTTTTCCTTTACTATGGAACTATTTCTCTTCACAGCCTCTGTCTGGTACCTGTCACTCTTCTACTTTCCAATTGTTCCCAGGCAGTTGTAGATGTGATGATTGATTTGCGGCATAAAACAACGAGGTAATGTGTGACTGTTAATAGAAGAATATTTTCTGAGAATGCTTCTTAGTTTTGTAATGTTTTAACTGTATTGAATAGCCAGAATAGGATTTTTTTCAATGGTGGCTTCTCTGAAATAATGGAAGGTGATAAAGGCTTCGTGCAGTCAAATGGGAGTCTTCAGTCAGTGCTCAATTTTACTTTGGTTCTGACTATTGCTAAGACAGGACCTTGAATTATGATGCAAGTAGTTAAACTCTGCAGATCTTTTCTAAGAAAGTGGAAATACTTTTGAACTAGTGCAATACGAGTTTCAGCAGCCTTACTTTATTGAACAGGTGATGTTGGGTTTTCATTTTTAAAATATCAAGTAATTTGTAGAAAAACAACTTTTGAAGTTTAAGCAAGTACTTCCTCCTTCAATTTGGCTAAATGTCCTAGAACCTTAGGTATTTTTAGGACTTCCCCTACGCTTATCAGCTGACTCTTATGACTGGCTTTTTGCTTAGAACAGTAGTTCTATGTGTGAAAGTATTAGAAACAATTCATAAAACATTTCCTCAGTGCTGAAAGTTTTACTAAGGATTCTGTGGAAGAGAGAATTCGGTACCATGATATACCACTGTTAATTCTTCCACCTTTGTTAAAACAAGGCAATTTAACTCATAATTTGGGTGACACCACCTCTCCCCTGCCCCCCCAGTAGGCATAATGCTACTTGGTCTGCTTAGCAGAAAATGGGCCTTGTGAGATCCTTGACTGCAGGTTTTTGGCGGGGGGAAGGCAGATTGTGAAGACACTGAGGTAGGCTTAGACATGGGGAACACTTGCTTGTTGCCAACAGTCTGTCCAAGTAAGAAACTAAAGCCCAGGGCATAATACACAGGTTCAGAAATAGAGGACAGAAGACTTAAGTTTGTTACATTTATCAGTTAAGATTAGGAAGCTATTCACTGATCTGGTGTGTTTTCACAAGACAGTCATGTTTTCTACTGTGGGTGACCCTGCTTCGGCGGGGGGGTTGGACTAGATGACCCACAGAGGTCCCTTCCAACCCCTACTATTCTGTGATTCTGTGATTCTGTGATTCTATGTCTGTGAAAGGATAGTGTAGTTGTGCACAGTCATGTTTTGCAACAGTGTTGTAAGACATGTCTGTGAAAGGATAGTGTAGTTGTGCCTTGAAACTTCCTAAAAACAAAGAAAAAAGCCAAACACGCCTCCCACCTCCAAACCAGCATTAATGCAGTGTCTGTAAAGCAGCGTATATCCATGGTGGCTATTTCTGTGTGACATGCAATCTGATTTAAAAGTCTAGTTCGTGGGACAGGCCCAAGAATACCTTCTGTAGTTATTCCAAAAACTGTGACAGTTTGGATCTTGTCACTATGTCTATTGTGAGTGTTGCGTGTTGGTTATATAAAAATCTGGAATACACTGGAATTTATCATTATACATCTATGTATAATTAATATTCTTTGTATAGCGTAGGGTATGTTTGGAACCAAAGAAATCTTTTAAAGATTTGTACGAATTCATCGGGGTCAAGGGGGAGAGCCGCTGTAAAGGAGTGTTATGTGAGAGTCAAAGCTTTAACACTAAAATGGGTTTGTCGAGAAGTAGGGACCCAGAGATAAATTGAGCTGATGGGTGGACACAGGGATCCACAGGAATACCCAAGGGTACCTTAGGCACTGTGTCTCAGTGTACGTATGTTTGTTGGGATGGGTGTGTGTTTGTGGATGTAGATATAGCAGGAAAGAGGATACAGACACGACCTGTTTTAAGCTGTGTTTAGCATCTTGATAAACTGTTAAGCGCAGTTCTGTCTGTACCGATGATTGCAGCTGTTACCCCTCCAAAGTCTAGATTTTTCTTGCTATAAAAACCTTAATCTCTGAAAGATAAGGGATGGTGCTGGTGTGGGAAACAAAACAAGCATGATGCATTTGGGGAAGGCAGTGACGTAAGAGAAGCTATTGCAGGCAGGTAGTAGAAAAGAGTCAGCAACTTTCAAGTCATCAAAGATGACTGACGGTTGGCACTATTGCATCGGAAGACTGCCAGAATAATAACATAAGTTTCCAATTCCTGACTTTTGAAAAGAAATTTTCAGAAAGCATTATCGAGCATCTCTTTGTAAGGGGCCAGTGACAGACACACTGCATTCTGAAATCTTGGGAAAACTCAAGGTTAAGGGAGTCATGTAAACTGGCATGTACACTTTGAATACAGAGAAATAACTTTTGTTATGTTCTTTTTCAGCCCAGAAGCACTAGAAATTCATGGATCTTTCACATGGCTTGGGCAAACACAGTACAAGCTTCAACTGAAAAGCCAGGAGGTCTATAGCTTGCAGCTGAAAGCTTGCTTTGTTCATACAGGTGTCTATAATCTTGGAACCCCCAGAGTATTTGCCAAGCTAGCGGACCAAGTTACTTTGTTTGAAACAAGTCAGCAGAACTCCATGCCTGCACTGATTATTATCAATAATATCTGACCACTTCCTGGAAC
>Ga0065711_1051899_pt1 | contig 10188 bp, 11 predicted proteins | sample Hoacrofraction12_FD_59098 | JGI IMG/M metagenome (GOLD analysis project Ga0065711, IMG submission 59098) | Hoatzin crop microbial communities from Cojedes, Venezuela - Epithelial fraction 12 v2 (version 2) | ecosystem: Host-associated > Birds > Digestive system > Esophagus > Crop | place...
GAAAATCCGATTCCTCCGAAATCCCCGGGGGCACGGTAACGCCCCATTTCGGCTACGGAGAGCGGCTCGGTGCTCTGACACCACGGGCACTGCCTCCGGAGGGGACACGTCCGGCCTTCGCTGCGCCGAGGGAGGGAGGGCGGGCGCAGCAACACACACACACAGACTGCAGCACATGGATAATCTTTATTGGTAACATCAGTGGAGCACCAGTAAACCATTACTGACTGTAGTGGTGACACACAGCTGAGGCACATGCTAAGGCACTTTTATTATATATATATAAAAAACAATTTAATTTCTTCCGTGACAGCAATTGGGACACGAGGCTCCTGCATTTAGAGTGCTTCAGGCATACAGTATGGCGCTTCATATTTAATTATTTTTACTTCGCTCATAAGTAGGTCTAAATGCAGCATATACAATATGGTTAATAATACAGGTAAATCCAGCAACCAGTGTACGGTGTAGAAAAGTAAAGACTATCTATATATAACCATGGTCCCAATAGAAAGGCAGTGATAAAGACCTTTATTTTTTTTTCTTAATTACTTATTACGAGAGATACAAAGGCCTTACATATATCTGTGCAGATTAAAGGGTTTTTAATATACTCTTAGTCAATGGTGCACAATAACTAATCCCAACCCCTGGTTACAGAGCAGGTGCAAGAGGCTTGGACACGTCAATAAAAGAAGGATTTCCCTCCCCTCACCCCCCCCCTCTGCCCACGACCCTGTTCAACTCCCCCAGATTCTGTCTGTTACCATTAAATACACTCGGTCCCCCCGAGATTCCGAGACAGGCACAAGGACATTATTCTGCTTCCCCAGCCTGTCCTTAGCGGCTGGTCCACGCTCCCTTAGATGGAACCGCTCAGAGGCAGAGACACTAACAGGACAGCATTGCACTTCAGAGATCTGGCCAGACAGCACAAGTGAGAAAAGAAAAAGACAACTTTGGCAAGTCCTCCAGGTAACTGGCCCCGAGAGGAGCTTCCCTCTTCACCCCTCCCTGGAAACATCTGAAAGAAGAAAGGGCAAATTGCCATGGCCCAAGCACACCGTTTTCCTGAAACTGCTCCCAAACCACGTGGGTGGGCAGATTAAGAGAGGCAGAAGTCTGAGGTCACTGAACATGATTGCCGAAAGCAAACAAAGAGGGCGGGGAAAGAACACAGGAAGGAGCTTCCCTGCAGCTAGAATCGAAGACAAAAGGAGATTTACAGCAAAAATAATCTTTCCCTAACCCCGCTCCCTCCAAACTGTGTAAGGATTCACCAGCAGACATGGCACGGACAGTTCTGCAGGCCTTTGTCGTGGCCAAACTGCTGGTCAGATTTCAGACCCCCGACTCTTTGGCATTAAATACAAAGAGGATTAGGAAACTGGAAAGAGGAGGAAACTAGGAACACAGATGCCCGATGGCTCCAGATACACAGAGCTGGGCTTGCTCTGCAGATTCCCAGCCAATTTAGGAGGAGAGGGTTTGCTGAAAGTCCAGTGGGAGAGGGGAGGGTGGATGGGTCACTCCACGTATAACCTGGGTCAGATGGGAGGACTTATTCAGTAGCTTTGGCATCACCAGCATCTGCCTTGCCGTCCACTTCCTCATCGGAGCACTCTCCGGCACCCTTCCTGACAATTCGACGTGTCACGACAAACGGCAGGTCCCCGCGCCTGGGAAGGGACACACAGTACATCAGCAACACAAGACTTCACTCAACTCACCGGAGAGGGAGGGCACTGGGAAGAGGTAAGGAAGCCTTTGAGGGTGGTGAAGCACTGGAACGGGCTGCCCAGAGAGGCGGCAGATGCCCCACCCCTGGAAACATTCAAGGCCAGGTTGGACGGGGCTCTGAGCAGCCTGCTCGAGGTGCAGATGTCCCTGCTCGCTGCAGGGGGGTTGGGCTAGATGACCTCTAAGGGTCCCTTCCAACCTGAAGCGTTCTACGGTTCTGTTCCAAGTACCTGGCCAGGCTGTCTGCTGTGGGCAGCTGCTGCCAGACTACGCCGCAGTGGCTGCTGCCAAGGCACTGCACCAAGCGCTCTGCCTTACCTGAGTTTGCTCTTCAGGGAGCTGACCTCTCTGTTCATTGCATCAGCTGTTTCAGTGGCATCCTCCAGCTCACGCTGGAGCTTCCGACGGGATGCATTGGCTCGCTGGGCCTCCTCTTCCGCCTCCTCCAGCTGGCGTTTCAGCTGCTTCAGGCGCATGTTTGCCTTGTCCGCCTAAGCACGTGTGGGGAAAAGGGATCAGTGTGTCCCCAGAGTGACAGCATGGGAGGTAGAGCAGCAAAAAGCAGTTTCCAAAGCCCCCTCTTCCCTTTCTGAAGGGAGCTGCCCATGAGTTGACAGCCCCAAGCTCCTCCTTAAAAACACTACATTTTCACCTGCATCACCTTCTAACTATCACACTGAGGGAAAAGACGACAAATCCACAGTAAGGTTAATGCTAGAGCCCTCTTAGGTGCAGACGACACCTCGGTCACAGGAGGGAAATCCTCCCACCAGAAGGCTCACCGACACTGCAGGTAACTATACACACCTGATCTTTGAACTGCTCAGCGTTACGCCTCTCATCATCCACCTGCAGCAAGATATCTTTCAGCTTCTTCTCAGCACGGCGCACCTGCTTGCTGGCAGCCTGGCGCTCCCTACACAGAAAAACAGAGATACTCAGACAAGAACGTATCTCCCCTTGTCCCCAATAAGACGACCTGACCTGGGCAAGTTAGAAACAAAGAAGACAGCAGAAGTCCTCCTAACTTAGAGACAAAGGGGACGGGAGCCAATGTTTCCCAGAAACGGCCAAAAGGCACTGGTATCACACAGATGTGACCCTTCTTGAAGCTACAGAGGGGCAGCAAGTGTATCACAGCTGCAGTTTTAGGAGTGGTTAAGTCTGGACGAAGCTAGCAGTCTCTGCAGTGAAAAACAATGCAGGTTTGCCAAGATCTTACTTCTGTGCTACCCAGAATACCTAGAATGAAGCCCTCACTCGGACAAATCAAAATTTCTTCAGAAGAGTTTAAAATGCTGGATTGGGTGGAGGCTTGCAAAACAGACAGGGTTTCTACTAGGAACGTACTTTGTCTCCATGTCCAACTGCTCTTCCAGCTGCGCGATCTTTGCTTCCAAGGCCGTGATGCTAGCCTTGTACTTGGACTTGACCGCACTCTCCATCTCCTGCAGTTTGAGCTTCAGCTCCTTGTTCTGGCGCTCCATCTGCTGGCGAGCGTTCTCATTCTTCTGCGCGTTGCTACGCTCAGCGTTCAGGTCCGCATTCATCTGATCAATCTGCAGAGAGAAGTAGTACTCAGCATATCGAACACTCCAACCTGAAAGGCTGATTTATTTCGCAGACACATGCTGACACGCAAAAAAAAAAGGACCCTCAGGGTGAGCTGAATACCTGGAATAACTCTGACGCAGAGGGAGCTCTCTCTGGGCAGGGCATTCCTCAAAGTATCTTCGTTTACTCAGATTTTCAAAGTAATTCCTTGAATAACAGGTTTATCAACCTCCTCTTAGGGCTAAATTTGCCAATCAAGTACAACACACTCTGGTGTGAAGGCCATGGTTTGGCTCTTAACGCAGTAATTATCAGCCTTAGTGAATTACAAAAATCCCAAGGCAAGTGGATCCAATACGTGTGCTTTACTTATTTATCATTTATTTGCTGTCTGTCTACTTCCACTACAAAGCAGCAGCTTAAAAATACTGACTTTCAAAGGCAAAATGGCATGAACTCAGTCCAATTCCAAGCCAGGGCTCTAGCTGACAGTCAACCAAGTAGAGAACTGTGCTCTCACCCATCAGAATGAACACGCCATTTGGGAAATCATCAGCCTAGCTCCTTGGTTTTGGAGCGCTGAGAAAACAACATGCCTGACTCTCAGAGGCAGACAGATAAAATATGACAGAGAACAGGCAGATTAACATCATGGTTTCTATAGCAGCCTAACAAATTCCATATGGTTAGTCCATTTGAAAAAGCATAGAACTGGCAGAAAAGTCATTTTCCAAACATACTGTGGCACTGTTCAGCATGCCAAGTTGGAGCAGCACGCTGCAGATCATCTTTCTCATAATCCGTTAATACAGAAAAAAACAACCTTCCAGACCCTTTTTTATGAACTTGGGAGCTTGTTCCAGCTACCCAATGATTTAAATGATCAAACCCAGTGAGTTAGCATGAGGTCCGAATGCCCACCCTATTTTCTCTCTTGTGGTATTCAGGTGTTTCACCTTGCTTGCATCTACAGGCCTCTGAGGGCCGGTACCGTACACAAAGCAGCAGCTGGCATTACTCAGAGTGCAGTTTGACAATTTACAGACTAGAGGGCCCCTACTGGCACACACAGCCTGAACAGGTACCTGAAGATTTGCCTTCTTGAGCCGGTCATTGATTATCTCTGTGTTGCCCTGTTCTTCTTCTAACTCCTCCTCCAGCTGAGCTATCCGGGCCTCCAGCCGTCTCTTCTCCTCCATGGCCAGTGCTCTGTAGGATACAGAATTAATAAAGCAGTGTTGGTGGCATTAATGCCTCAGGGAAAACCTGCGGCTTCTAATTTTACAGAGTAAGCTCAGTCTTTCAAGAGCAGAGAGGATACAGCGCACGCTGCAGTCTACACAAAAGTAACAGCCTGCAAAGTATTTTCTGAAACCAGCTCCTCCACCCTTAAACAAGGAACATTACTCACCCTTTACCACTGTTGTTGGCAATCTCGTCAGCCAGCTCATCCCTTTCTTGCTGGGCCTGGCGCTTGGCACGCTCAGCAGCTGCAAGTTCCTGGAATGAAAACGAGACGGTCAGTGATCCAGTGGGAAGCTACCAATTAATGCAGCACAGGAAAAAGTAGCTACTGGTAACTGGTGGTATGGTCTCTAGCTAGATCCAGACTTAATTATAAGACATGGTCTGTTCCCCTCCCACCCCACAGGTTCCTTTGTTTTGCACACTCCTATCAAGCTGTCACAAAAGGGCCAAACTCTGCATTTTGAAGTGGACTTTGTATTTGAGCAGAGCAAAAAGCACAAAAGAAAGCAAATAAGCACTCCAGCTTAGACTGCTACACTTAGTTCTTGGCCAAAGAAAACGAATAACCCCTTAACTTGCATGCATGTTCTATTACCTCCTGCAATTGGATCATCTCTGCCTCCATGCTCTTCAACTTCTTCTCATTTTCTTTGGCCTGTGCCAAGATCTCTTCTCTGGAAGTACGTGTGTCCTCCAGTTCCCGCATGTAATCCTTCATTTGTGCCTGAGATGGGCAAACAATAAAGGATGAGTTTCAGAGCATCCACATTAACAAATTGGGTTTGTTTATCTTACGGGAAGCACAGAGAGGGAAAATGGAAACAGGGATTCGTTACTCTTCAGCTACCAAAAAGGCTGCTGCAAAAAGAAAAGGAACCATCCTTTTCCCATTTAACAAGTAACAAGGAGAAACAGTAACGGAAGCAAACGGGAATGCTTAAATTGCAGGAAAAAAGAAAAATTTGTCAGATACAGGGAGGGTGGGAAGAGAGGCTACAGGAAGCTTTCTTGTGAAGCCATGGAATGGACAGCTGAGGGAGGATGTGGAGTTTTTCCTAGGAACAGATCAGACAAATACCTGTAGGAATTACAAAGGCATAACAGAAGTGCCTTGGGGCAGGAGAAGGCCTAAGTGATATTGAAGCCCCTCTAGCTTTGCAGCTCCACAATCCTTTCCAAACCCACCGATGTGAGGCAAGCACTAGACCGGACTTTCCCTGCAGCTTGTCTCCCAGGGAGCTAAACAGGCAGATCGGGGTTAGAAGGATGTCTGAAACGCCAATACATCTTTTGTGGCAAATCGCTACAAGGCCCTGCTGCTCCTGTGACACTGATGTATGGTTCTCATGAGGTGAAACCTTGTATCTTATTTCCCTGGGTAAATGCTCTACACTGACAGCTAGAACAGCCGCAGCTTCTGACCTGCAGTTTGCGGAGCTGCTTGATGGCTTCTTCACGATTCTTGTTAGCAGTGTCTATATGGCTTTCCAAATCCTTCAGGTCCATCTCTAGCTTCTTCCTGGCAGCCACAGCAATGGAGCGCTGTTTTCGTTCATCTTCCAATTCCACCTCCATCTCACGCACCTGTATGGAGAAATTCAGGCATCAGCATTTCACCTCCTTGACTTCCCAAGAGCCAGTTTTCACATCCCCCTTTCAAACTGTACATAAGCGCAAGCATGTGACTTGTTTTCATTCTTCCTGGCAGGGGGATGAGGTTAACATTCCTCGCTAATAAAGCCACACAGGTTCCTTTGATAGACAAAGGCTGTTCGAACAATCACGCACACAAGAGGGAAAGTCTCTCACAGCTTTACGGCGCTGCCTGGAGAGTTACCATTAACAAGAATCTGGATTGGCAGTGTCTGTCTGTCTGCAGACACAAGTGCCTTTGTGTATGGAACGCTTTCAGGATTTACAGAGCAATTCTTACTTGTCTAATCAGCTGTTTCTTCTTCTCTTCATTCTGCTCATCACGTCCCTGGAGGTCCCGGTCAAACTGTGCCTTCATGGCCTGTTGGTTCACTTCTAGTCGCAGTTTGGCATCTTCTGTGGCCTGCAGTTCATCCTCCAGCTCTTCCAGCTGTGTCTTCATCTCCTCCACCTGCTGCTCCAGGGCTCGCTTGGCCTTCTCCAGCTCATGGACCTACAGCACAGTACCACATGTGAGGTTTCCTCAAAAAGTGCAGACAATTTCACCTATTCTAAGAGCAAAAAAAGTCTATGAACAGCCAATCACATAAGACGGGATACAAGAACACTGCATCTGTCCCCTGTATGAGGGCAGAGCTACCCCTCAAAGCCAGCTGCTTGCACACTTGCAAGCTGCCAGTGTACCTACTGGTTATGGTCATGTATGCATGGTGGTGAGGGGAAAGAAAAAAAGCGTTTGTTAGCCCAGTCCTGACTTACTGCAGACTTATCAGAGCTGGACACCTCCAATTCTGACAGAATTCAAGAAAACACTTTTCAGCCTCTGAACTTTTTCTTTTCATTCCTGCTTATAATAATGTGTTTCTTTTTTTGTCATGAAATATTTGGGTTACTGTCTTCCATTGCCTAGCTAATCCCTGTATTTTACGTATCAGGCTCACATCATACCTTTATCTCTGCCACAACGATATCAGTTAATTTTCAGTTTGCCACTACCTCATCTGGGTCATTTCCACACTCTTTCCAACCCATCTTTCCCATCTACTAATGTAATACAAACATAAGACTCACAAACTCACAATGTGTCCAGTATTCTCTGCTACATTACTCTGTGTTCACACTAGCATAAGCTTTTTGTAGTATCAAACTAACAGTATCACCTGTGTGACATCTCCTGCCCAGACATTTTAACTTCACACTTACGCTTTTCCCCACATCATCCTTTGAACTCATCAGGTCTTCCATCTCTGCGCGGAACTGCTTATTGATTCGTTCCAGCTCGGCTTTCTGCTCTATGGCTTCTTCCAGGGCTCTGGCCAAGGAGAGGGCCTTAGTCTCCTTCTCACGGGCTTCCGCCTCAGCACGGTCCCGTTCTTCTGCATACTTGGCAGAGATGTTCTTCTCCTCTGCCAACAGCTAGAAGAGCACAGTATCAGTATTCTGCGAAATTACTGACAATTTTCTATCAAGGTAAACAAGCATCTTTTTGCTACTGAATAGTGTTCTGCCATGGACAGAACAAACCAAGAATATGGACCTTCAAAGAATGAAGCATGTCATCCCACCTTTAATAACTGTGCTGACCCCAAATGAATACGATTTTGACTCCCCAGGCCTCCAATCTAGTACTTCCAGCCTTCTCCCAAAGATGATCTGCAGACAACACTTTGAACTTGATCTTTCTCTTGATATTAACGTTACCCCTTTGGGAAAAGGAGCATCACTAAAATTTTGATGCATGGAACAGAATTAATTTACTTCTATGAAAGCTTATTTCTCCACTCTGTATGCTATGCCTCAGATCAGAAATAAATATGCATTCTCCAAGCAGTATTGCTTATGCATTCTTAAAGCAGACCTGTCAATAAGATGCAGCTACTGAATGCCCAGTGACTGAAGTCATACCTGATCAAACTTCTTCTGCTTCTTCTCTAGATTGGAAACGATCTGCCGCTGATGATCCAGGTCCACAGCGAGGTCATCCAGCTCTTGCTGCAGGCGGGTCTTCGTTTTTTCCAGCTTGTCATATGCAGCTGTTTTCTCTTCATAACGCTGGCTCAAGCCCTCCAAGTCCTTCTGCAGCTTCTTCCTGGCTTCCTCTGCTGACTCAAGGCAGCCCAGACCATCATCCATCTTCTTCTTTGCGTCTATTGCCTGAATGAGAGAAAACATCACACATGACGCCATGCCACAGATAATGCTATATATAGTTTCCTGGCACCAGAAGTTGAGGAAGTAAGTCTGTCCGTTTCTGAAGGTACTATTAACCCCTCAAATAATACTATATGACAGAATTCCCAGAGGAATTCCTGGATAGAAATCCGCAAGCAGTTCATATGATTATCATCAGAGACCTCTTCATTTCCTCTCTCACCCAAATCAGCAGGATCGCCCTTTCCTAAGAAAAATTCTGTTACTACAAGTCAACTCTGCATTTAGATTTTACTTCCTTCAAGACAGACCTGCACCAACGCTTCCTCTCAAAAGTCATTGGTTTATGGGATGCAGACTGTACCTGTTGCTGAAGAATAGAGATCTGTTTCTCCAGGTTTCTCTTTGTCTCCTCCTCCTCTTCCAGCTGCTCTTTGAAACTGTTCTTCTCGTCCTCCATTTGCTTCAGCTTAGTGCTGAGGCTCAGTTTTAGGCGAGTCTCCTCCTGCAGCAGCTCCTATAAAGCAAACACCCCAGTGGAATTCAGCACCACTCCTTGGCTTTAAAGGCTCACAGTCCTCACCCACTCTGTCTCCAGAATGAGTACTTCTGAAGTTGAGTTTGAGTATGCAACTTATTTCATAGATATGACAGCCAAAGCCAGAATTTAAATAATTGTCTCCCAGTGAGTCAGTATAGAAACAAAATATTCAGAAAAGTCCTGTTCTCTCATGCACTTTCATGATTACACTACTTCACTACAGAAGCCATCCACAGTCCTTTCTGGAGTTCTACGAATAGCACACAAAGCATTAAAACCTTTCCCAACAATAGTGTGACTATACTCTACTACATGATTTTCCCATATTGAAGTATCAAAGAAATAGACAACAGGCTAAAATGATTTAGCATGGTTAAAAACAACGTTGGTCTTAGCAGGACTGTAAGACACTGGTCATTTACCAACAACATGCACTGACTTATGCTGCCAGTGCTTGAACTGAAGGATCTGTAGAGACTAATAAGACCAGTCTTCAAACTAGTGCATAATTTTTTGTGTTCTCCACTATCTTTGAGTCTGTTTTTTTTTTAAAAGAGTAGTAAGTAGACAGATCATCAATGACTGTTCAAAGTTACTTAGTATCTGAGGTCTGTCACGCTCTTCCTTTCCCTTCCAATCTTCTGTTTGGTACTCCATTCTGTACCAAAACAATCATATTAACTATTAACCGTAAATGGTTGTTTTATCCCAAAGTATAAGACTAAACATGATTTTTTCCTGAAAAAATACCAAATTATTTGAGTATCACTTCCTCAACATCCACTGGGATATAAAATTTTCTGCTTGACTTTACAAATTCACCAGAAATCACACACACACAAAACCCCTGTCAAACACTGACTCTGAAGATCTCAAACAAGAACCTAGTCTTCCAGTGCAGTTCTAGCATTAAAGAGCTCTCAAGCAGAAAGACCATATAGGAGGACTTCTAAATCTAAGACAGGGCAAGTTACTTATGTTCCACATACTGAGGAAGTGCAAGGAAGATAAACAGCTATTTTCCACAGAAATGTTTTCAATACCATGCATTATAACCCCTTAGCAAAAAAACAACGCTAGAACCAATCCTTTGAAGTGTTGTATATCCAGTATTTAATGGTGCCCAGAGTGATTTCTCACTTTAAGAATTTGTAGCGGACACTGTGGCTGCACCACACACAGACACCTTGGCTTCCAAAGTTCTCACAGAATCACAGAATGGTGGGGGTTGGAAGGGACCTCTGTGGGTCATCTAGTCCAACCCCCCTGCCAAAGCAGGGTCACCTACAGCAGGCTGCACA
>Ga0065711_1051900_pt1 | contig 10188 bp, 4 predicted proteins | sample Hoacrofraction12_FD_59098 | JGI IMG/M metagenome (GOLD analysis project Ga0065711, IMG submission 59098) | Hoatzin crop microbial communities from Cojedes, Venezuela - Epithelial fraction 12 v2 (version 2) | ecosystem: Host-associated > Birds > Digestive system > Esophagus > Crop | place...
TCACGCTGAATGGCAGCACAGCCTTCTGGTGTATCTACCACACCTCCCAGTTTGGTGTCATCAGCAAACTTGCTGAGGGTACATTCTAACTCTTCATCCAGGTCATTGATGAAGAAGTTAAACAAGGCTGTGGGCCCAGTACTGACGCTTGAGGGACACCACTAGTTACCAGCCTCCAACTAGACTCAGCACCACTGACGACAACCCTTTGAGTTCTGCCATTCAGCCAAGTTCTCAGTCCAAACCCGGCAGAACTTTGCAGCTGCAGCAGAGCTGACTCTCCCTGTTCCTTCCCACACTTAGGCATTCTCGCAACAAATTTTATGCCAAATCCCAGCTATTTTCATCTCTCCTGTTTCTTGTCTCTTGCTCTAATAACAAGTAAAAAAGGGAGGAAGGCAGGGAAACTGGCTGGGCTATCCCCTCCTCTGAAGGGAACCACCTTGAGAGACAGAACAGAGGTAAGCAGTTGTCACATCTCTTGCAGTTCTGGAGTAGTAGATGCTTTGGTTTCCGGACTGACCATATTCATCTTCATCACTGGCTACATATGAGCTTTTATGTCAATACAGGCAGAGCCTACAACCAGCCTCAGAGTTAGAAAAAGTGCAGCTAAAGCCCAGGAAAGACAGAGACTTTGCGTTTGTGCACTGATGTCATTCTGACCTGTCATTTCTTCTGTGAATGCAGAGGGATTTGCTTTACTAGTTCATACTTTCGTTTCCACCAGAACATTACTGTTTTTACTGTCAGATGGCCAATGAAGCCTGTGGTATTAAAATTAACATAAAGGAAGAGCAGAGTCCAACACAGTTAGTAAATACATCACCTAGATAAAGAAATGAGAATGAAGTAACAGCTCGACAGTAGAAGGGTGTCAATTCCTTACTTTTGTAGCCACAGAAAGACCTCTAAGATTATTTTGGGATAGACTGGGGAAAAAAACAGAGTAGGTTAAATAGTTCGTCATGTTATTCTTTGGTCAAGCAAAAGGATATCAATATATATATATCGGGTACTATATCCAGCTGAGGGACTTGCCTGCAGCATCCTCAGTCTAAAAAAGAAGCTTTAACTAACTGTGAAATACTTAACTGTCCTTGGCAAATATGGGCAACAACATGTTTTGCTGGAATAAGAGACTTTTTATTAATAGATTCCTGCTCCACATACTACACTGAAGATGACAGAACTAAGTGCTTACAGTGAAACAGTAGGGAGGCTTATTAAATCAATACACATCTGTTAGATAATGGGCTCCAAGTCAAGAATGTTATTCTGAAAACCTCTCAGCAAAATGTTGCTTGTTTGGCAGTGTTTTCCTGCAGCTATTCCCTCGTTGAAGGATTCCCTCCAGAGCTGACCATCTATTTTGTAGTGTTCAGTTCCTAACAAGCATATCCAAACATCCCTGCCAAATGGAAAAGATTCTCCAAAAATCTCAGACAACATTCTCCAGTATGCCAGCAAGTGACAGCAAGATGCTGTGAAGTTTAAATCTCTTCATCCCGTAACAGAAGGTTAAGGCTTTAAGAACACTAAGTAAGCTAGTGGGAGCCAAAAAATCCCCCATTATTAGTTGCAATGTGCTAGTAACAATTTGTAACGAGATCTTGAAATATCTGCAAAATTATACACAGATATATATCACTATATAAATAAAAAATATATTAATGTATTAAATACATAATATATTTTATGACACACGTAAAAGACTGTTGGGACACGTAGCCCTTTCTTGTGTAAGAGGGTGATCTTCACGGCTCGGTCAGCAGACACGGTGCTACTCAGCGTTCTACCTCTCCCTTACAAAGTCATTCTAAGTCGATCACTTCTGAGTGTGAGTGCACTGCTATCTTTTGTCTGTCTGTCTTATTATTGTTACAAACTGCATGAGGCAAAAGTTGCCCCTTGCAGTCTCTATGAAATGTTCCACACTGTCATTCAGAGCCCCTGGGCACCACTGTAATAAACATGAATAAAATAAGATTTACCCAGTTAGATACCTTTATCACCTTAAAGTAAATACTCAGCTAAATTCTTAACTAGTGTGTCTATATTCACCCAGAATGTAACAGTAAAGAAACAGAAAAATGAACATATATTTAATAGATGTAATTGTAATGAATAGGAGCCTGTGCAAATACATTAAGATGCTCTGAATAAGGGTAGGGAATGCAGAGAGATCAGTTTATGTTTATGAAACTTCACTCACGCATGCTATTTCCATGATTAAAGCACAAATTTGGCTACTTCTATAAAACTTGAATTCACGTTTTACAGACATGCAAATGTTTCTTCTGCAGTGGAAAATATAAACAAGAAATGTACTCAACAAGGCTGTCATCTGCTGACTTACCATGGTAATTCCCGACACAGTGGTTTCAGCGATAGCACTGAGCATGTGCAGAAAGAAATAAAGGATGGCTGATGTTTGCACACTAAACAGTATGAATCATAACATGAAACCAATATTAATCTATCCCTTATAAAATCTTAAGACCTTTTCATTTAATGAATAAGATGCTGCACAACAATATAATCTGTACTTTTCCAAATTAGCCACAAACCAGCTGTTTTCTCCCTAATTACATGATTTTTTTTCTATATTTCTAAATGTTACTGACCTAAAAAAGATTTCATCAAAGGCTGTTAGAATCCTAACCCCTCCAGCAACTATTAAATTGGTCCACTCTGTGTCCTGCGCTGACAAATCATTATACTCCAGAGCTTTACAATCCATGGTAGTATCTCAATTAGAGACAAAGATGAAGCAACAGTGTTCCAGATTCATCCATCCATCTAAATATGACTTTATTCTTAAATAAAATAGGAACTCTATATACAGCAATCCCTAGTCAGTCATTGCTAAGTTCACTGGTAACAGAACAGTGTTCTGCAGTAAGCCAATCAAGTGGTTTCAAATGAACAGTTTAAAGTTACATTAAGTGTACTGCCCAAGTTAAATGACATCGAAAACAGCATAATCTTCCTTCTTTCTTATGTTTTTTTCCAATTTGCATTAAGCAAACTGGATTTGTGCAGAGCTTTTAATTTAGTTTGCCTTGACAAGGACTCTGCTTAATCAGTGAAGACGGGCTCACAGAGGGAACATGTACTGAGATTCAGGGTATCCAGAAAGTAATAGTGAATTGACCGAAAAACGGATCTACTGGATTTTATTAATTTCTTCAGTTTTATTAACTCATCATCCTAGCACAGAGACAAGAGTCCAGCTCAGCCTTTCTGTCTTCAAAGCTAAAACTATTCCCAAACATAAGGACCACAGGATTCATTACCTTTGGCACTAAAATACCTATATCATTTGCCAGCTGTTCAAGAAATTTCAAGTGAGCTTGGAAGTCAAATGAGATTTTTTTTCTTCTCATAGGCAAAGGTGAACAAGAATGACCCAAACAATAATAACTACTCTCCTTTCGGTGGATCTTTCAAACTCAAAATGTCAGCATGCTGAAAAGTAGGCTCTCTTGTCAGCAGAAGATACTCCGAAGGAACAGAGCATTGTTTATGCCATTTCTGTAATGCCACTTTTCTAAATGTATAAATCCAGTCTATTAGAGGCCGCAGCCACTAAATGGCAGGAATTACTTCAACCTCAATTAAGAAAAATAAGCAAGCCTATTTGTTCTCAGAACAGCACTTGAGTTGAATCTTTAGTTAAAAAAAAAAAAAAAAGCTGTTTCTTGCAGTGGAACCTGTTCCATTTGACCAAGTGATCTCTGTGGAGTTACAATGATCATCTCCAACCTACGACAGATTTTCTAGTATGTGATGTCACTAGTACAGTAACTATTTTTTACCTCGTGCAACAATCTGCAGCGTGTTAAATACAGCCATATTTCACTACTAAACCATTTGGCACCTACTAGAAGATTCAGGAAACTATTTGGTGGTCTTTTTTCACTCCTTTTTATTATAGCATGAGAACTTAAGAGTACAAGAACTTCTCCTTTAGGCAACAAAGAGATTCTAATTTGTCTATGTATTTGGGATACTGTAAGCCAATCGATGGAAAGCTATCTTGCAATAACAGCTTTTACACATTGCTTTGACATCATCATCCCCCACTTGACTAGTCTAAAATAATCATGCCTTTAAAGACAAAGTGGTTCCCTGGATGGGTTCCATAGGCAACTAGATCCCATAACTCCCAGAATACTTTAAACTTTTTGAGACGCTCAATATATTTTGCCAGACTTAGATTCTGTTTTAGTGAATTGTGAGATAATGCTGAGGATGTCTTCAAGATTTTACATCTTCCTGAGATCAAATACTTACAATCAAGTCTTTAATTCATCTATTTCTTCTTGGCTTACTAATACATCCATAAAAGCATATCTATTGCAAATTAAATTTGAAGCAGTCAATAGACTGTCACCCCACAGTGAGAATTCACTGCTTATGTTTTACCAGTATCTTCAATTTGACAGTCAAGTTTTTGTTGCAAAGAACTTCATGGATGCAATGCACACTGTAACTTCACTATCAGACAAAGTGCTGAATTAATTACTAACTAATCTGATCTAATTACTGATCTAGTTACTGACAAGCTGCTGATATAGGAAGGTTAGTTAACTGTAGGTTTAGTTATTTCCACTGGTTGGTATCCTTTTGAAATACACCAGACACTGATGGAAAACGTTATCTTTTGATCAGATTCCAGTATCAGAATGCAACTAGTTGCCCACATAATTCATCCACTGGATCACTTCATGCATTTCAAGTCATGATTACTTTTCTTCACCACACACGGACCGCTCTATTGGCTTGTCACACCTAAAAAGGAGCGAATAAAATGTATTTGCCACGGTTGGCAAGGAAGGAAATTTTTTAACTTCGGCAAAGGAGTACTCTAGCTGCTAGGAAAACATTAAACATTAATGACTTTCAAAGTAAAGTACAAGCCAGATAGATACATTAATGCTGACAATTCATCCAGTTTGGAACAGTGTAGCTTGAATGGTTTACCTCCACGTTTATGATTATCTTAAGATGAGGTTGCTGCCTATGATCTTTACTTGTTCTTTTGAAAGGAAAACTATAGCTTTGATACTGGAATTTTTATTTTATTCTGAATAAGTTTTTCTGAGTCAATGTGGTGTCCTATGTATTGCTGAGTCAAATTTCATACCAAATTTTAAGTTATCTTCCTAATAGCTGTGTACAATGAAATGGTACGTTGTATTCCAGTGCTATGTAACAGGAAGTCTTAGAAGACATCTGTTCTTCTTTCGGATATGTTTTTTTGATTGTAAGACAGTTAAGTTATTTTTTTCCACCTGGAGTTCTGAACTAGTTCTTCTAATAGTAACACAGCATTTTGCTGCTATCAGTATGGGAGCAGCGAATATTTACATTGTAGGTGTAAAGTTTTATCATAAACACACTTCTCTGGCATAACAACTCTCATCAACTTCAAAGGCCTTTGGAACAATCACCGACTCTGATGACAAAATTCATTTGAATTACATCACTGTCTGTAAGGGAACAGCATGATACCCTCTGTGAAATGAATATTCCTACCGTATCAATCTTTTTCAAATTTACTATCTTAGTATGACCCATGACTTAACTCACCTTTTGTACCGCTTTCTGTTTGATTATAATTTTATCTATTAATCATGTTAATCCAATAGAATCTGCTTTAATCAAATGCAAGTCAATTACCCACTTCGTCAAATTATATTTTTAATGAAAGACATTTTTTAAGATTGAATACCAATTAGGATGTGTTTAGTGAAGGGTGGCTAGCTTTAGAGCATGGGAACACTTGGCTCTCCAGTGAGAAGGTAGTTTTCATATCCACTACCAGGTCAAGTAGTTTGAAGAACACTTCTGAATAGACACTGAACTCCGAACAGACAGTTGCTGCCTACGCACACAGGCACTGTCCCACCTAAAAAAAATCTGCACACCTGCTGTCTGATCACAGAGAGGGATTAGGCTAGGTAGACTTTAAAGGACAGATTATGACTTGCCACATGAGAATTAAAATGAAGAGGAAGGCTACATTGGCCAATGGCTTCCTCAGAAAAGCTTCTCTGATCATAACAGCAAATTTTCTATCCCTTTCATTCCCCTGCAGCTACAACTTGGAAGAGCGACCTCTGTATTTCACGAGTTCACTTCCATCCCCATTTGCCCAACTTCCGTTAAATCCTAAACCAAACTTCAAGGTGTGGAACATTATGCAACAATTAGTCGTGTTTTCTTTTTTTTTACTATATGACCATATAGAGGAAGAATGCCACCTGATCAACACTGCCAATCCAACCTTCTAAATCCAGTGTGTGTAAAGATCTTCATCACCTCTATTTGCTTTCTGTTCCCACCTCTTCGATTCTGATTTGCTTGAGTGTCCTGCAGCCTCTCCCATTCCAGACTTTCTTCCCTGACAGCTCCACGGAATCTTTCTGAGAGCAACTGCTTAATCTGCAGGCAGGTCCACGTACCACGGCTTTCAGCAGTCCAGAATCTGGTCATTCACCCCAGTATCCCTTTCCTTGGTATTTACAGAATACAAAATAGTCTGTCTGCTAAATAAGACACCTGTATTTTAAGTTATATTTAATGTCCTAATGATATCATTATACAAAGGTTCTGCAGGGAAGAATGGACGATTGATGTTAAAAGACAGACACACATAAATGCAGCGTGTGCACACAAGCATTTCACTAGCAGTACCATCACAGATTCAGAGGTTCATTAAAACAAAGACCAAGTAAGACAATGTTCTTTAGATATTTACACTTTCATGCAAAGCCCATCTAGCATAAATGACCTGAATTTGTTCCTTCAGGAAGAAGCATGGTGCACTGCACTTAGCATGTATGTACTTCCTTCAGAGCTGCATAAGAGTCTGCACAAGGTGCACATTTATCAGTATATAACTGAGTTTCTAGCTGAGGAACTGGAAAGAATAAAGGTAAACAGACTTTCCTGAGGACAAAAACCAAACCAATGCCAGGAAGCCTGTCTAATTGGTGAGAAAATCCATCAACTTCAGTAGTCTGAATAGACTGATGCAGAGCTTGTGGCAATTACAGTCTCGGAGGAATTTTCCATTCACACTGACTGGATTAATATTTTCGAGGAGCACAAGTGATGAAAACATCTTGATTTTTTAACAACCCTACAGCCAGTTCCTTTTCCCATGTTCTAACATGGTAAACATGATTCCTTAATAAAAGTTGTCACCGCCCTCTCTTGATGACCTTCATCTCCTTTAGGCAATACTGACTCTGCAGTTCAGAAATAGGACTGTAACTCATCTAAGCGCACCTGGACAACTTGAAGCTATCTGGTTCAGGAGGTAGCTACACTGCATTGAAATGCATAAGGCTCTAGTTTCCACCCAGCACGCTGGACACGTGAAAAATCCCAGTTCTAAAATCTAACTTGTGGAGGTTTGCTTGCTTCCGATACACTAACTTGTCTGAAAAGCTGTATGCAAAGTCAGCAGTCCAACACGCAGGATACCAAAGGCACCATAAAGTTTCACAATGTACTATGCAAAAGAAGATCTGCCTTAGTATTTGCAGATGTTTGTAAAGCTACCTCAGGTACCTGTGCTCATATCTAGTTGAAAGGACAGTAGCATGAAAGTGTATCAAACTAGGTAACTTAAGGATAAAATATCCTGACTTAATTAAAGGTAAGGTATTTAGTTTCTACTACATCACAGATTTTCTTCTGAAAGCTAACCAGTTTTCACCTTTTTTTGCCTTTTTTTTTCTTTTTTCATTGGTTTTATTTTCCAGAGGGAGGCATTTGATCAGCTTTACTAGACCTTGAATTAGCCAATGGCCATGATCAAACCTTTTAGGCTTGAAGAAAAATAACATGCTGATTGCAGGAGAACCAGGGTTTGAAGAAAGGAAAGACCATCTTCAGAGTTGTTCCTCCTATAAGCCTCAGTTTTCCTTCTTGGGATGTGTCAACCTGATCCTTGGTCCTGTCTTAAAATATTTTGGTTTTCAGTGCAAACATTTGATAGATGATACAATTATTCTGTTGCCTAAATGCAGGTTGTCACTTAACTAAGGTCATTCAACACAGGGAGCTCGTAAAGGATATTTTATAAGTCCTAAGACAGTAGTGCTTTCTAGGATTAATTTTAAATCTCTCAGCTTCAATATTTATGCTACACAGCTGATCAGAAGGAAGTCTTATTGGAAAGTGGTGCTGCTTATATCCCTTTAATTATACAGAGGACTTGGAAGGCAACAGCTTTTCAAACTTTGAATTTACATAGCAAAGCAGACACTAAGAATGTAAAAGACTTGGTCGAGTATTGTAGAATGCTGAATAAGATAAAGCACAAAATACATTTTGTCTGCAGATATACTACAAACAAAGAGGAATATTTCAAAGAAACTGACCTTTATAAATTAAATTTCATCTATTGCATTATTACTGACAAATACCTTACTAAAGAAGTAATCTTAAATTACATTATCTCCAATCTGAATTTAATTCAAAATGCTATACACATTTGTTGGGTATGGCTTTCCTGTACCAACTTTTCTATACAGTCATTTTTTTAATCATTATGTCAATTTAATTACTATGATTAGAATTAAAACAATGTGGATTTTAAAACTGTTTCAATGTTCTAAATTCTTTTGCATTTAAGAAAAAAACTAATAGTTTTAATTTATTTTTGATTTATTCTAAATAAATATTAAGCAAACGAGACACTTGGGGCTTTTGAGAGAAATTATGGCAGTCATCCAGAGCTCAAATTTACCGACTAAACTGATTGATGGCATGTAACATAGCAAACAATCTATTTTCTAGCTCCTAACAGCTACATAATGTCCTTGTTTCTTATAGCAACTGGATTGCCAATACAATATTGACAAAGCCTCACTAGCCTGGAGCCAAGCTGACCTCATATCACCATTTTTCTTTCTGGACACGTAACATTGCGCTGCACTGTTCTGAGTAGCAGCATGCCCAGACCTGCAGTTTTCAGAAAGGCAAAGCTCTCAGAGTGCCTTAGTAGACCAGACTTGCGCCAGCTGCATAAATAATTAAAAAGTCACCTAAAAATGAGACTGTTTTGTCTCGTTGTTTAGGTACTAGAAAGACTGTGAAAGCCAGGTATTTTCCTCCTATCTATACACACTTTTCTGGATTTGGACTAGATCTGCACAAGATGTTGGTTACCCAAGCACTCTCAGGCACCATTTGCCATCTGTTGGGCGCTGTGGGAGGAACCATAAAACTTCGCAAGCTTTGCAAAATTTCTGAACAAAAATATTTGCTTTCCGAAAGTTCCAAACAATCAAAAAAAATCTTTGTGGCCCATCACTGAATGCCAAATCCTGGCAGGATAAAAAAAAGCTATCTTAAACAAACTGCAGAATCTAAACATCTTGAATGTCTTTTGTTGAGGTTACATGAACTCATCCTCTGAAAATGTGCAGACAAAAAGAAATGAAGTAAAAAATGCTGTATATACCATAACTCACTGAATCATGCTATGTTTTGGAGAAAGCTGTTCTGCAGAGAAAAGCCTCATAGAGCTTCCCTTCAAAGGAAGCTGAATCTGTAAATATTCTTCAGCTCTGTATCACAGCAATTTTTGATTATTTTTCAAGCATACACTACACTGCAGTTGTTTAGTCCTTTATCAGAACTACTGACTGTTCAGCCAGATTAACACGCTTTTTGAAGCAGCAACCACTGATTTAACTGAAGATCAGCATGCACTTATAGATTTACATCATAAAAGACATGGAATAGATTTATACAGAAAATAAAAGCTATTACAGTATATAATTGTCCTGGGTTCGGCCAGGACAGGGTTAATTTTCACCGGACTCCAGGAAGGGGCACAGCCGGTCGGGCTGACCCCACCTGGCCAAACAGAGCCCGGTATGCCATACCATGTGCCGTCATGCGGGGTTCCGGTGGGGGGGAGCGGGGCAGCGGGAACTTACTCGCGGCTCGGGAGCGCGCAGCGGCGCTGCGGTCTGGGAGAGAGCGGCTCTGTTCTGCAGGTTTGTTTTGTGTATCCCCCTTATCTGTATCGTTGTTGTTCCTGTTTGCTGTTCTGTTAAACTGCCCTTATCCCGACCCACCAGTTTCTGCCTGTTTCTTTCCATTCTCCTCCGCACCCCGGCGGGGGGAGGGGCGGCCGCGTGGCGCTTTTGTTGCCGG
>Ga0065711_1010604_pt1 | contig 10187 bp, 8 predicted proteins | sample Hoacrofraction12_FD_59098 | JGI IMG/M metagenome (GOLD analysis project Ga0065711, IMG submission 59098) | Hoatzin crop microbial communities from Cojedes, Venezuela - Epithelial fraction 12 v2 (version 2) | ecosystem: Host-associated > Birds > Digestive system > Esophagus > Crop | place...
AAACAAGACTTGAGTGTTTTTGAGGCCAATATCAGAATAATTTGAATGGACTGGTTAATTAGTACTTTTTGGTCTAAAAGTTTTAAAAGCACACTAATCCCATTCCTTTTTCAGTTGTGTTATTTGGTTGTGACAAATTATCTCAATTTCCTCATCTGGCAATGACAAGCCACTGCTAAATGTTCTGTGGTGCTCCGATGCCAGGCTGACAAAGTCTCTGGAGGCTGAGGAGAATGGGAGTCTATCCTAATTAATTAAGCAGCCTGAGCTACCTTCTGCAGGAGTGACGGCTTGCACAACAGCAGTGTGGCTAACCCACCAGGAGCCAAAGCACAGTTGGCCAAATATTTTGACTGGACCAGGATCCCCATCCAGAGAAACAATAATGGTAGAATTGAGTTTAAAAAAAAAAGAAAAAAAGAGAGAGAGAAAAAAGAGACCAATTACATTGTTTCCAGTTCCAATAACACGCAGCATAAGCCTGAAAGGGCCACAGCTCTTTTGAAATAACACTATCCATTCTGCTGAAGGATGAAAAATTTGGGTTAAGTTATCCCAGAAACTTTCACAGAGCAGGTAATATCCCAGTGTCCAGTGACTTACAAAGCAATAGCCAGAGCATTCCCTCTCCTCGTCCAAACTGCACCAGAAAATGGGAATGGATATCGCCGAGCCATTCTAGAGCAGAGTGAGAAGTTACGTTAACGAGTCATTTGCCTGGCAGTACTGTTCCAGCCCTGAATTGGCAGGGGTTCATTCCCTATCACTGTTAAGGAAAATATAGGTAACACTTCACTAAGCAGCAGTTGGAAAAAGATACAGTATGAAATAAGGAGACTCATTGATCTGAACTGAAAGAAACAACCTTGAAACAGCTTTGAGTCCAAAAAAAAAAAAAAAAAAGACGGCAAACAGGTTCCAAATAAAAAGCTTTAAATATGCTTCTATACATACTGTCATATAATATAGAAGGGTTCTTACGACTCCACATGCTTTTCTGAATTCTGAAGTGCATTAATTTAGAGAATAGTGTTAAAGACCATTTTCCACTGTGCCCAAACATACTAGAGATGCTCTGAGACCAGTAAAGGGAGAGAGAGAAGAAAACAAAACAAAACAAATCACTGAAAGTTTTTTCAGAAAAGACAACTTCCTTTTTCCCCCTTCCTTATCCACAAATACTCGATTAATACATAGAAAGACTGATTAGGAGTCAGAAAAGCCTTTCTGGAGCCTTTCTTCTAGAACTAACCACATCTCCTGAGAACAGATACTTTAGTTCCCATCTACTAAACTTGATCTAGTAGTTGCTAACACTATATGCTGTTACACACTAGGATCACCCTATCCTAGAGCGACCTTTCCCATTCTTAAGTGAGCTACTTCAAGTAAGCCATTTTTTCCCAAGGATTCCGAACAAGAATAATGACTTGCTTTTAATGTGGTTTTCCATTCAATACGATCAAAGCTCCAGTGAGGCTCTGCACTAAACGGCAGGATGGAAAACATCAGTAAACTCATCTTATTTGTCCCCTTCCTACTGGAAGGGACTGGTTTAAACTGTTCTGCTTCATCTCATACAATTTGCACCTAATGTATTTTTCTAAACTGAGACAGGTGACTTCATGTTGATGAGGAGCACTCACATTGTTCCACAAGCTCAACTGTAGGTGGAAGCATCTCCAAACGAGGAGTAGTGACACACATGTACAGCAACTGCAGCTGTTTGTGCAGTAGTCCTGTGTTCCTGCTCTAAAACAACTAGACTACGCAGCTGGAGAGTTACTCCTACAGACAATCTGTACCATCTTAAGCTTGGAGCGTCTGTACCCTGAAGGGAATCACGGTTAAAGCTCCAACACACTGAAGTTCAGGGATTACACACATGGACAATACTCGGAAGAGAGACAAAACATTTTTCTGAATCAACTCTGCAATAAAGACATGTTCTTAAATGAAAACAATGTTGTAGCCAAAGTCTGCGCAAGCTCCAAAACCACAGCTTTGGTTCAAGTGCTCTTCTCAAGAGAGCAGTGCAAATCAATCTAAAACTAGAGAACTTCAATGAAATTAAGAATTCTATTTGGGGTGAAACGAGATCTGACTAGTTATCATTTCACCTCTACATACAGATTTTTTCCTGCTCTCCTTACTCTGGATGATATATTATGCCAAGAGGTGGACATTAAATGAGATTTTTTTTTTATTGTCTTTTTTTTAAAAAAAAAAACCACAACTTTTTTCCAATTAATGTTTCACAGAGAATTCGACAGCAGATACAAGGCTGAAATGAAACTTCAGAGGAAAAAAAAAAAGTTGCACAATTTAAAAGACAGCACAAGCTAGAGGAGAAAATAGGACGATGCTCTAAAGGTGTAATTTTGGTTTTCCCATATATAGTCGCAGTAGTAAAAGCTGTATTTCAACAAGAACAAAGCAATTCTCTAGAATACCAATGACTATGCTGAAATTGCTTATTTGCTTCTCCTTTGGTATGTGCTTATCCCCACCACTAGCATTTACAAATCTAAATGATTTCTCAAGTACTCTATAAAAGACGCATTTAAGAGCCTGTTGTGTTTTTAAATCATTTTAAAAAGGATCTTGTTCAAATTAAATTGCATGTCCTTCTACAGTAAGATTCTTTTAGAAGTAGAAAGCCTATATGTCTTGTGAAAACATGTAAGGTGCATAAGGTTCAAATGTATGTCTCCTTCCCCGAATATATATGATGCGTGGATATGTTCTGTGTGTTGATTTTTATCTATTTCCTGCAATGCACCACTGCAGTAGCGAACTTCACACGAGAACAAGGGGCTTGCCAATACCGCAGTAGTGTATTCTAAGATCTAGTACAAAAATCTATTACTTTACCTCGCCATTCCCCCATGTCAGCAAATAGTGGAAATGTTTTTAAACGTCCTATTAGGTAATGTATTGATCTACTCTGTGAGCACATGACTTGGGAAGCAATCCAAGGAGCAAGCTGAACAGACAAACCTGCCTGATGCTGTGCAGAGAGTCTTATTAAACCCTGCCCATGCCGCAGAGATTGTATTTTGCCATGCATAAAACTAAGAAATATGATTCTTCATATGAAAACAGGTATGCTCTTGGGAAGTTTCCCATACTACTTTGATGGAAATACTCTAGAGATCATCCTTTCAGAAAGGAAAGAAAAAAGAAACTTCAGGATACACAGGATCAAAGCCCTAACAAGTCCTACAGCCTCATTTAGAAAAGCACAGGTATGTCAGCTATCTTTTCCTTAACTACTCTAAGATGTCCATAAAAATATGTGAACTTAATTAGTCCACATCAAAGTCAAAGCAATTCCACTAGTAGGAAAGATGGATGGGATGATGCTACAGCACAGATTCTCTGCGGCGTGACTTATTTATGAGACAAATACTCTCAGCAGAAAAGGAGACTAGTAGAAAATGAGCAACAACAGAGTGACAGAGTGGATCTATTAGCGACTACTTGTTTTTTTTTAAAAAAAAAGAAGCCACACTAAATAGGGTAGATCCATTGTTGAGCCCAACCAAAAAGCATTAGTCTGGTAGAGAACATTTCTGCTTTTAAAAGCTTTCAATGAGTTATGCACCATTCTGACAAGAGTTTAAGAGTTATTATACACGACATTTTTATATTTACTGTATCAAAGCAAGCCAACTGGTAGCACAGAAATTAACCCCACTGCTTACAACTTTTCTGACAATTGTGGGTTTCAATGATGATACATGTAACAAACAAATAAGGCATAAAAGCCAAACTCACTTCTTGCAACAAGAAATAAAACTTCTTTTGTCTAATGGGAGCTGAGGACAAATTCTAGCCCCCTCACAGTGCCTACAAGAAAAACCACTAGAGCAATAAAAAATAAACTTCCCTTTTGGTTTTACAAGAGCTATACAGAACATTACTGCTTTTTCTTCCAAAGACCGATTGGCCCAAAGCACCACAAACCATTCCCAAGAAACACATTCCCCCTTAAAAACACGCCAGAAACATGAGCTAACACAGAAAAGAGCATTAACCTGTACACACTAAATAGTCTTCATCACAGAAAAAGTGCATCCTCTAAAACCACACATTGAGTCCTCTGGTGAAAATAAGACAGAACATTCAGAGGGTCTCAAACACCAGTGCTTCACTAGCATGCAGCATAAAATGAAACTATAAGGGACAAACTAGAAATTTTGCTTGTCTAGTCCCACTTACGATACGAAGACATCAGCATCTGAGGACGTATTTATGCTCACCTAGCTGTATATGTACAGGAATACTCTAAGCCAACTAGCATATTACTCCCTAGAAACACCCAGCGAATGAAAGCTAATGCTCAGTATGCTTGCACAGAACACGCTTTGGCATCTAGTAAGCTGGAGCTTACTATTTCCTCATACCTCAGTACAAAACAAATTAATAATTCATTTTACCAGGGCAAAATAAGAGGTCTTCCATTCACTGGAAAACTTTCATGCAAATTCACAAACCTAAATTATGGAGATAAGACAGAGGTAGTCAGCACTGCAATTCACTCTTTGGAAGATTTAATATTTAGACGGATATTCTGAACCCTACAGACAAGCAAGTCAGCCTAGAAAAACTGTTATTAAAGCAGTATGAACACAAAATACCTGCAGGAAGAGAAAAGGAGTTTTGATTTCTCACATTAAAACTGGTAAAATGAATGAAAACATCTTCAAAAAACCACAACTGGGAAACAATTATTCTCGTGCCAAAAATGTATTCCTTTATCCATTTAAAGAGTTTGCAAGTTGCTGTGGTCTCACAGAATAATCACTAATTGCAATGTGTGTAGGAAGCGGGTCATACCTTCCTAGTGAAGAGCTTCTGTCTTTTTACATAGGATGTATGGCCATTTATTATGTTTTAATGCTTCATGCTGCACCTGGAACATTAACTTGTTTTGCAGAGCAAGTGCATTTTATCTGCCCCCCAAAGGAACGAACTGGGAGGACAGGTATAGTTAAATTATTACTAGCTCTCAAGAGCTGGGCACATCAAATTCTAGCTGCTGTTGTTAAGGATGGCTGAGGGAAAGGATGGTTTCCAAGTAGATAAATTTGGAATCACCTAAATGGAATCAAGAAGGAGCCAAAAAACCCTCCAACCTGGCCCTCCCCCCCACAACAAAGAACACCCCAAAAGCCAACACAAAAAATACTTCACAATTACATTTTCAGCTTGGCACTTAAGACTCAGTTCTTGGAGCTGACTCTAGAGCATCTTGTCCACAGGTTAAGGCAAAGAAAAAACAACACAATGCTGCCATAACAAATACTTTCTTTTCTGTAAAAAAATGGAAGTACAAAGTTTCAGCCACCTGCTCCTTTTGCCCCTGCCCCCAAGATACTAGCAAGCACTTTGTTAATTATCTCTTAATTATCTTCCACTAAGGAAAGAGCATTTTAAGTTTATTACATTTGAAGTATCTCTAACCTAGCTAGTTGTGTTTAAACCGAACTAGTGTAACACAATCTTTGTATTTTCTGGTTGAAATCTCTGTTCCTCCCATACTATCGAACTTCAAATACACATCGGCAGCAAATTCATAAAAGCAAGGACACCATTTCATGACAGCTTCAGAGCGCTATTGAGAAGCTGGGACAGCGATCCCTAGACAGGTTTAATACTGTAAAGGTCACAGTGGCTGTGATGAATTTCCATCACTGATGTCCGGACTATTTAAAAAAAAAAAACAGAACAAAACAAAACAAAGTTTCAGTTACAATGCTGAAACCTTCTCCTCAGAAGTGAAGGATGTCAACCTCATAAGAGTTCTCATTTTTTTCGTCATTTTAGTTTGTTGACTACAGCTAAAGAGAGCTCCTTCTCATACTCCGAGTTTTTTTTTCCAGCAATATCCAACCACTCAATGATACATTTTTTTTAATGTACCAAACAATACCATTAAGTAAAATCCACATATTCCCTTCTCACAGATGCCTGTAAGCCATTAACAGACTACATCTCGTGTATTAGTGTCCTTGCTTTGTTCAGACAAAACATAAACAGACAAACTTCTGAACTGAGATTTTTAAATCAAGTCTAGAGAAATTCATCCTGGTACTTTTATTAGTCTATTTTGTACATTACTAAAAGGGGTCCTATTAGGAAAAAAAAGGTGTTTTTTAATTTAGTCATATGCCAAAGTTTGCCTTTTTTTGATAGCGTAACTACAAATGCAATTATTTGAGTCTGTTCGAGGTCTCACCATCAGTAGCTTTAACTTCTGGAAATTTACTTTGATTCTGATCAGACACAGTTTAATAAACATGAGGCAAACCTGGAAGTGAATGGAGTTGACATCCAGGCCCTAAATCTGTCCACTGACATTTGTGTAGAGAGAAAAAAAAAAAAAGGTCTAGAGTCTCACTGCAATGCAATTCTCTGCAGAGCAACATGGAAAATCATCACATAGATTCAAATCTGCATTTTGACCCAGCTCAGACTGCTTGCCTACAACAAATACGAGAACAGGAGAGCACTTACTTGCAAGTCAGAAGCCACTCAACCCAGCAGCAAAGGGAGAAGCTTCTACTCACAGCAGTTTTAAACTACATGAATTCACTAGAAGAAAATAGTCTGTCCTTACTACTGTGAGAATAAATATCTAAACAGGGTAAAAGATGGTATTTTTGCTGTTGTTGTTGTTGTTTATTGTTGTTGTAGGTTTTTTATTTAACTCCCAAGCAGCTGTTGCATCTTCTTAAAAAAAATCTCGTCTGGCACTTAACAGCAGAATGGGAAGTGGCCAGAGCTTTGTATATTTGACTGGTGCCATATGAAAAACTTTCATATTGAGCAATAAAGCCAAAGAAGAGGCAAGCCTACATCTTGCATCCATGCTTACGATTGCATTGAGTGTGGCAACTGCAGCTGTAAACCAGGGTCAGGCATGGACATCTGGAGGAGAAGAAAAGAAAGGCAGGCACACACCCCAAGCTGACAGCGACAGGGGCTGGGGAGGTGAGGGGAACTGTGCCAGAGCCCAAGCTCTTGCTGCCACCCACAAGCCCAGAGAGGGAGAAGAACAGAAGCAATACTGACTGAAAGAGCACTGAAGATGATATACCACGAGCCACGCAGCTAAGGCTCTGCATTCTTCCAAGGCCGAAGCCCACATTACAATCATGTATTTATTACACCTACCAGCCACAGTGCGTCTGTCTCTGTCCACAGCTAAGGACATACGATCCAATGGTCTCAAAACCATGAGCAATCACAGAAGATGCAAAGAAGCATCCCTTTTCCCATTGGCCAATGTTTTCGTAGCCAGAAAACATCTCCATCACTAACAAAACCCGAGACACAAGAACAAAAGGGTGCATATGAAAAAAAAACGTATTTAAAGCTCCACAAATACATGAACAATGTTACAGCAACAATTCCAGTGTCATTGCTGTAGCCTTGTAAATACTGATTCATAACTACTTTGAAATAGACATGCTTCATCTTCTGACATTTATTCTGCTCATTCACAATTTGGACCAAAACTGAAAGACACATAGCTGAATTTCAGAAAGTACTTGGAACTTTTACCAACTTCAGAAGCAGCTACAAGACTGCAGCAACCCTGAAAATTAACCCATCAGCAGACTCCAGCTAAGTGCCACGTGCTGGCAGCATGTGTAATCTCCTACAGCAAAAGATATGAAGATTCGACAAGAACACTTTCTGTGCTGGACAGCCAGACCCTGCTCTCTTCGTCTTCTGTATTTACGAGAGCAAGTGCTAAACCCTTAACTCCACACAAACATTCCCTTCAACAAAGGCTGATAAATTTTAGTTTAGCACCATTTACATGCCACCAGTATTATTTCCACATCATCTTTTTAGTAGGCTGCTTGATTACATAATGCTGCACATGGAAAACAAAAATTAGTAGATTATAGTGTTTGGTTTCATTTATGGACATTGTGCTTGGTTTGTCATTTAATGCAAAAAGTGTTAGTTGAATTTAAAGCATGGATATAAAAATTGGCTAAGACAAAACAAATACAGGCTGCAGCAGCCAGCTGGGCTCAATGGCTAGCAAAGCTTATTAGGCAAAGCACATGCTTTCTAGCTAGAACACACCTCTGCATTGCAAAAAGAAACCCCAGCAGGACAGCAAGCTTTCGCAACACGAGGATAAGACAAGCAAGCAGAAAAATTCCCAGACTGTTAATTACAGTGAAGGCCTATTGCACAATATCAACAACAGATCTTTCTTCCCATTTTCCTTGCTCTTTAAAGGACAAAATAGAACAAAAACAAGGCATCTCCACTTTTGACATTTTACTAGCCACGTTTTAAAGTCAAGCCTGTCTCTAGAAAAGCTTCACCTACCCTCTACCATTCCAAAGGAAGATGCTGGTAGGGCTGCAGAACAAAGGGCGAAAACACAATTAAGTGCAGTTAACATCACTTTCAGGACCTAAAACATCCCCTACTTCCTTCATGTCAAGCATGAAAGCGTACCCAGAGCCATTATACAATCAGTCTGTGTGAACGTCAGTTTCTTTCTCAATTCATTAGGTTTCATAAAATTCTAATACCCCTACGGAAATATGAAAGATGGAAAGGAAGAAGACTTTTCAGCCAAAGTGCTACCCAATCCTGGCAAGGTACTAACCAATGCACCGCAATGCTACCAAACACGGTAAATACTAAGCCTCCTTTTAAGTAGCTTCAGAAGAGAGTGAAAAGTGTAAAAAAAAAAAAAACACACCCAAAAAACCCCAAAAACAACAAAAAAACCCAAAAACAACAACAACAAAAAACCACAACAAAAAACCAAAACAAAAACCACCAAAAAACCCCGAAACCCAAACCACCCCAACAACCACACGTATCAAAACAAACAAAAAAACATAACACCGCCACACCACTTTTATGGGGTAAAGACTGATCTTACAAAGCAACTGGGGAGTTACGAGCAGAATTTCTGGTAGCCAGCTCCAAACAGTCGTTAGCAACCTTTCGAAATGAACACAGCTTTCAACTCAATAATTGAAAAGCTGTGGCTAACAACTTTTAAAAAATCCTGAAAGTATTCCAGTTCTTGAAACTATTCCAAGTTATGCAGAACAGGAACCATGAAGACAGAATGCTTTCGACGCAATGCCGTTGTTTCATTCCACGATGCATCTTTTTGACAATACTTCAGAACTCATAATACGCACGTTGCTTCACATTCTCACAACTGAACGCTCTTTAAATTAAAATACTGGAACTCAAGTTAAGAGACAGCAAAGAAAAATGTTTAAAGGTGCTGAAGAACACCTTAAAACTATATATAAAAAAAAAGCTTATACGTATCAGCACAAAGACCTGATTTTAAAAAGAAACACAAATGGATTCACCTTCAGCAGTTTTAACAACTGCCATTATACATGTCAGATCAGTGGAAGTATTAAAAACAATACTCTCACCTTTCAGATGCCGTACTAGCCATTATGCCTGTACCCTGTAAGCAAGAAAAAGTAACATGCTACATAATACATAACATTTTCCACTTCTTTTTGGTGAAGACATTAAGATTTCTATTAAAGATTTAATATTGTCCATTGTCAGAGAGCTAGAAGGAACAGTACTTTGATGCAGAAGACAATTTGCCTGTCAAAGGTAATGAATTACTCCAGTTCTTCTTTGATTAATCACACAGAAATTAAGAATGCAGAGAAAAGGTTCTCTAAGAGCATGGAAATTTCTCTGAAAGTTTGCAGGCAAGTTCAAGTGTTTCTCATCAGTACTGCGTACCCATGCCTGGGCATTTCTTTCTCAGTAGTGAAATAATTTTTGGAATTCAAGTGTCAGAAGACTTAATCAGAGGAGGATTTCCTGGCATCCCGTTTCTGATAATCAAGTGATAGCAGTGGTAACTGATGACAGAAGTGCGGGAACATATGAATATACGAGGAGAAACTGAGGGAGCTGGGCTTGTTCAGCCTGAAGAAGAGAAGGCTGAGAGGGGACCTTAGAAATGCCTACAAATATCTGCAGGGTGGGGGTCAGGAGGATGCGGCCAGACACTTTTCAGTGGAGCCAAGCAACAGGACAAGGGGCAACGGGCACAAACTGAAGCAGAGGAAGTTCCGTCTGAACATGAGGAAGAACTTCTTCCCTCTGAGGGTGACGGAGCCCTGGCCCAGGCTGCCCAGGGAGGCTGTGGA
>Ga0065711_1051901_pt1 | contig 10187 bp, 5 predicted proteins | sample Hoacrofraction12_FD_59098 | JGI IMG/M metagenome (GOLD analysis project Ga0065711, IMG submission 59098) | Hoatzin crop microbial communities from Cojedes, Venezuela - Epithelial fraction 12 v2 (version 2) | ecosystem: Host-associated > Birds > Digestive system > Esophagus > Crop | place...
TTTTTTTTTTTTTTTTTTTTTTTTTATTTTAGAAAGTCTGTAGAATCCTTTCAGAGTCTCATACCATCTTAATGAATACCACTGATTTGGAAATGCCCCTGTGTATACCAGTGTGCTGGAGTGGCAGGGCTCAGACCTTGGGTCTGTGTTGATGGAGAAACTTCTGAAAGGTGTGTCCCCCCCATTCCCAGAGGATAGTGCCAGTCTCAGTAAGGATCACTCCTGTGTCACTGTGAAACCTGTTCTCTCTCAGTAAGGATCACTTCTGTGTCACTATGAAATCCATTCTCTCGCCTACTTCAAATGCAGGTTTTAAGAGGATGCAAGTCTGTTTTGACTGTTTTGCTTTCAGATCAGCAATGTATTTGATGGTCTCTTTGCTGTTTCAGCATCCTGAGAACCTGTCTGTTGTGCTTTAAAAAGGCAGAAACAGCTGAATAACATGCTGCAGTTAAATGTAAACCATGGGGGTTCACTCAATTCTCTCCAGTTATGTTTGCCCCCTCACTGCTGAACTGTAATTTAAGGTTATTGTGGGTGCAATGCTTGTGTGTTAGTTTTCAATAGTGATACTTTAGTGACCATTCCAGTGTGTTGCTTGCTGGTTTGAGGTCATGCATTTTCTTTATGAACAGTGAAGGAGGATGGCATATTGTTGGGCGCAGAGGAACCTGATAAATTTCAACAAGGGCAAGTGCAGGGTCCTGAACCTGGGGAGGAACAACCCCATGCACCAGTATACGCTTGGGGCGGACCTGCTGGAGAGCAGCTCTGTGGAGAGGGACCTGGGTGTGCTGGTGAATGACAAGTTGACCATGATCCAGCAGTGTGCCCTGGTTGCCAAGAAGGCCAGTGGTATACTGAGGTGCATTAAGAAGAGTGTGGCCAGCAGGTTGAGGGAGGTTCTCCTCCCCCTCTGCTCTGCCCTAGTGAGGCCCCATGTGGAGTACTGTGTCTAGTTCTGGGCTCCCCGGTTTAAAAACGATGAGGAGCTACTGGAGAGAGTCCAGAGGAGGGCTACGAGGATGATGCGGCGACTGGAGCATCTCTCCTATGAGAAAAGGCTGAGGGAGCTGGGCTTGTTCAGCCTGAAGAAGAGAAGGCTGAGAAGGGACCTTATAAATGCCTATAAATATCTGAAGGGTGAGTGTCAGGAGGATGGGGCCAGACTCTTTTCAGTGGTGCCCAGCGACAGGATAAGGGGCAGTGGTCACAAACTGAAGCATAGGAAGTTCCGTCTGAACATGAGGAACTTTTTTACTTTGAGAGTGACGAAGCACTGCAACAGGCTGCCCAAAGGGGTTGTGGAGTCCCCTTCTCTGGAGATATTCAGGATACTGTAGGTGACCCTGCTTTGGCAGGGAGTTTGGACTAGATGATCCCCAGAGGTCCCTTCCAACCCCTACCATTCTGTGATTCTGTGATATGATTTTCCAAACAATAGCTGATATTCATTAAATGTCCAGAAAGGAAGAGAAGGGCTGGGGCACAAAAGAGAAGATTCTGTGGTGGGCAGAAGGAATTGAGAACTTGAAGGAAAGGAAAGCACAAATTTAAGCAATGGAGGAGTCTCGGTAAAGGTCTTTCTTTGTACTTTTAACTTGCACCTGTTTTGAGATGATCTGTTGCCTGTTGGGACAAGAAATGTAACTATAGTGAGCTACTGTATACTTTTAAATATGAGACTCCAAGTTAGTTTCTCATGGTTGCATGCTTTTCTGGAAACGCAAGCAGCTCTTGAGGTGAGGAGGACACACCTGCTTCAGTCGTGAGCATCACGCCAGGCACACTGTTGTGGTGCTGTGTTGTGAGTACTGGTGTGCAGGATTTAGCACGAAAGAAGCCATGGAATGCTGCTTACCAGAAACATACCTCTCGGGCTGTTTCCCAGGCTGGACTTGTTGTTTAAGGACCCCTTGTTCAACTTTTTAATGCCTTAATCCTCTCCCCTACTTTAGATGCATGCTATGACAGGACTTCAGAGTTCAGCAACCCAGAGCAGCACTTGAATTGTTAGCAAGCTGAAACATTTGCTTTGCAGAAAGCAAGTGATTCTATGAATGATGGAAGAAAATGAAAAATGTTTGGATTTAACGTGATGTTTCCCTTTCCATGGGTGCCTTATGGTTTGAAAGCACACTTAGAAGAATTAAAAAAGCATTATGACCAAGACTTAACTTTTGTCTGAGTAAATGCAGAACTACTTTATTGTCTGAAAAACAAACTTGCCTGAATGAGTTGAAAAGAGTGGGGGACTGCATGTAGATAGAAAAGATTTGAGAGTGACTTCTAAGCTATAGTTATCAGCCTACTGGGAGCATATGAACTTCTTCTAGGCGTGTGGGCAAAAGGTAGGTGAGTGGCTATATAACAACAGTCCAATGTCAACCCAGGATTGCTAGAAAGGGCAGCCCATTGCTTTTTTGCCCCTACGTGATCATGCCAGCACAGTGAGATGGTGGAAACTGCAGCTAAACTAACATCAGTTTGGAAGAAAATGAGCAGTTTACTTGGGCTTCTATTCCGCTGGATTGTTTCTAAAAACTTAATGTTAAACACCTACTTGACTCTTGTATTTTTAAGTGTCCTAAAAGTCAGCTAGTGGATAGGATGCGCATACTGAGGTTTGAGAGGCTCTTAGATTCTTACATTTGGGTTTTGTCAACCGTGTTTGCAGAGAAGTAAAGCATTCACAAATGCTTATATATATATCTGTCTATTTCTTCCTTCATATAATTCAGATTTCTGAGACGTATGCATGAAAGAGCACTCTCCTGAAAAGGAAGCCATAGAGCAGGTCAAACAGAGCACGCAGGAAAATGTTTGTGCTATAGTCTGGAGTTGTTCATGAACTGCAGAGTACTGCATCCAGTTTTGGGCTCCCCAGCTCAAGAAAGATGAGGAGCTACTGGAGAGAGTCCAGCGGATGGCTACGAGGATGATGAGGGGACTGGAACATCTCTCCTATGAGGAAAGGCTGAGGGAGCTGGGCTTGTTCAGCCTGGAGAAGGCTGTGAGGGGACCTAATATATGCTTATAAGTATCTTAAGGGTGGGTGTCAGGTGGATGGGGCTAGACTTTTTTCAGTGGTGCCCAGTGGCAGGACAAGGGGCAATGGGCACAAACTGAAGCACAGGAAGTTCCATCTGAACATGAGGAAGAACTTCTTTCTTTGAGGGTGACAGAGCATTGCAACAGGCTGCCCAAAGGGGTTGTGGATTCTCCTTCTCTGGAGATATTCAAAACCCACCTGGATGAGGTCCTCTGCAACCTGCTTTAGGTGACCCTGCTTTGGCAGGGGGTTTGGACTAGATGATCTCCTTCCAACCTCTACCATTCCATGATTCTGTGAACTGTCCCAGGTTTCCAAATCACTGGTGTGTAAAAGCTTGTTTTTTGGAATAGTCCACAGGACATGATGATTTTGGGAATAATAGAGGCTAGGTTATATGCTTCACAGAGCCTAAACTTTGTCCAAGACGTGTTTCCATTATCAGCTGTAATATTTCAGATCTCTAAATGAATAAACATGCTGTACTGGACTGCCATTTATCTGCATCAAGCAGAGGACTAGTGCCCTTGCATCAAGTAAATAAAGCTTTCAATCGAAGTGGGACACTGGATTTATCCCTTTAGCTCACATGGGTGCTTTCATTTGGTGGTACCTTTCATTCCAAGGAATTTTGTTCTGCCTACACTGATGTGACTTCTGAGGGTTTACCCTAAGTGGTAAATAAGTATTCATTTAACAGTACCTTTAACTTTTGTTCATAAAAGGACAAAATCAACTAGGAAAACAAGTCTTAAGTCTGCATCAAAGATCATGTTAGACTTTGCATTGATTTACTAATCTAAAATAAGCTCTTTTCTTGTTAGATGTTTGCTCCTTCATTGATGGAAACTTGTTTCTGAATAAAAAAAACAGTCTGGTAAAAGATGTGCAGGCTAGAACTGGATTTGCATTCTTCCTGTCTGAATGTGACTTTTTTGTATTCACTCTCAGTAATGAGAAATACCTTGTTTCAAGCTTCAGTGTGTTAGATGTCTAGTCTGCAAGTATTCCTGAGGGATTTCTCTTCTATTCCATCCTCTTAATGACTACTGGGCTCATTTTTGGGGACTGTGGTATTGAAGACTCCAAGTGAACCTAGTGTTGGGCCGTGCGGTTCCTCCATACCTCCTCCTCTGTTCCCATCCAGAAAGCCATGAGAGGTGGCAGGTGAGATACCAAACACTAATCTGTTCTGGAAAACAGGTAATGTGGGTAGTGCCACAGTTTGTGGTGCATCTGCATCGAGGCATTCCGCCATGAGCGATGGCTCTGCTTTCTGTGCCAGGTGGGTCCCACCTTACATGGGGCGAGCAGCACTTGTATTACAGGGGCTCTGCTGATTGCTCTGTCAGCCTTGAAAAGATCTAGTGCTGGAATACTGCAGAGCAAAGACTCCCAAATGGTCTGAACCGGAGTGGTGGGAAAGCCAAAGTGTGCTGTCATCGCCACCTGCGTGTCTGACCTGCCTGTGCTGTGCTGGTCTGGTCTCAGGGGGGCCGGTGAGCAGAGCAGTTCGAGGGAGCCAGGGGCAAGGGTGACCGCCTGGCTGGTGCAGGGGGTAGGGGAGGAGAGCCGGTGCGTCAGGAACAAGGAGCGATTCAAACTGTTTTCTTAAGGCTGTTGAACAGACCACCTGGATGAAACTGTGGTCCCTGCGGTTACAGCGTTTGAAACACCAAGTCTTGGTGCGTGGCTGTAGCCCCTTTTGTTCTTGTCTTTACGTGGGTTACTGCTGCAATTTGTAAAATACAACTTGTTCAGGCTGTATTCCGGCTTCTTGAGAACAGGATGTATTATTGTTCTCCAAATTCTCATGATTTTTTTTTTTTTCTCCCTCTGCATGCATGGCCTTCTCACGATGAAAGTGTCCCAAGCATTACTGAAGTGCCATCTTCTCTTGAAAGAATTTTAATAGTTTCTCTTCAGGAACTTCTACACTTCCTTTGACTTTTATTGGTACAGTTGCTGTGTGGGATGTCAGGTTAACTTTTACTAATAAAAAAAAAAAAGACAAATTACTTCCTGGGGTTAATGACTGTTCTTCCTTTGCTATTTTAATGGAGTAGAAGAGCCGTGAGGTTCCCATGGAGGTTCCCTTCTTCATGTCTAAAATTGACTTAGTTGTTTATTCACCGCTTTTTGTCGGCAGGGTACTCTGCTGACTTTATAATGGAAAGCAAGCATCCGGTTGTACAGGGAGAAACATACCTGTGAGAATGTGCTGTGACACATGCTGTAGATCGTGTACAGTACTTGCCTGGTAAACAGCTCTTTCCAGGTGCTGGTTGTTTTTTCCCCAAAACAGGAAAAACTGCAGGTTAGCGGCTATTCTGCATGTTTCTGTGAGTGGACAGTACTTATATGTCATCCTCAGTGTGTGTCTGTGAGTGTGTACTGTTATTTGCTATCAGTTTTTAGAATTCTACTGAGTGTCAGACTACTGAATGATGAACAGTTTGTATTTGGGTGCAGCCACCCGTACTGGAGGACAGCTTCTGATAACCCCAACAACAACAGAAAAACCCACCCTTCATAGCTGGAAGATGTCTGAACTTTTTTGATGTGTTTCTTGGTGGGATCTGTATTGGAAACTTGCTTGTTGATAGTATATAAAATTGGGGTAAACTACTAGAAGGCACAATGTGAGAGCTGCTGTGGAATGTAAGAATGTAAAGACTGAAAATAGACATTTGTCCCTTTGGTCATTACTAGAAGTCAGTGGTCTGTCTGTGTGATTATTGTGTAGTACTTGTTTTAGTAGGCAGACAGGGTTGGAAAATGATCTGGTGCTCTGTGGTAAAGAATACCTGACACCTAGGCTGTCTTCAGTCTTGCATAAAAAGCATGTATCTTGCTTAAACTTGTGAGTTGGTGAGGTGTTGCTGTATGTGCACTTGACGTAAGGAAGCTGAGATTTTTGTAGGACTGGTAATCTTAGTGGAACTCTGGATCAACTGGATTTATCGCTTCCTGGAGGAAAAAAAAATATCTTGTTGCATGTAGCCTTCTTCTAAAAGCAAAATGGGCAGTGGGAACATGAGTTACACATTTGACAAGACTGATTCAAAAATTATGTGAATATCAGAATTGTTTGAGCAGAGACCCATTCCAGCCCAACTGTCCCCCTGCCACTTGACAGCAAGGAGTGTGATGTGCTTAAGCAATGCTTCTAGGGTATGAACGGTAATCCCAGAGCGCTGGAAAACTCGCTTTTGCTCATATTACAGAATCAAAGACCTGACATCTTGCAGTATTTTTGTAATAATAAGTTATCTCTGTGGAATGAATTCTATGTGATGTATTTTTTAATCGGGTTTAAAAATGCTCTTTCTGACTCAATTTTGACTTTTATAACAGCTGCAGATTCTGTCCAACGTTGTCACTTCCATGATAAATATAGCTTCAAGTGTCTGTAAAAGTTATTTCGGTTAGAACAGCACTCATTTGTACTACAGCTATGTGTTTCCTTGAGACATCGTAGCTTTTCATACTGATGGCAGTAAACAAGGCCAGTAGCTGTAGCAAAATGGGCGATAGAACAGCTGTGAAACATGGTATTTGGCAAATCCTACAGTTTAGATTAATCCATTTTTTTTAATGTTATCTTCTCTTTAGCCCTATGTTGAGCTTGAAATAAATTGCGCCCAACTCCAAAGCAGCTGAATTTATATTCTGAAGCCAAAATCCAATAGTGAGCGAGTTTGTTTGTTTATTTTAGATGAAAACTGGGATGATGATCAGCTTCTTGGATTTGAACCATGCAATGAAAACCTTATAACAGGTTGTAACATAATCAACGGGAAATGTGAATGTGACACCATTCGGACCTGTAATAATCCATTTGAATTTCCAAGCCGGGATACTTGCTTGTCGGCCTTAAAAAGGATTGAAGGTAAGCGTTTGTCTTCAGTAATTCAGAGTCAGAAATTTTTTTGTGCATTTAATGAAAAGCTAGGGTCTAGTTTAATATGTTTTAGGGTGACTTGGGTAGTTTCAGATACCTGTGGTCTTGTACTTTTCAGAAGACAGTCATATGTTTTAAAGGAGGACAGGACTTCAGTAAGCTTGGCCTGCCGAATGCGTAGGTTGAAGAGCAGAAGAAGCTATTACTTTTTGCTTTGTGTTATGACATTTGCAGATTTTAAGACTTAAACTGTTCTGTTTATACTTTGTGGTAGCCACCTTCGCGTAGTTGTGAAGCAACATGGAAAACTCTTTCGATGTATTGATGTGACTGAACCATGAATAACCACAGTGGATTTTAATAGCAAAGGCACAGAAAAAGGATAGTTATTAATTATACTTATATCTTTTATGAATGCATGAATTCCAATTTTCTTTAGGTTTACATGATGTAGCATTACTTTAATGCTCATATTTTTCCGTTTCCGTGTTCCTTTTATTAGACTTGCATTAGGCCACATATGTTTGTGCTTCTGCACATATACATGATGTTCTTTTTTGTTTGGGATTTTTGAGGGATTTTCTGTTACTTATGGCTGAACTGGAAATGAGTTGGCTCAAATATACCTAGTTAGAATGAAATTCCCATGGTGTATTGCTAGGATTGTTTTGAACAGCTATCAAAGGTTTGATCTTGGGCCCTTTCTGTGATGCTGTAATTACTGTTTATTTTCCAAACTGTTCAGGAACATGCAAAAGTTGATCAGTGGTGTGAACCTGCTTTGACTTTAAACATTGATTTAAAGCAGACTTATTGCAAAAGTAAATGTATTTGTAAGGCTACTAACCGTATTTAAAGTTACTATCTCTGAGTTAAGGAAGTGTAATCTGGTCTCATCTGTCATTCCTTTTGTGATAAGCAAATTATTATTGAGCTACAGTCTTTAAACAGGGAGATCTTGTGAGAAAAATGTAGTTGGCAGAAACATGTTCATTATCGTTGGTTGTGATGTTGGTCACTAAGGGCATAAAAGTGCTTTGTGTGGGGTTTTTTGTGGTTTTTTCGTTCTAGGAGGTGGAGAGGCACAACCTTTGTTGGCCTTTTGTTTGTTGCTGTAGTAGTAGGCAGCAGCATGTATGGGTTCTTAAGTAACCTTACCACTTCTTTTCTTACTTGTGAATGTGTGACTAAGGCTGTAGTAATTCAGCAGGACTTCTATTGGCATGACAATGCATCATGTGTTAAACTTGCGAAGAAAATCTGCTGTGGGATGCCTTTTTGTTTTTTTGCAGACTCAGAAGAAATTCACTTAGTCTGTGAAATGGCATAGCTAAAGCAGGTTGATTCTTTGAGTAGCTTGCGTTCAGCAGCCTCTTGTCTCTGCTAAATTCCCATTTTAAAAAGAATAGCATTGTATGTGGGTAATGATATTCTACGTGTAAAATGCCTGTTATGACAGCGACGGTGCAGTTGTTTTTCAGAGATGTAATTTTCTTCTTTGTTTATTTGTTTTCTTGGTTTTATTTCTTTTATGGGGGAGTGGGGAGGGTGGTCTTCCAAACTCTCAGACTGTAGGGCATCAGTAGAAGAGTTTAGGACCTGTTGATTTTTAATCCCTCACAAATGGAAAGGATAGTTGATGCAAGTGATGAAACCTGGTGGTTATAACTGGAGTCTTCTAACAGTCCAGCTTTTACTCATAAGAATGTGAATTTGCATTTGCATCCTCAGACTATCAAACCGTACCATTGAGAAGTGTTTAAAGTTAAACCCCGTGTTTCATATTAGAAGAACAGAAGTCATAGCGTAACTTAGATTCTGTCTGCATTTGAGAGCTGTAGTCAGTCAAATCTGCCTGCTGTGTTTTGCCCTGTAAATGCTTATTCCCTCTTGCTCTAAGTAGGATTGGGAATTGAATGCTAACTGCTTATGGAGGTGTTTCTTTAAATGCATTACTGCTTGTTTTGGTAATTAAAATGTATGCTTCATCCTGTACCTAAGCTAATGGAAAAGAAGAATAACTTTTTTCCCCTTGTGCTTGCCACATCCCTGTTTGGTAAGCAAGCCAAGTCTCTTAAGTAGAATGGGATAGCTGCTTTGCTGTGTCTGAGCCAGTATTTGCTGTTTGAGTATTGCAGGCTTTCAAAGTTTACAGTCTAAAAGTTGAATTCATCCATTTGGAAAGTCCACCTGAAGTGTGGTTTAGGTAGGACGCAAACCAGAGGGCTCTTTGAGCATGTTAAAACAGAGAAATCTCTCAGTTTCTTCCAGGCAAGCTAGGTCTTAAACTGTGGTGTTGTGTAAAAAGGCGTCATTCAAAATGTCTGTTAAGTATGTTTAATTAAGATTTTCCTGAAAACCAAAGTGCTGATGTATACTTCACTCTTTTTTGGCTTGTCTGTTAAATATAATAGCAGGAAGATTTGAAGCTAGTAATTTCAATCTTGAAATACTCTAGTAGACTCTGCTGCCATGGAAAGTGGGACCAAGAGAGGGTAGTCTTGACTTATCTCTCCTCACCACACTTGATATGGATAATTACATACACGGCGTGATTAAAAAGATGTAAATTGAGCACCTGGGTGATGTATCCACCATAATCAGAGTTTCTGAAGAAAACTCAGAGAAGAAAAGTGCGGTGTAAGCAGCTACTTCCGTGTGTTTTCTACTCTGAGAATACTTACTAAGCAATTGAGAATGTTGTGTTTAGTGACGTGTTACTTGGCAAGATTTTTTTGATATTCATTAGAAGTTTGTGTATCATTCACATCTTGATGAACTTCCATAACAAAACTGAGGCAAGGGAAGATACTTAACCACATCCCGCTGAGGGGAAAATGGGCCAAGGTAGCTTTCCTTCCGATTATGGAGGTAATTGGGAAGGTCCTATCAAGTGAACTCTATTTTTTTTTTTTCTAATACTGTTCTTAAAAACACAGCTGAAATAGATTTATAACTTTTTTAGAATATTTGACAAATTGGAACCTCGAAAATTAGTAGTATACAATGGCATCTAGAGAAATTCTGTCTCAAGCAATTTCATTAAAGTTGCATAGCTATGACAAGTTATGTCAGGCTGTATAAATTAATTTAACTGAGGACCCACCTTTCAGTTTCCCGAGCACTTGAGGCAAGGGTATTAGAGGCCAGTGGTGCTAGATCAGTGTGGTTTGCTTATTCTGATTAAAATGAGTTCTGTGTCTTTTTTCTTTTTTCTTTTTTTTTTTTTTT
>Ga0065711_1051902_pt1 | contig 10186 bp, 8 predicted proteins | sample Hoacrofraction12_FD_59098 | JGI IMG/M metagenome (GOLD analysis project Ga0065711, IMG submission 59098) | Hoatzin crop microbial communities from Cojedes, Venezuela - Epithelial fraction 12 v2 (version 2) | ecosystem: Host-associated > Birds > Digestive system > Esophagus > Crop | place...
TTATAAGGTCCCCTCTCAGCCTTCTCTTCTCCAGGCTGAACAAGCCCAGCTCCCTCAGCCTCTCCTCGTAGGAGAGATGCTCCAGTCCCCTCCTCATCCTCGTAGCCCTCCACTGGACTCTCTCCAGTAGAACATAAAATCCTGGCAGCTCATAAAGATTTAATTAAACATGTTTAGTTGTCTTCCACAATGCATTAACACAGTGAACTCTGAGTCCTCCTCCTCCCAGTGGAGGCTTTGAGGATTCTACATTTGCATCTTTTTACATCACTGTTTGTCTGCAGATCAGCCTGGATCAGTAACGGTATGTGACAAGCTGAATAAAAATGATAAAATCTTGCCAGGCAAAATTTAAACACTTTAGGTTTTACTTCTTCCAATGATCTCTAAAGCTGCTTATCAATTAGATTTTTCTGTTGTTGGGAGAAGAATTAAGATGATCCTTCAAGGAAGGAGGAATACTTCTTGATTCTTTTAATCTTCTCCATATATGCTGCTAGCTACATCCTTTCTCAGAGCATTGCCAGAATCCATGTTGCCCCCATTCTGTGCTGCTATAGGATACTCCAGCAGATTTTCTAATACTGCTGGAGTGTCCAGTTTGTCTGAAGATACAGATCCATGCCAAAAAGGCTGGGCCTTTCTTGAAAAGTTGTGTTGTTGCACACCTGGTAGTGGAAGATATTCTTTGTCTTGGCTTCTGTCCTGAGTCTAGCCCTGTAGATTTATAAAGTCTTGTAAAAGCAGGCTTAAAAGTATTTAGTGTTTCTAGCTGTCTGAGTTTGTCCCAAATGGTTTTCTGTTCCCTGCAGAAGCAGAGATACTTTTTTGTATTGACTTTCCCATGTTGCTATTTTATTCCCAGTAGCTTTCACAGAAATAGTCTTCCTAGAGCAGTATTTAGTAGTGATTTATGACAGTGTAATGTTGTATTTTGGGAATATCAGCTCCCACAGCCTCATCAGAAGATGATGGGCCTCATTATTCGAGGGAATGTGTGAAGTCAGGAATGGCAGTATTGCAGAGGTGAGGGCACCGTGACAGCCTACTGGCACGTATGTCCAAAGGACATGTCTTTTAGGGGAATATCTGAAGGTTATGGAAAACATGGGCATTTCATTAAATTGCACTGTAATAATTTAACTGTAATATCATAGTTAATACTAAAATGATGTTATAATTAATAACTATAGTTGTTATATGATCATTATAGTCACAGTTGTGTGATGTCCAGAAAGCTGCAGCTCTATTCTTTTGCCCCGATACCCAGTCTGTGCAGTAGTTCCTGAAGGTGCTATGGGAAGCCTGGATGAAAACTTAGTTTCTAATGCCTAGAGCCAGCATCAGGTAGCAGAAAACTGCTAGACTACCTAGAAAGATCAATTGATTTCAATGGATTAATTAGTCCACTTTTCTAAGTAGAGAGCAGAGGAAGCTCCCTGGTCTGGTGCGGCCCTCTGATTATTACCCGCTGTTGGTAAAGCAGGTTGGCGGTGATGAGATCGCAGAGAGAAGTCTGAAGGCCATCAAAAGGGACTTCAGGGCACTGGGGTGACTGGTTGAGGGATCAGGGGCGCAGGTGGTGTTTTCCTCAATCCCATCCGTGGCAGGGAAGAGCACTGAAAGGGGCAGGAAAACTCACCTGGTTAACAGGTGGCTCAGGGACTGGTGCCCTTGCTGGAATGTTGGTTTCTTTGATCATGGGGAGGTGTACGTGGCACCGGGCCTGCAGGCGACAGATGGAGCCCGGCTGTCTCAAAGGGAAAAAAGGATTCTTGGCCACGAGCTGGCGAGGCTCACTGAGAGGGCTTTAAACTAGGTTCAAAGGGGGAAGAGGATATAACCAGGCTCACTAGAGATGAGCCCAGGCGTGGCATGCCAATGTCAGGGGGGAGATCCATAGCCCAGCTCAGGTGCGTCTACACCAATGCATGCAGCATGGCCATTAAAAGCATGTCCAGAGAAGGGCAGTGAGGCTGATGAAGGGGCTGGAGAACAAGTCTGGTGAGGAGCGGCTGAGGGAGCTGGGGCTGTTCAGTCTGGAGAAGAGGAGGCTGAGGGGGGACCTCATTGCTCTCTACAACTACCTGACAGGAGGGTGTAGTGAGGTGGGGGTTGGTCTCTTCTCCCAGGTAACTAGCGATAGGACGAGAGGCAATGGCCTCAAGCTGCATCAGGGGAGGTTTAGTTTGGATGTTGGGAAAAATTTCTTTACTGACAGAGTGGTCAGACGTTGGAACAGGCTGCCCAGGGAGGTGGTGGAGTCCCCATCCCTGGAAGGGTTCAAAAACTGTGTAGATGTGGCACTTTGGGATATGGTTTAGTAGGCATGGTGTTGTTGGGTGGATGGTTGGGCTTGGTCATCTTAGAGGTCTTTTCCAACCTATGATTCTATGACTTAGATGCCCAACCACAGATATGTGCAGCTGCAGCTCTGGAAAGACTCACATCTCCCATAGCTCCTGCCTGTTATCTGCCAGCTCTTCACAGACTTCTCAGAAACCCCGGGGCGTCTAGTATGGCACACAGTATCTCTTATTTATGCACCTGAATCACCCCCAAATACTGCTAAGGAGTTAATTGTGCGAACTGGAATTAAAATCTGAAGTCCTAATTATACAGCATAGTTATTTAGCATTCAGAGTTAGGTTTGCTTCTGCTCTGTGTCAGGAGAGGAGGGGAAGGGTTGGCGTTCACCTCCTCCTCCTATTATTCGGCATGTTATGTGCTCAGTGGTTTCTTAGTTTTCAAAGGCGTGGTATTCTTCAGGGTGGAAATACAATGCAAAAATAGGAAATATTCTGTGCTGTGCTGCGGAGTGCTTTTGTTGGTAGCACAAAAGCTCCAGCGCGTGTGAAGGACACTGTCATTGCTGGTTCTTTATCTCGTTCCTGGTGAGGCCGGACTTCTGATCTCCTGGGAAACTCCAGATGAGGGTGCTGGTGGGATATGTAGAAAGGGGTTGCCCTTTTTTCCACTCTCTTCTTCCTTTGTTTTTTGTCTGTCTTAAGCTAGCAGGAATGAAAAGCGTAGGCAGCCTTTACTCAAACTGTGGCCTTCACGAGGCATTTCTTAGGCAAATGATGTTCAATGAACACATTGCAAGACCTAATAGTTAGAATAGAGAGACATTCTTTCTCCCTTTAAAAGGAAAGAAAACTTCAGAAAATGCTTTAAAAAATCATATGCAATTAGATCTATTAGAAGATTTTGTTTTGACTGTGGTCTTCTGAGCAAAATCTTTATATCCTGTGGATCAGGTAGTGTATGATCACCAAAGGAACCCGAGTTGTATGTGTAGAAACCAGCAAGCTCCCCTGCTGTGGTTCTGCGGTCATGGTGGCTGTTTGTGCAGAGGTAGCGTGCGGGGACATTGTACCTGTTTCCCATCTCTCTGATCCTCAGCTGCCTTTTCTCTCAGATCCCAAAAGTCATCTGCTTATGCTCCGATTTGTTGTGGTTATCTGAAGATTTATTAACAAATAGAGGTCCTTTAGAAGGCTTATACGCTGTTTCACATTTGTAATCCATGTATCAGTCACAGATGCTACAATTTTGAAAAAATATTTTAAAAGTTTAATTTGGAGAAATGTTGAAACAAGGCATATTTCAACAGTTTTGGTAAAAATATTCCAGATGTTCTTGTTCAGATCTGCTCTTTTCTAAAAAGCCTCGGCTTTGATTGGAGACTTTCTGCTGAAAAAGATTTCCTGTAGAAGATTTCTTACCAGATTTGCTTGTATTAAGGGAGTTAATGTATTTTTCTGTGAATTAGCATAATATTGCAATGCATAACAATCACCTCTCATCAATATTGAACATTTGATTCAAATAATATTCAAATAATATAAATGTCTAGTATTAGCCTGAGATAGCAATTTGCTTGAAAAAGTAGGGTAGTTTTTTTACATACCTGCTCATTATATGTTAAATTAAATGAATTCTTCTGGATGTGCTGAGATCAGAGTCTGCGTTTGTGTAATGAGGGTGCTGCGTCCCTCAGGTGGGTCTGCTGCGAGGGATGATGCAAGAGGCAGTGGTGGCTTCAGCCCCGGGCACATGCTGCCAGAGCAGGGAAGCTGTTTATTTGCACTCTTCTTTAAAGTTGGAAGGACAATTTTGAGCTGTTTGGTCATTCTGATGAAACATAGAAGGTATCTACTAGACGAAGTGTAGGCAGCATTGTCAGTGAAGGACAGCGTTTATGGCAGAGCGGCAGAGCGGTGTGGGCTTGGAAACTCCATCTGGTCTGAAATAGATCTGAAGTCAGGCCTCTCCCAGAGCTCAGCATCAGGCATTTTGGCCAGCACGGAGAGAAGGTCCCCTCACAGACTTGGAAAATTCTGTAGCTACTTGTGCATCATTACAAAATACCTGACCCTTGTGCTTTTTCCAGAAGAACTTACGTGGGGCTGGGTTGTTCCTGAATGTAGGTCCCCTCTTCTCCATCAGTGTGATCCATCTGCTGGGTTCTCTCTGTATATGGAGGATCTGATCCTGAACTGTAAGACAGTCTCCAACACGCTGTCAGTTCAAAGAAGCGAAGCGTTTCAGTATGTGTCTCCAAGCTCCTGATAACCTTGCAGCTGCGGCGAGGCTGGGGATGGAGAAGTTGTGGAGCACACTGGTGGTGTACCCTAGATTTTAAGTTGTATTAGAACTTGACGCAAAGAGGGACTGTGATCGGCTCCTGCACATCGAGTGCCTGGAGGGTGGCTGCTCTCTGTCCTGTGCCTTCTGTCCCTTGAGGGAGAGAGGAGGGGAGCACGTGGTCGCAGGTGGAAAGCACCTCAAGATCTAGAAGTAGAGACGGGACAGAATTAAAACCTTGGGTCCAAACAGGGGAAGCCCAGAAACAGAGCAGGATGCCCATCTCTTGCACAGGTTGGACCTGCCTGTACTTGCTACTCACATATTTTTACTCTTATTAGGAAACATGGAAAATTCCATGGGCCGAGCTGGCAGTGTCACAGCACATTAATGCAAAGTGTTAACAGCAAAACAAAAGCAAAGAATAGCAGGAAAATTACTTTTCCTTTTCATCCAGGGATGAAGAATGATTTTTTAAATCTACACAGAATATTAGTGTGTATGTAGGAGTCTGCTGGGGATGAAGGTGGCAGGAGGGAGAAGAGAGGAAGGAGATATAAATGAACTAAATTAATAATCTCCATGAATTTTTTAGTGCCTTAATGAAACTGCTGGTATGCTTGACTTGAAGCTGTTCCCTTTTTTCTCATTTGAGCCACATCAGAGCATATCTGTCTGTGGAATTCCCTGCTTACAAAAACCATAAAGTAGCACTTTCCAATTTCACTTTTATTAAGCAGCAAATATTACTTCAGTATTGAAAGTTTTCACTATATTTAGTAAAGGTTATGCCTGGCAACAAAAGACATAGATTTAATATTATTTCATTTTAGTTAAGGTGGTTGGGAGTGTATCTAGGCATTTAAAGCCAACGGCTGTAAGAAATATTCTAAATGGTAACCAGCAGCAGTGTTTAAACATGCGAACAGAAGGGACTACATTGAAAACTGTGGTTTTTTGCTAGGACCCACAAAAGAAGCCTGTGTCTTAGGTTCTTGAAATTTTATTTGCTCATAGTTTCAAAAATTTAGTAATGCATATTAGTACCAGATTTTGTTAGGTCCTAATTAACCCAAGTCTTTCACCTCATCCTTCTTACTGAAGTCTACAATCCCATACTGTAATACCTTTTCCAGTCTCCCAGTCGGCACACCTTACCACTGCCTTGTGTCTGCTGCATGCTAGCTATGGCCAACACCATTCTTCAGCATTGACCACCGTTTTTCAGCATCCTGCATATACATTCTGTATATATTCTGTGTACTGGGTGGGAACAAGTAGTATTTAAAATACAAATGTGTATGTAGGGAAGGGCAGTGTCTTCCTGCAAAGTCGTCGGTGTTTGGAATTAAGTTATGCACTCTGACTGGCCGTGTCTGAATTCTAGTGACCTGAGATGTTCACCAGACATATTCATCCTCTTACATGGTGCACATCGCTCTTTTAATAAATACAGCTATAGCCTGAAGCAATTTAGGTAGGGCTTCAGAGGGCTCTTCAGACAAAGGTAGGTTTTAAATACATAATGTGAATTCTGAACCTTGCTTTCTGTATGTTTGCTGGTGTCTGAAGAAAGGGTAGGAGGGCAGGATTTTGACCAAGGTGGTGGAACTCATAAACCATTGAAGAAGGGCTTTTGAAATGGGTTTTGAACACTTTTGGTGGGAATATGCAATTTCGGCACACAAATTCCACGGCCACTTAAAACCGCCTCTCCAACCCTAGGACTACGTGGTAGATGTTGTTTACCGAAGCCGTGCTGTTTCAGGCTGATCAGTCAAGTCATCCCTTCCAAATCCACCTCTGGCCAGCACAGTTCTGAAGAAGTCTTTTATGTCAGGTGCTGTGGACCGATCCCGACCTGCTAGTGCTGATTTAGATCTCTGTATAAATAATTCCTCTGTGGTAATTGTAAGCTTATGGATCCGTTTTCCTTGCTTTTCCTTCATCCAACACTAAGATGAAGGGATGGCTACAGAGTCTAAGGCTTTAAGGAAACAGTCAGTTAATAAAAGACAATTTTTTTTGTCTTGTATTTGTTGATTTTGAATTACGAGTAGGTTAAAGATGTCAATATCAGTATAACACTACATTTCTAAAAACACTTTAAGGTTTAATCTAAGTGTGGAATACATATAGTTACAGTTCTGGCCAGTATCACTCTGGAGAATTCTCAGTCCTCTTTGAGACGTCCTAATCCAGTAGGATCCATTTTGCTGCCAGCCAAGGGCTGCAGTCCTAACTTTGATCAGACAGTGGTGGACTCTAAAGTTACTATTTCCGTGCAGGAAAGAGATGTTGCAGGACTCCTAGAAACATGACTGCTTGTGTCAAATAATATATGTCAGATAATCAGAAACTAAGTTGAATATTTGGTATCATTAGGAAGGCAATAGAAAGCAAAACCAAACAATTGTGTGTAAGTTTGTTGGGTGCCCACATCTTTAATGTCTTTCTGATTTCCCACTTCTCTGTCTATGAAGATGTCATGATATGCCTAGAGAAGATGCAGGGAGAGGGAGGCAAAGGTCAGCAGTAAGGTACAGCAGCTGTTGGCTCAAAACAAACACAAGGGTTGCACAAAACAAACTTTAAAGAAGAGAAGCAAGCGGCCTTGAGGGTGCAGGCATTTCGCCTGGAGTACCACTGGTGCTTGCTCAGGAGTGTACAGAACGCCTTGGTTTTCTTTGTGTATTGCTGTTTTAATTTTCTCAATCTTCTGAAACCTTCTTTGGGTGGGTTCAGGTAGCCAAGAGCAATCCACAGGTTTTCTGCATAGCCAGTATAGCCTCTAAACTGCTCAGTCCCTCTCAGCCCACATGACCTTCTCAGGTCACCTCGACGTAAAGCTATTTGTTCCCTCTCAGCTCTGAAGCAGTTCTGTCTCTCCTCTTGTCTCTCCAGTGTTTCCTGTGCCCCTTTTCTCTGACAGTCCTTCCCAGACCCTCCTTAGGCAACTGATATCACTGCAGGGTTTTCAGAAGTTGGTGGCTTGTCAGCTCTTGACTGTTATCTAATGGTTTTGATGCCCGTAAATGTAAAATTTCCACTTACTAGAGCGATTGTAATTAAACTAAAGTAGATCCTGGCTGTTTTGAGAAGACAGGAAAGCTCTAAGAGGCTCCTAAGTAATGCTACTTAGACAAACTTGGCTTGCTGTTTTGGGGGGGACAGAAAAGCTCCAAGATAGAGACTCCTGAATAATGTTCCTTAGGCAGCTCGGCCTTGGGAGGGCAGATGCACCAAGCTCCAGAGATAGAGGCACCAAGAGGGCTACAAGACCGGAGCAAAACAGCCTGCAAGGACACGCTATACGTGATCTTAGAACTGAGCTTGCGCAGAAACAAAGGTCAACTCGGTGATGAAGAGTACAAGTCTTCATCTTGAGACCCCCGATGACCACCCGGGGACGCTAGCAGACATGCGTGAAAGACATTAACACATGCTAATCAGTTCTCAGAAAAGTTGTGAATATGCTAAGCATTTCTCGGAAATACAGTGAATATGTGTATAGTGATTGTATTTAACCTGAAATGAGAGGGTGTCTGGTGCGCACGTTTGGAGGAGACCAAACTGTAGGTGACCCTGCTTCGGCAGGAGGGTTGGACTAGATGACCCACAGAGGTCCCTTCCAACCCCTACTATTCTGTGAGAGATCCTCTGTGTGCCCGGCGCTGTAATAAAGAATCCCTGCTCAATAGTCTGCTGACTATGGAGTCTTCAACTCCGGCTTTTCATGGCATCAGTTTCTCAGAAATGTATAAGCTATATGATGATTTCACAAGTTACTTTGGACCTGCATAGAAGAATTTTGATTTTTAAATTTTTTTCTTATTATTTAATGGTTACAGGGCCTTAACCTGTGGCTAGAATTTGTGCAGAGTTCCTTTAAATGGCTGTGACTCTATTCGTAGAAGGTCCTAAGGTGCTTACTGAAATCTGTTTCCACCCCCGTATATCAGCATCTTTTGTCTTACCTGTTAAAAAAAAAAAGATCTATTTGTGTTCTTCTACTTCCAATATTTTTAATAGATTTGGTTTAGGTTTATATTGACCTTTCTAGAAAGTTGCCTGATTCAATTCTGACATGCTCTAGAAGTTAGAGTTCTGATTTTCTTTTCTGCATATTGCAGCTCTGTTAGAGAAGGATTCTTTTCTAGACAGTTAACCTTTACTATCACTTTTCTGACTGAATCATCAGCAATTATTTTGTCCCTAAGGAGTGTTTTCATGGCTTCCCAGAGATTTATGGGTAACCATCTTCTGGTATCATAGTCACAGAAAGGGCTTTATTTCTCCTTTTTTTTAAAATAGTTGAGGTGTGCCTCACCTAGGAAGGAGTCAGTGAGCCTCCCCGAGCTGGTGTGTGAGCTGGCCATTGACTGCAGTGGTCAGTGGGGTGCTGTGAGCTGAGTGAACATGAAGGAAGGCTTTGCAGTCTCAGATGGTTCCGTGGATCTTTTCTGGTACTTAGGAAGAAGCTGTTTTCAAGTAAGTTCTCCACGCAGATGAGAAACTGGTGTAATTCTTCCTTTTGGCACCTGTGTCACTATGACTGACTGCTTTCATGGAATGGAGCATCTATGAGCCCTGTCTTGTGAGTCCTCAGGGAACAAGTTCTCTGTGATGGTGGGGTGGGGGGTCTGGCGGGGTATACTCGTAATCCTTTTTTCAGATGAGGTTGTAATTCTCATTCTGGTTGGAGGCCCTGCTAGATGTAGGCTTATAAAATTTGTGGAATTACCATCAAGATGTATATTCCGTAGCTAGGGGACAGTAATTCTGGATCATAAAGCCTCAAAGAGCATTTAATCCAGCTGTGCTAGACAAGAATGGGATTTGCTGGCACAAAACTAGCATCCTCCTTTTTCCAGCCTCCAATTCAGTGCAGAAAAAAGAGGAAACTGGGGGCGATGACTGATAAGCCCTGGCAAATCTCACTGTTGAGGTTGAAGGTGTTATCCAGCTTTCTCTCCAGTCACACTGCCAGAGGTTACCAGCCCTCTACTGCAGCGTGCAAGGGAACCTGCACCTGCAGCCATGCAGCTTCTGGGTAGGTTTCCATATTCTGCCTTAAGCCAGTGAGTATTTACTAAGATATCGGGCTCTTAGCAGGAGCAACTGGTTCATTTCTGCTGACTTTACCTTGCAGCCACCTCTGCCGAGAGGGCTGGGCAGGCAGCTGTGACTGGTGTCACCTTGAGCAACCAACAGCAAGATCTGACAGAGCTCATCTGTCCGAACTGTGCCGTGCGGCTCCTTTTTGCCTTGCTCGTGCACGCCCGTAGCCTTTGCCACCATGAAGAACCAGAACAGAAAAAGGATAGAAATGAAAAACCAAGGTTAAGCACTTAGCAGAAGTTTAAGTTCTGTTTAGAGACTTAACAAAAGTTCAGGAAACCTTTTTGAGCTGAGGAAGTTCACGTATCCCTAACTGTGGTCCCTGTTCACTGAATCCCAGCATGGTCAGGGTTGGAAGGGCCCTCTGTGGGTCACCCAGCCCAACCCCCTGCCCAAGCAGGGTCACCCAGAGCAGGCTGCACAGCACCGCGGCCAGGGGGGCTGGAATATCTCCAGAGAAGGAGACTCCACAGCC
>Ga0065711_1051904_pt1 | contig 10186 bp, 4 predicted proteins | sample Hoacrofraction12_FD_59098 | JGI IMG/M metagenome (GOLD analysis project Ga0065711, IMG submission 59098) | Hoatzin crop microbial communities from Cojedes, Venezuela - Epithelial fraction 12 v2 (version 2) | ecosystem: Host-associated > Birds > Digestive system > Esophagus > Crop | place...
AAAAAAAAAAAAAAAAGGAGGAAGGAGAGACGTCACCAGCCGAGGCAAGGGGACTTCACTCTCTCTCTCTCCCTCCCTGTCATTTCGCAGAGCTCCTGGATTTCCTGTTGCTGCTGCTGCTGCCTGAGATGGGGCAAAGAAACAAGCCGAGTTGTCCCCCGCCGCCTCCCAGCATCGCTTGTCCCTGCAAAGCCGGAGCTGCGTGAACATCAGGTGGCAACATCGTCCCCCGGTCCTGCCCCGCTTCCCCCAAAGGCAGAAGGGTGGCCGGGGTGCCAGCATCCCCTCCCGGCTCTGGGGCTCTCCGGGCTCCAGGGCTCGGGGAGCATGGGGGGACACCACCGAGAAGACAGCTCTTGCAGGAGCGCTTTCTTTGCCCCCTTCCCCCTGGTTATTTAGCAGTTTGGGGCTCGCTGTGCTGCTCAGTGTGTCCGGCTGGAATGCCACCTCCGTCCTCCCTGCCCTGCTGCCTCGCTTCTTGCGGCAGCTACTGCTCTGCATCCCTTGCTCTTGGGGCACGGGGAAAGTTTCTTGTTTGAATAGGGTATTTTGAGCAACCCTAATGGTGTTATTATTTATATGGCACAGCTGCCTCCCTGATCTCTCGTGGGTTTCTCATAGCAGCTGCTTCTGTGTCACCTGAGCATTATCTCCAGGCACTTGGGTGTAGACAGATCCACCCACGCGTCGAGGCTTCCAGCCTGTCCGCGTGCCTTTGCTCTTGCCACTCCAGGCAGGATTTCAGCAGGGGCAAGCTCTCCTGCGATGGTGGGGGACAGCGTGGTTTCGGCAGGGGACACGGAGATGCTTCTCCTTTCCCCTCTGCCGTCCCGGGAGAGCACAGTGTGCTCCTGGTTTAGGGCTGCTCCTTCAGCCACAGGTACCTCCTGGGCCAGTGCAAGGGTCAGAAACTGTGCTCGGTCAGTGCCAGGCGTCCTGGGAGATGTCCCAATGCGTGTAAGGGACGCTGCTGGAAAGGCAGCCAGCACTCAGGTGATGGGGCCGGAGCTATTCTGTGCCGTTGCAATGCCCATACCAGTTATATGGCTTTTAACGTACACAAACCACGACATTACACTGATAATGAGAGGGTGGTGGAAGCTGTCTGGCTGCCCACCCAGACTGCTGTTCCCAGTAACGCCACAAATGAGACGCTGGGGTTAAATGACCTTTTACAGCCTTACAGGAAAGCACTGTCAGCCCCATGGCTGAATGACGCTGTTTGTTTGCATTTTGTTGTTACTCTTGCTCAGTTCCTCTTCAGAAGAAGAAGAGAAAGATAGCAGGTGCATTAGAGCTTATACTGTATGCACATCAAGGGCTGCAGTGAAACTGAACTGTGGTCGGGGTGTGAGGAAGTTTTTCGTGCCTCTCTAGTACACTTGTAAATGCTTAACGCGCGTAAGGAGTAGGTATGCTACGTTAACAGGCACTAGAGCAGAGCGAGACATAGGTACGTCCTGCGAGTTACAAACCCATATGTCATCCTGCACTTCAGAAGGTCGGAATTGATACCCGGTGTAGAAATGTCCCAAATTCAAACAATAAGTTGAACACAGACTAGCCTCAGACATTTCCAGCTCTGTGAACAAGAAGCTTCATTTCTCACGCACAGTGTTAATCAGGAACGCTTTTCTCAACATCGCCTGACGTCACCAGTTCATGCTAATTTTCATACGAATGCCCAGATCAGTCATAAGATGACAAATGCATTTTGTATGCCTAAAATTAATTTTTAGAACATACAACTTCCCCCAGATCTGTGTTGCAGTCATGGACTTCTAAAGCATTATGGTTAATAGTGAAGATCAATCTTACAGGAAGCTTAAATGAAGAATGAAAATTCTAGCTTAATTATAGAACTGTCGTTTATTTTTGATTTACAGGGAGGTGTTTAATAATTCATTGGAGGTCACTGACCAGCTGCTAGCAAATCGTGTTGTATGTGTGTAATGCCCCAGATAATCTCTGTTGATAAACTTAATTGATATTTTAATTGAGATTAAATGCCTTTAGTGTGTAGTTTCACCAGGAATTCGGTGTGAGACCCTGGCCAAGTGGTCCTGGGAACTATTTTTAATTCTTTATTTTCTCCCTCCAAATATGCAAAATCAAAAATATGGTTGTAAGAACAGCACACTTTATTCCTGAGCATCTTCACATGCCTGTGGCAACCTGTTAGAGCTGTTCCAAGGCGTAGCAGACGTCCCTTACACAACAGCATGTTCTGTTCGTGCAGATCGGAAGAGCGATTGCTAACTGGACTAGAACCTCTTCATAGAAATGCAACTCATTTTGCCATGACAGTTATTCCATCTGAGGAACTCCAGGCTCTTTGGTGATGTTCACAAACATCTTGGCCTCACAATACTCGTGGGAATGGAAGTAGGGCTACAAAAGGTCATTCCACTTCCTAATGAAATGCTTTTAGCTTTGCAGAGGCACCTGGCCATTGTAGCAGTATGACCACAACTAAATATAATAATAATAGCAAGGAAGTGAAGGTTGCTGTGTCTGGTGGAAATACTAGACGACTGGGATGGAAAGCAATAACCTGTAAGAATTTGGCCAGAATATCAGGGCTACAGCCTGGTGCAGGGCTGGAACCAGGCAGCGGGGTTTGGCAGGACCAAGGCGGTGTGGTCTGAGACCTGCACTAAGCAGAGACTGACCACGCAACCTGCCTGGCTGTCCCTTGGAGTGTCTTCCATCCTTTATGGCATTGCCCTGATGCAGAGGATTACGTGAATTATGCCCTTTTGTCAGCTTGGCAGGGGATGATACCAAAGCTGGGAACTCCTTCGCTTTGTCTCGCTCCTCTGTCAGTGCTCATCATAAGTACCCACGTATCTAGGAAGCGCAGGAGGGGGCATGGCTGCTCATCAGAGCAGGGCCTGGAACTGCGTCCTTCACTGCGTGCTGCGTTGAGCCTTAGCCAAAGGTAAAACTTATCTAAGCTAAACGCAGCCGTGCGAATGTTAGGGGTCTCCTCTGGGCTCGTTATCTAGGCTGCCCTGCTTAGTGACTGCAGTGATGCCAGCGAGTGCTGGCGTGGGCTTCCAGACCTGAGCTTTCCCTGCAGAAAGAGAAGCAAGCAGAACATGACAATGGGTTGAAAGACATTTTTCTGTGTTGGTGAGCTTTGGTAGGAGAGGAGAAGGGTGGTGACTACCTTTAAGGACACTGAGTTGACGGGCCCATAGATTTCCATTGCAGTGTGCTGTGTGAAGTTCTTCATCATTTTCCTGAGAGGTCCTAGAGCGCTTTTTGGATGGACAGCTTTCCACGTCCTGTAAATTCAAGCCCCCAGAAGAGGTGGTAGAAACAGGCAGGACATTGCGAATGTGCCTTGCAGCTTACTGCGTTGTTCTGGAGTAAACCAGTGCATGTCACATGAATTCAGCTATTTTTTATTTGATGTGTGGGGTGCCTTGGAGGCATATGCTGACCTCCAAGACAGGCAAGGTGCTGGCTACATATGGGCCCCTAAGCCAGTAAACAGGACTAAAGCCATCACTTCCTAGGGTAGGTAGTCCATCCCCAGTCCCTCCTCATCCCCTCACACAGCAGCTTTGCCAACAGTAGCTGCCTTGCTCCTGAGGAGAACTGCAAGCTTATCGCTGGCGGTGCTTTCTCCATGAGCTGGCCAGGCTGTCTTTCATGCACACACATCCTCTAATCCCTTGGGGATTGAAAGACAAGTTAACATTGGCAGTCTGTGAGCAAACAGGGTGGGGAATTTTTTGATGATAACATTTTTCACTGGAAAATGGCGTGTTATCAAAACAGAAAACTTCTGTGGTGAGTCTCTGTTTGGAATAACTTCTGCAAGGGATGCAGTTTCTAGGGAATGAAAGCACCATCCCAGCATCGCCTGCAGCTTGGTGATCTGCATGTGCAAGGTCTGGTTTCAAGACGCTAGCCTGGATTAGGTCAGAAAACTGTACTTTCACGTCTTGCAGGAGTCCTCTGTTCAGCAAGTCCATTGGCTGCCCTTTGGCTGTTCCATTCAGCTGCTTGCAGACATGTTTGCTTACTTATTCCTTTGTTTTGAAAAAAGGCCTCAAGAAAACCCCATTTGGCTCAAACACAGAATGGGAACAAAATGTTTCTCTAGCTGGGAAAAACATTTCCTGCGTAGCTTTGTTCAAATACACGGTAGTACGCGGGCGATTGGAAGCCTACCAGCACGAGATGTGGGGCCAGCAGAGCCATGGGCACGTCTCTGACGACTTGCTGCTCCTCTGTGGGATGGCAGCTGCAGAGGGTAGGACAGGACACACAGTCATTAGCAGAGTCTCTGTGCAACTTTCTTCTTCATAGAAGAAGGGAAAACAAGCCAAAGAAGGGTTTAATGAATCACGAAGCCACAAAGCAAAGCTGGAAGAGGCCTGTCAGTCACTTTTAACAGCAACAACAAGGCAAAAGTGTCAGTAAATAATATACTGCAAGTAATTTTATTTTGGTTTAAAAACTGTCAAGAATGAGGAGTTTTCCTCTGGTGTGATCTTTCATCCATCCCTGCCTGGCATTCCCTCGCTGTCCGGTTGAGGCTTGGCACTGCTTGCATCCGCTGCCATCCGAGCCCCCATCCCAGCCCGCCCTGCTGCTCCACCCTCACACGAGCTTTCTTGCCCTTGAACTGGTGTAAAAACATGGGGACCTGCCTGAAAAACTTCTTAAACACATGTTCAGACACCAGAGGGAAGCAGAATGTTTCATCCTTTTGCTGGAAACATGGGAGATTAAAGGGTAAAGATTACTTGCCTCCCATTATACGGCGCTTTGAACCATAGCCGGTTTTTTTAAACCTTAACGTGGGGGAAACGTGTGATGTTCCATCTCTTTGTGTTTCCTCTCTGAGGTTGTTTTTGAGCATCTCCTTGTAGCTATTTGACTCGAATCCTTTATAACTGAGGCTGCCTGGGGAGATCCTTACAGCTTATAAATATAATCTAGGCCTTGGGCCCGCACGGCTCTGAGGAAGAATTGACTGGTTTGGAGCAGCAGACAGACTTCTGAGCCAAGAGTACGAACCAAGAGAAACGTTAAGGAAAATAAATAGCCATCAACAAGAGGAGACAGGCATGGGGTTTGATCGCTGTTTTGTTCTGCTGGAATCTGTGACAGAAAGACAAAGATATCCACCTAATGAGGAAGAAATTCGTGAGCCAGGTTTCATCCATACACAGCATTTGAGGTAAGAAAAATATTCCATCCCTTTGAGGTACCTTCATCCAGATCTTCTCCCTGCAGTGACCTTCCTCAGTCAGAGGCCAGATTTCATGCGAAAGGTTTTCCTTCGCCAGAATGTGAACTTCAAAGTGTGAGAAAAATGGGCTTCATCCACCTGTAGGTCTCAGAGTGAGCAACCAAGAATGCTCGCTTTATTTATTTTTCTCTGGATTCTAATTCCCTCTTACTGTTTCTCTCTCTTTGGGGATTAAGCAGGATTTTCTTACCACTAAGACTGAGAAAGAGAAACATGGTTCACGTCCATGGTGCTCTGCAGACGCTGAAGGTTTCTGCTCACATCTCCAAAGCACGATCACCAGTAAAATCTGTTTGATTCAAATAACTAGAGTGGAGAGAGAGAAACCTTAGAGGAAGAAAAAGCACAGAGAGGCCTTGGCAGTGGCCAGACAGAAAAACGCTAGCGATTCCAGAGCACTCGCATGAATCAAGACACTAGCCACATTGATCGTGAAAGCGTTAGGGTTAGTCCAACAGATAGCACAAGGCTGGAATCCTGTCCCATGAGCTGTTTGACTTGGCACCAGAGGGGCACTCTGCCCCAGTTTACCACTTAGGTCTTAACGTGTACCAGTGCTTAGTCCAAAGATCTGTAAAAGCTGCGTTAGAAGAGCTACGCCCCACTCCAGCCTTCTGCTCCTGTTGCCTAGTGCAGACTGTGGTGGGAGTTTTGGATCAGCCTGCACCGGCCCATTTTCTCACCCCGTTTGCTACCTCTTAGTGACTGCCGGAACCAGAGAGCAGCATCTGGAGCAATGTAAGGTGTTCCCTTCAGCACTGCCCTGGAAGGCCAGTGGGGAGAGGCTAGGACAGCCCCAGATGTCCCACTCGCCGGGAAGCCATCCAGCAAAGCTGCACAACCCGGCTGTCAGCCGGAGAGCGTGTGATAATCTTGCAGTGATGTGAGCGTCATTAATCAGGACGGTATTTTTTCTTCCTGTTACATATCGCTAAAAGAATATGCTCAGCACTCCTTTCATGGAGCTGCCATCTTTCTGTTAGATTTCACAAGTCAATGCTTCTTGTCTCTGTAGGACGAGCACTGAGATTATCGCTGGTTACACTAGCTCCAAAGTAAACCAGAGAGAGCTACATGGCTTAGTGCAGCCAAGCCCGTGAGGCAAAAATAGCAGGCTGGTGTGCTGAGATGATGGAGAGAATCAAAGAGACACTGTCTACCAAAATTATAATGTCTGCAAATGAGCTTTCAGCCAATGCAGAGCCAAAAGAAATGTTTCTTCCATGGACTTCTTTATTTTTGAAATCTGAAAGGAAGCAGTTGCTAAAGACAAATGGACATTGTGCTGAAGGGTTTAGGAACGAGACGTGGTGGCACAAAGACTCTGATAGTGAAATTGCCATCACTGATCTTCATTGTCCAGGCCAAGAGGGGCTGAATAAAAGCTTGAGCTAAAGCCAGTAGAAGTGAATAGCAGTGAATGGGAAGATTTGCGCTGCCTCTAATGAGTTTTGGCTCTGAACCTAGATGAAGAATCATAACTAGCAGTGAACAAACTAGACTCTAGAAGTCCTTTCACCTTGAACAGAACAGAGTGGTATTAGTAAAATGCCAAAGGGAATCTGTTTACGATGCAAGTTTTTTCAAAAGGTGGTGATGTCCCACACCGATTAAAAAACTTCAGCTTCGCGCGTTGTCCTTGCGTAGGTCAGCAGCAGCAGCAGCCGTCAGGCTGGAAGCTCAAAGCAGGAACCCCAAGCCTGTCCCGGCTCCCTAGCAGAACTCCTGCCTTCCACCAGCCAGCATGCTGGCAGCTCCGATGTCCTCCCGCCAGGGTCAGCCACTGCTGCCCGGAAAGGATGAGGTGTCGCTCTGCAGAGGACAGAGGGAAACTGTGAATAGCCGTGGATACAAACACAAAGCGCTTCAAGAAAATAAGCACCTGCCTCAAGGCTGCGGTGTGTCCTTATGGTAGAAGGACCCGGTGCAGCCCTGGGGCACAGCAAAACCAAGGCTGATTGGCACAGTTAATTGCAAAATTAAGCAGGAGCTGCATGGAGAGCTTATAGGAGGATAGCAGGACAGTTTCATCTATCTGTCCAGCTCCTGCTCACCCCAGGGGTGGTATTGAAGGAAAGCAGAAGAGAGATTTCCTATTTGTTCATCGTCTATGCTTTGAATAGAATCGAATCTTAGGAGACCACGATGGCTTTCACAGGCAGGGAGACGTGGATGTAAGCGCCTTTCTCAGCAAGGTCACCCAGTGAGTCAGCGCGAGGCCAGGGATAGTGCTCAGGACCAGCACGTCGGAGCGGCTGCGTGGAGCTGGAGACAACAGGCTCTCCTTTGTCTCCTGGGAGTCACCCTCCGGCCGGGGAGCCCTGCTCAGGCCCTTGCTTCAGCGCAGTCCGTGCCAGGAGTTTCAGAGATAAAGTGTACGCTGTTTCCTGTAAAAAAAAAGCTGGCGAGACCTTGCCATTCTCAGTGTTCTGCTGTTCTGCCTGTAAATGCAGTTGGAGGTGTTGTCCCTGTTTGGTGCTCTTCCTTCTCCAAGTTTCTCCATTAGCGGTCGCTTCAACTCAGTGGGGTGTCAGACGTTCGATGGGAGGAATGATGGAGTTGTCAGGGCATTAGCCTCCGGTTCGATAGCAGGCTTCAAACTGCTCCTCCACCAAAGCCCACCTGTATGTTCCTACAAGAGTCACTTGATCTCCCTGTCCTTCTGCTCCTCATCTGTAAAGCTGGCTTGAGTTTGTCTCCCAAAGACACAGGGGTCTCATAAAAGCTGTATTCCAGACTCTGCAGTAACACCAGCTGTGGAGTACCACAGTTATCCTGAGCAGGAGTCTCAGCCTGGCGGTACTCTAGATTTACTAGCAAGGTGAGAATGTGCTTTGGGGTGAAATGGGAGAAGGATGTCACTACAGCCTCCCCTGGTACCGTGGCATGGGGATGAGTCTGACCTCTCCTGGCAAGCTGAACTGAAGCTGCAGTACAGTAAAGCCCGTGTCCCACAGCAGGTGAGCTCTGCTGGTTTCTGCCCATAACTTTCAGTAATGGGTGAAGCTCACAAGTGAAAAAAAAAATGCTGCTCCTCCTTTTTTTAAAAAAACCGACTTTGTATTTTCTGGAGGCCAGGCACCTGCCGTCTCACAGCCTGTTTACTAACACTTAAAGAACAAAGCATTTATTTTTCAAAAGCCTTAATAGCCCTAGCAATGCCACAAGGCTCTTTTGTACAGAGGTTCTTTGTCTTCTGGGCATAAGAATGAAAAATACCTCAGGGTTTTCGTACACTAAATGACACAGGTGGGAGCAGCAAGGGCTTTCAATAGGAAAACCAAGGATTTAAAAATCAGCGAGGTGGGCTCTGAAGACTGGCTTGTGCATTTCTCATCTCTGCTTCTCTTGTCATTTCTTTGGACAAGTATTTGTCTTAGTCTCTTGGCTGGTGTTTTTGGCAATTAGGATGGAGATCTCTAATCACAGCAACCTTTTTAGACATGTGTAAGGTAGTACTTTCTCCAGGTAAGGGTTAAACTCACAGTCTGTTTTAAAAACGCAACCAAAACATGCAACTGCTGCTTTATCTCTTCTCTTTTAGCGCTAAGCTCCTTGAGCCAGACTTGCTCCATTTCTCCACACAGCGCGGAGTCCACGCTGACTGCTGGAGAGATTGCAGCTAACTGCACGTTTGCTCTGAAGCTGCGCGTCTCTTGTTACTCATAGGTTTGCAGCATCAGTTAGTAGGTCACAGAAAACTTTCTGTTCTTCTCCAGAGTCCAGGGACACCCTCAGATTTATTGGCCCTTGCGACTGGCTTAACCCAAGATGGGAGTGCTTGGCGTGAGGGGAGGTTGTGCTTCTGCAGTGGCAGCGATGCTGCTCGGAGGAGCTCACCGGGGAGGATCCGGCCATTCCACAGGAAGGGGCCAACGAGAGCACCACTGGGCCTGCTTTGGGTTTGCCTCGGCCCAGACTTGGGTTTCAAAAAAACGGTCCAAATCCCTCGAAAAAAGTTGGGAAGGAGGAAAGGAATTGCACTTCTCTCTGTCCACACAGTGTGTCACCCTTACTCCATGCCGTTGTGCATTTGTGTAACGTTCCTGCGGGATCATAAATGAATTTTAAAGGAGCAAACTTCACTGACTTACTCGCAGTCCACAAACTGACACCGTGCAGGTGACACGGGGATTTTACTGGTGACATCTTTAGCCTGCAGAAGGATTAGACTCGCAGCTTCTTTTGAAGGAAGAGGCAGCCTTGGGCAATGAGCCACTGGGGTATCCTGCCAGCACCAATGGGCTCCTGGGGGTGTTGCAAGGCCAAGAGCTGCCTCTCCCTGCCCAGCATTATCCCAAGGAAAGCAGTTGTCCTTTCAGTCTGTCCCTCAGGATTCATAACCAAGCTTACTATTTCCACCTGTGGAATGCTGCTTGCTGGAACCAACAGGCAAGAACACCACCACCGACAGCAGAGGCTCGTTAGACAGATTTGGCTGTTGCTTTCACATTGGCCAAAGGCAGAAGGACTTTCTAACTGTCGTTTCTCCTGCAGCTCCCCGTGGCCTCATGACATGTTTTCAGATATTCCTGTCAGCTCTCCTGCATCTGATTCAGCCATACCATTTTGTCTTCCTCATCAAGAAAAATGAGGAGCTACTGGAGAGAGTCCAGCGGAGGGCTACGAGGATGATGAAGGGACTGGAGCATCTCTCCTATGAGGAAAGGCTGAGGGAGCTGGGCTTGTTTAGCCTGAAGAAGAGAAGGCTGAGAGGGGACCTTATAAATTCCTACAAATATCTGAAGAGTGGGTGTCAAGAGGGTGGGGCCAGACTCTTTCCAGTGGTGCCCAGCAACAGGACAAGGGGCAATGGGCACAAACTGAAGCAGAGGAAGTTCCGTCTGAACATGAGGAAGAACTTCTTCCCTCTGAGGGTGACAGAGCCCTGGCCCAGGCTGCCCAGGGAGGTTG
>Ga0065711_1051906_pt1 | contig 10186 bp, 7 predicted proteins | sample Hoacrofraction12_FD_59098 | JGI IMG/M metagenome (GOLD analysis project Ga0065711, IMG submission 59098) | Hoatzin crop microbial communities from Cojedes, Venezuela - Epithelial fraction 12 v2 (version 2) | ecosystem: Host-associated > Birds > Digestive system > Esophagus > Crop | place...
CCCCAGCTCTCCCAGCCTTTCCTCCCAGCAGAGGGGTTCCAGCCCTCGCATCATTGCTGGGGCCTCCTCTGGCCCCGCTCCCACAGCTCCAGCTCTGCCCTGTGCTGAGGGCTCCAGAGCTGGACGCAGGGCTCCCGGGGGGCTCTCACTGAAACAGGAAAAAAAGAACACGAGCAAGAATTCGGCTCACATAGGCAACGACGCCACTACCGAGCCTGACACGGTGCTTCAGGGCTATCGCTCGCAGACCGTCAGTGAAGCCAAAGAAGGGAGAGGGGAGTGCAGGAGACTGTTCTGGCTGGGCCACGTGTACCCTGGCACAGGGTCTGTTGCTCTGGGGAGAAGCCCAGAGGAAAGCCCTCGTGCCGCTGGGGCACAACAGGAGGAACAGCATTCCCACCTGCTCCTACCGGCCCCAGCTCACGCTCAGTCTTAAAGAAATAAAGATACAAGGGTCCCCAGGACAGACACAGACTTAGGTAGGACCCACTGCTAGAAAACAGCCTGTCTTCAGACAGGACAGAAACAAGCTTGTCCCCCCGACTTATGAAAGCAAATAAAGAAGTTTACATGCACTATCTCGCAGAAATACCTCATTCACAACACGGCGTACCAAAACATACCGCTGAAGAATTAGCTGATTAGCTGCATATGTCTCCTGTTTATTATTGACTGGCATATGTTTTGGGAAATTCTTTCCTTTTTGTCCAAAGACACTTGCTCTAGCAAAAAACTCATTCTCTAGATCACTGGAAAAAGTAACACGACTTCAGACAACACAAACTTCCCCAACAGGTCCTTTTTCTACAGCTTGCAGTTTTTAGGGTTAAGGACACCAAACCGAACAATACAGACACCGGAACACTCCGAGGGTACATCAGCTGTTTCACAAAGAGAAGCTTTGGAAACTCGTTCTATTCAATACAGGACTTTCAGCAGACAGCTTTTCAGTCTATCAGGCAGATGGGTCCATCAACTAGAAACAAAAACTTCAGAGCCCTAAACTTTTAGCAAGCAAGGAGTCATCCCAAGAACTTCTGCTGAGATACGATAAATTGGCTTAATGCAAGGTAACACTGACTCTGCTCCGGCTTTTGACATTTTTAAGCAGGTAGAGCTGAGGGAAATGCATGCTATATATTACATAATGGGTCACATCAGATAATTATAAAAAGATTTCTGACTTTCAGAACATACCACTGTACATCCCACGACCACACACTGTTTCATACGACCTTAGTCACAGACACGCAGCCACTCACCATCCGGAGAAACGCCAGCAGGTGTAGTGACCACGCCATCCTGACTACCACTGACCCGTTTTAAAGTCACAGTTTATTTTGGAGCATCTGAACTACTCAAAGTTGATATAACCAATGAGAATAATATTTATCATTTTATATTCCAGGCCATGGCAAGTTCCTCAATTCCTAAACAAGATGCTTTCCACCCTTCTTCAGTAAGTGTATCATTCATGCAGCCAAAAGCTTGCATACATTCTGAAGCACAACTTACCAAGACAAATGCGACGTATATCAAAAGGAGCATTAAAAGCCACGCGCGTTTTGGAAGAAATGCCTTTCTGCACCTCGGAAAGGCAGCAGCACCGCAAGAGGGAGCTGCCTCTTGGCCAGGTTCGTTGCCAAAGCTGCTGCTCCGCACCGGAGCGTGGCTGTGGGAGAGACTCAAACCCGCTCCACGGCCTCGCTGCCCTTAGGTTTATGTCTGGGAAATGTGAGGCAGCAGTTGCCACCCCGCGTGCACTTGCACGGTCCTCAGAAGCTCAGAACTGGTCTGGATTTCTCCCTTTTTTTTCCCCCCCCAAAAAAAAGTGTTTAACATTATCAATTTAAGTTTCTTTCAACAGCCACACTAAACACTAAGATTAAGGATATGCAAAAAGCAAGAAAACCTGAATTTCCTAAAAACCCCAGTTTTTACACCACCCGGACTCATCTGAAATGGCTTTGTTGCTTTCTGTTGTCCATACGTGATTGCTAGGAGCCTGCAAGAGACGCGCAAAACCATTCGCCTGCGCTAGCACGCGTCTGTTCACCAGACCTAGCCGAATAAACCCCACTACAAACCCACGCAAAACATCAGACTGCCATCAAAACTGCAAACTCTTCTATAACCTCCACAGACAAATGCAGCTGAGCAGAAGGCATACTCTAAGCATCACATTTCAAGTAGCAACACAAACTGCCAATGGCCAGGAGAACCATTTCTCTGTTCCTCCTTCCAGATGCGCTGTTACAGGGATGGCAGGCTTCGTACCATTTCAGCTGGTAAACACGGCACCTCACCCAAACTCACTTCTTAAAATTTAACCACCCCCACCCCCTTGAATTCAAGTGAACAAGAAGTTACCAGTGTCACTGGTAAGCTGTTCTACAAGTTAGGTTGCTTCAGCTTTTCTTTTTCCCTTGTCGCCATCTCGTTTTTAACCAAGTATCTTGTTTGCTTGCTGTCCAAGCAGCTATTCATGAACGCTTCCTGGAAGCGATGTTTCAAGACATTTTTCAATAAACAAATGTCTTGGTTTTTCTTCTCTTTACAGGACTAGCTTTCCAGCCCCACAAATAAAGATATTCCTCGGGCTTTTTTTCTGAAATCCCTCCTATTTTTCTGAAATCCCTCCTATTTTTCCTGTTTCGAAAGCATTTTGAAGCATTTTACTTGCAATCTCTCCAATGTCAGCCACAAAAAGACGTCACTTTCATTATTCTGCTAGACAGCGTCTCATAGTAAGATCCAAAAGAATACCTTGGCAATTCTCGGCAGAGAAGCGCATCTTCATTCAGTTAACTACAGCAATTCACCGCTTCCCGGGACGCCCACCCCGCCTGCGTGACCTACATTCTTTGTTCCCAGATCTGTGCTCTTGCCTTTGCGAAGGTGCGACGCGCTTGCTGCCTCCACGAGGGACGGAGCCGACTCGGGGACTCAGGAGGGCCCCTTTCGGCTCAGGGTTTTACGACTACATTAAAAACACCCTCGAAAGAAACTCAAGACAGCAGAATCTGTGCAAAACTGATGTGCACCATCATTTATCAGCCCAGCAGTGTCAGTGGGTCATCAACAGAGCTTCCTTTTGAACGGGAACTAATCCCCCTCTGACCCTGTTACAAGGCAAACATTAGTTGCCAACTCCAGCCACCAGCAAACCCAGTTTGTTGGGACACGGTCCCTCCATCGTCATTTTCACTGTAGCTATTTTTTCCAACAAAAAACCACCAAATTCCTCCTTGCTAAGAAGGGACCCTGGGTGCAGTAATGTACCTTACATAGAAAACTCTTCAATAACATCAGCTTGGTGAAGTATTTTTTCTTTGATACAAAAGTGGGCTCTGTTACATACTGCAGACTAGCAAAGGAGAAAACACAACCACAGCTCCTTCCAATCCAACAACCACAGCCAAAGATGAGCTTGCAATGGGAATCACCTCTCTAGATCCCAGTGTTTCTGTGCCAGCTCCAAACTTGGAGAGGGAAAAAAGCTCAGGCAAGCTGGAGATGATTCTCAAGCATCAGAGCTGGCTGCTCCCTGGGACCCAAAAGTAGAGGTCGGAAACTATACACAGTGTTTGAACACCAACACAAAAGGGGTAGCAAGGTTTGCAGACAGGAGATACCAGTCTCCTCTCCATGGAGGCAACTGCCTGCAAAGAGCAGATACAGAGGCTCTGGCAGCGCCAGCCAAGAAGCAGCAACGTACCAGCAGCGCTGCGCAGACAGCGGGAGATGCTCGGGGCGTCGGGGCACTGGCAGGGAACCCACGATCTCCGATTCACTTCGGAGGCACTGACCAAGACCTTGAAGCAGCGCATCCATCAGTACCGGGGCCACACTCCGCTGCCAGTATCAAGTCCCCAAGAGCTACTGCCACCTCCACTTGAGACACAGTATGCTGTGGATAGACCTTTGGTCTGACCCCGCGGCACGCTCCCAGAGCGTGTCCGAGTGGCACGGGCAGCTCAGATGACTGTTTCTGGAGCTCTCCCATCTCAGCCTTTGGAGACAGTCTGCCCTCTGTGGAGCTCTAACCGGCAGCTTGCAAACCTAGATCTTAACCCAGTGTAACTCAGGTTAAGAAGAGACTGAATGGAACGGCCACCCCAGAACAGAAGCAGACCAGCTATGGACAACGCTGCTGGCTCCCGTCACCCACAGCCGCCGACCCTCAGCTGCCCAGGGCTCTGCCGCTGCTGCAGCAGCAACCATCTGCTGCCCCGGGCATCAACCACGCTCCCTGCCCGGCCTGCTGATTCATTTTCACCTGCAACGCACTTTCAGTCAAGAGCATTTACTCGGACTCACTCGTAAGGGTAGCACTCCCCCAGCAGCTCCCAGTCAGAACCCAGTCATCTGGGCTGGAGAGAAAGCACATCCTAACGGATACGCAGGCATAAATTAGTCCCATTCACTGGCAGCTTTAGTTTCAGTGCGAGGGAAGGGAGTCGTGTTTAGTTCGAAAACTCTAATTTCAGCTTTTAGCTAACTGACACTGTTTATCTCAAGTCAAACAGACTGAAAACTACAAAAACTCCCCAAACCTGATGCCACTATTGCCCCATATAGAGAGCTCCAGACGACACTGCTTCATCTCAAATTTCCAATGAGCTGAACCGAGTGGGTGTTGAACAGCCCTCACTGGGAGAGCCCGAGTCAAGGAGAGGAGGATGCTCTCACCGTCCTCTAAGCACACTCCAATGTTCCAGTGTTTCTGAAGTGCAGAAATCAGACCACTGGTGACCGCAGCAGAGCTGCACATGGCAGCTACCACTAGTCGAATAATACTCATTTTTCATATTTTCCTGATAATTAAAGATCAGATGAGACCAGTAAATGACCTATTCTAAATTTACCTAATTTCACAGTACAACTCCTGTATTGAACACGGCAAATTCTTCATTTAAAATCAAAAATTCTTCATGAGCTTCAGTGACTGATCTATTTTTCTTCATATGAATTCAACAGCATGTGAACAGGAACCTCAGCACTAAAACATCTCTTCCCCAAAACCTGCCCATTCTTGAACCCAACGTTCCAGAAAGGGGCAAATCCACCCCCCCCCTTCGTTTTTTCCCTAGCAGCTGAGCACCTCACAGTTCAAAGCACATGCCCTGTTATCTAATCCAAGTGAACCTGGTTTACGCTCAACAGGAACCAGCGGCTCAAGTGCTTCTCATCAAGACCGACAAACGACGCAGCATCTATGATTTTCTCCCTACGAAGTTCACTTACGTATTGTACTTGAGTTAGCTCTGTTTTCAATAAAATCAACTGACTGAGCCCCATTTGATATTATCAAATCGGAGGGACCATCACAACCATCTTCCTGATCAGGACAAAGTGTAACAAATCTCTGCATTACGCCCGTTTTAGTGGTGGCCTGTTGTACAACTGCGGCACCAGGAGTTTGCCAGAACCCTCAGCACAGTGGCTCCAAAAGCAAACTGGGTTTAGTTCATAATTTCATAAAGTGCTTTTGGTTTGTTTTCTGTTTTCTTTTTCTCCATAAAAATGAAAATAAATCAAGCAAGCAGCTGAATGAGCAGCCTGACCAGACACTGTTTAAACCAGCATTGCTCCTGAAAACACGTCCCCGGAGCAGCAGCTTCAGTTCTCAGAAGCCCTGTGCCTTCAGGTTTCACCACTCAGGCTTTGTTAAGGTCAAATTTTTCAAAATCCATTCTTTCATGTGCAGCACCTTCTCGACACTTCCCTGTACCCTCTCTAGTTGTCAAATCTTTTTAGAATTCTCAAACAAGTGCGGTATTCTGAATGCTGTATTTTCTGCTCTCCTGCTACCACAGAGGTAAAACCATCCCATTTTGCACTAAGCAACGCCAGTGCTGCATTCACTGGTTTAGCCAAGGCATCCCTTCTACCATCACACCGGTTTCCACAAGGATCTATTTTTCTACGATCCTCCCTCCTCTAAGACTGGCCTACGCTCCTTTGTTCCTAAATGCAAGACCTGACATTGAGTCCTACTGAAGTGATTACTGTTTCATAACATCCTCTATAACAATGAGCCGTAACGATACCGTAACAATATCCACAGTAAACCTGCCATCTATATGGAATAATTTCTTTTGTTCTTCTAGACTTTTAATGAAAATTAAAAGTCAAGCTTTGGCTTGAGCTTCTGAAAGACCATTAGAAACCTATCCTTCATTACAATTTCTCATTAATAGTTGAAATAATTTGTGATTCCTTCAGTACGATATCAATTTTGCACAATAACGATTATAATTAGAATACCGAAACACATTCAATTAATTTATAGATCTCAGATCATGACAACACAATTGACTTAACCAAACACATAGTCTCATACAAAACAATAAAACTAATTTGACAATACCAGTTTTCATACAATCGTATTCCACACTATGACCTCTCGAGTTCCTGTTCAGGACTGCATCAGCCATTCTGCTACCCTGGACAGAGATGCGGTCAACAACTCTCGCACCCATGAAGAATTCAAATCCATAAGGAAGTTGATTCCTCCTGTCCTCTTGAAAGCTTCCCAGTATTCCACGATTTACAGAAAAATGCGAGCCCATAATTTAGAGAACTCCAGTGTCAATTCTTTCAATATTACTGCTATATTAATACAGATGTTCTAAACTTAAAATGCTTAGTTTTATCAGGGCAGACTAAGGTTACTTGGAGACCTTAACCATACTTCTCCATATTCACATTATTTAAAGCAGTGAAATTTACCCTGAATTTCCTCAATTTTCATGTTTGACCATGGGAAAATTATAACGTTTCTAGTATACTATACAATATTGTATATTTTGAAATTGATGGACACAGTAAGTAAGGCTTAAGTAACTGTTGTTAGCAATTTCTTCACGGCAGCAAAGCAACTACACAATGAAGCAGAAGGAAGAGCCCATTCTCAAGAAAAACTTCAAGCAGGAATGGTATCATACACTCTACATTTTACCTTTTATTCTTAAAGCTACACTTCAAATTTGTTAGACTGTTTACTTTCATTAACTACTACCAACAACCTACTTCAAATAACCATACCATTCTCAAGCAATGCTTCATTTCATTCCTGTAAACGGAATTTGCAGAGCTGTCATAAAACCTTCCAGAATCTAAGGCCACCGCTTGACGTGCCCAGTTTCGGAATAAATCCAGGGTACCATTTAAATGAAGAAATCCTAATAAAGGATGTTTTCAGTTCATAAAAGAAATTTCTAACTACATCACAGCACATGAAGGACTGCAAACAAGTTGTACACCGTCCACTTTTCTACGTCTAGCCCTCCACCTTCCGAGCAGCAGCAAAGAGTCAAAGCATCTCTAATTTACGTAGCACGTTAACTACCAGAAACAACCACGGCTGGTAAAGCCCTGTATCTCACCTCAACACTTTGCTGCCAGTGGGACTGTCTACTTCTGCTCCAGACTGCTGACAAAAAGCCTTCGCTTTGCTGCTCCATACACAACAGCGTCAGTGCATGTAGCTATTGTGGCACCCTTTGCAAGACTGCAGTACCCCAGAATCACCCAAGTAAGAGCTAAACTAAGTCATCAGCGACAACTGGAACAAACCGAACTGGAACGCAGCGGAAGAAAGCCTCTTTTGAGTGCTCAACTGGAATCTGCTAGGCAGAAATTACACCTCCCGTTATATTTCTGGACGTTCTTTCATCCTGTGAACACGCAATGATCACCCAGAAGTCTACATACAAGAGATGCCTCAATAACCCCCTCACAAAACAGTTCCCTGTCCTTGAAGCCTGCCACACAAGAGAAGCCACCACAGAGCTGGTTTTCTCCAAGCTTACTGGGTGACCAGTTAATGTTAGCAGACAGGTACCAGAGAAAAAGATGACCCTGGTCCTTCAGAGAACAGCGAGCTCTGCTCTTCATGCTCCTGTGCTGAAACATCAAGGCTAGCTTAGGAGTAACAACTTCTTCACAAGCCAGTTGTGAACGCACAGTTGGGCACCACCAGCCTCACACAACGTTGTTCCGTATTGCAGTTCAGATAAAAGCACAAATTCATCTGCTGATAATTATCCAGCAGTGTTTAAGCTAAAATAATGCAAGCCCAGCAATCAAATTTTTAATTCCTTTTTCGGCACAGATCCTGACAGTTCATGGTGCTGCCTACCTGCTTACTGGCACGTAACCAGACTAAGAACGCAGACAAAAGATTCACTTGGATGAGTGAGGCTTTCAAACCTCGGCCGTCACTAAACAATGCATTCGGTTGGAACATACATAATTTTGTGAAAAGGTCGGTATAGTTTGTAGCTCACAGTGTTATAAACCATTCAATTACACGGAAACAAACAACAACTGAATATTCACTGCGTCTCCTGTTTTCAGGAGGAAGGGCAGGAACTACGTCAACTTCAAGGCCTTTTCTGGTAGATCTGGAAGAGCTCCCTCTATGTTCTAGGCCGGTGAACGAACAACTGCGCTTGCACAAGTCATCCGAGCAATCACCTACGGCAGACAAGCGCCATGGAAGCCAAGCTCTCGGGAAAGCCAGGCCCCACACACCCATTAGGTGCCCAGCCCTCAGCAGCTCCAACTATTTGCATCCTGCTTCTAAATATGTTCAGTGAAACACACGATCATAAATACAGGCAGATATTAGCTCTTTAGCAAGTGAAGGTGAGAGTATGCCAAAAACGCAGTCGGAGTAATTCACTCCTTATGAGAGCTATTAATTTACGAATCTCTAACAGATAATACAGCTCACAAGAAGCCTTTATTGTAGGGTTTTGGCTTTTTACACAAGCAGCCAAGAAACAGATGAGATTTTTCAAAACAAATCACAAAAGAAAAAAACCTTCATAAAAAATCTGCTCTGCTCACAGTTGCTGACATACTACTGACAACATACAACCCAAAAAGATGATTCTACTCAAAAACATTACGCAAGTTCAATGTTGACTGCATAATGGAAACCATCTTACCCCCTTAACTATGTCAGCACTTAGCTACACTGCATGAAGAAGGGCACTGGCATATTCCACCTAGATATAAATTCAAGAGCGTTCTCGTCAGCATTTGTATCACTGCACACCGGGACCCTTCTTCCAGAGAACAGAAACATCTTCCTCTCCAGTCAGATTCACATCATTCAATCTGCTACAAGCGTTTCTATCATCTCAGACGATAACGCCACAAGTTACTTCTATTTTAATTCGGCAGGAAAACGATGGTTACCAACAGGAGTACCGGCAATGATCAAAACATGAAACTGAGGAGCATGTGTTTCTGAACATTATTTCTTTGTACTCAGAGTCTCACTCACAAAACTTAAGTCTGCAGAAACGTTTTGTCAGCTTCACCTCTTGCTGGATGAGATCTAAGGCTCTCCGCTGCTGCTCAGCATTCTAGCTGCTGCCGTCATGTTAACTACCTCAAGCCAGCTGCACCACCAAAGACTTGCACCATCCTCCACTTAGAGAAAGAGCAATTCACTCAAAATAAAGGCGGTTCACACACGTTTGTTAACTAGATTTTTATTCTGAGAAGCCCTTCTCACCAGTGTGCTGCTTACCCCTTTAAGTGAACTACCAATTGTGACTACACAAAGTAGGGTTCTAAGCTCGGTTCTAAGTTCTTCACTGTGTTTCTCAGTAAACTGAGTCGGCCAACAAAACCAAATCAGAATTCTCACCCCGATTTTGAGCTTACTACCCCATCGGTCAAGGCGATGATGATGAAGACGAAGGCTTATTACTCTTCCCACTGTGTATTGCATTCTAAAATGGTGGCCATGTCTGCCTAGGCTTCAGCTCGGAAAGCCACCAGCCAAACTCCCGGCCGCGGAGTTCGGCGGTGCCCAACTTGCGGAGAACAGTTCCCTGCGTGCGGGCTGAGCCGGGCCCGGGCCAGGGCCGCCCAACGGCCGCCGCGGAGCCGGGCCCGGCCGAGCAGAGGTCCCCCAGCCCCGCACCACCACAATGCCAACATGGAGGGCAACACCCAGGCAGCTGCCTCCTGCGGGGCTCGGCCCGGGGCCGCTCGGCCCCCCGCAGCCGCTCCGCCCGCGGGGGTCCGGCCAGCTCGGGACTGCGGGGGGCGGCCGGGGAAGCGCGAAGGGGCCGGCTCAGCCGCTCCGGTCACTTCGCCGCCGGGCAACTTGAGAGCGACTTTGCGGGAGGCGGCGGGCGGCCTCTAGCCCCGCACCCCC
>Ga0065711_1051907_pt1 | contig 10185 bp, 10 predicted proteins | sample Hoacrofraction12_FD_59098 | JGI IMG/M metagenome (GOLD analysis project Ga0065711, IMG submission 59098) | Hoatzin crop microbial communities from Cojedes, Venezuela - Epithelial fraction 12 v2 (version 2) | ecosystem: Host-associated > Birds > Digestive system > Esophagus > Crop | place...
CCAAAAAAAAAAAAAAATCAGCAGTCTGTCGATAGTTTTAACAGTGACTGCAGGAAGAGGAGCAGCGGCGCTGATAGCTGGCCCCAGCCTGCTGCTGTTGATGCTCGTTTCTCACTGTGGGACACACAGGGAAGTCTGCAGCTGATGTTACATCCGTTTTATGATCGTAAGTTGGTGACAGGCACATTTTAATAGAAAGCAAAATGGTGTTTCTGATCTTCATAAGCCTTTTCCTGAGAACTATTTGAACGGTATTTGGTTTCCTTCTGTCTGAACCCCAAGAGGCCATACACCTGTCGGAGGTGCCTGTGCTCCTGCCTGCGCCTTCCAAGGCGCCCAGGGGAGCCGCAACGTGCTGAGAGCTCGCCCTGTGCTCGGCGGCTTCGCTGGAGCCAAGACCGCGGTGTCGGGCCTCGGGCAGCACTAAGCCCACAGACCCCAGCTCAGCAAAGCCACGGAGTGGGGCCCACCTCTGAGCAGCGCGGCTTCGCCTCCCGCGGAAGTCACCGGAGCGTGCACACGGACGCCGTGCTGACTCGGGGCAGAAGCAAATGTTCCTGCAGTGATAACACAAGTTTAATCTGTGGCTCGTTCCCCACAAAGCCTTGCATTTATTCTCTTGTGTGCTATCAAAATGAATGTAAGAAAAATAATTTCAATGAAATGAAGCTCGTTGCCTCTTGCGTTTCCCAACACATGTCTGGTTTTGTGCAGCAATACGGAGCACACCTGCATCTTTTTAAGTGATTGCATGTTACTTTAACATTACCTTTTTTAAACAAGGAGTAATCCCACCTTGAACTCCTTCATATTTTTTAATATTATTTAAGACCCAAATTTTGTATTTATGAAGAGGAGAACATTATTTATTTTCTTATCATTTATCTGCAAGATGCTACCAGAAAATTTGGAGAGGCCATTCATTTTTCAAAAAAATGAAAAAAAAAAATCATTGGAAGTATAGTGGGCAAGACTGATGTGTAAATTACATCTTTTTTTTTCTTAATTCGCAATATCTTCAATTTTTGTTTGCATGAAATGCTTTTGTTGAATATTAATTGTAGTTTCAAAGCAAATGTGTACGAATAAAACTACTGATCATTACTTTAGTGAGAGTTTGGTCTGCCTTTATGAAATTTCAATCCGAAACTGAGTCCGCAGAGCCCAGCGGCTGCACAGATCACGGCGTGATCAGCTGCAGAGGTCGCCCAGATCCAGACGTTGATTCTCCGTTCATACGCAGAATTTTAACCTGGGTCCTGGTTTAATTCCTGGTAATAAATCAGGAGAAAAAGAGGCTAAACTGGGGAAAGCATGTGTCTGTAAGAGGATTTCCGTGTGCGGAGAGGCGAGCATCAGCTCTTTGAGCCTACAGGTCCTGGCTCACCTGCTTGCTGGGCTCGGCGGCTCAGGTGTGGATGCGCAGGGAAGAACGGCCCCGGGAGCGAAGCTCGGTCTCGAGTTGGAGGATCTGATTCAAAGCTTGACGTGAGATGTGCTGATGGAGGGATGTGCCCTCCTGCTTAGCAGTTAGACCCCAAAAATCTGAGCCCTCGCTTTCTCACATCCATGTGTACGTGAGCCCCGCGTGGTTCGTTCCACCCTCTGCTGCTTCTTCTTGGAAAGATGATTTGTTTCATGGTGATTAACGACAATCAGGGGCCCACCTTTGCCATGAAAAACTTACTTCAGCACTCCTGGAAGAGAGGACACGACCTCCCAGCCCCACCAGCCGTACTCTCCCCGAGTCCAGGCACTTGCCTCGTTTAGGCTGACATCGTTTTATTTTCAAAAGTTGAAAGCAATGTACAAGTACTGTGACAGCTTGACAGACATCTTCTTTTTCTGCTTGCTCTCCAATGTAGTGAATCTCGTGCTAATTCAATACTTGGGTTAGTTTAACTTGCAGAAAAGTCTGGCCGAGTTTGCCCAAAGGAATGGTTGAAATTCAGGGTTTTTTTCATAGCGTTTCCAGGCTGCTACACGCTGCTCAGCCTTCACCTGATGTGCACAGCTCCTGCCACAGCCCGTGGACACGTCTCTGCTCAGCCTTGAGAGCTTTCCACAGAGCAGAAGAGGGAGTCAGCAGAGATGTCATTGCCCTGAGCTGGTGCACGGGCCGAGTCGGTGCAGCCAGGGTGAGAGGAAGGGGATCCTTGGAGCTCAGAGCTGCCAGATCTTCACCTCCCACCACCTTGCTGCTCAGACAGGGCTGGGAGGGATTTCATTCCCAGCCGTGGCCTTCAGGGTGGACTCAGGAGCCAGCCCTTCAGTGAGGTGAGAGCTTAGCGCCCCAGAAATTGGGATCATAGAATCACAGAATCATAGGTTGGAAAAGACCTCTAAGGTCATCGAATCCAACCGTCAGACCAACACCACCATGTCTACTAAACCATATCCTGAAGTGCCACATCTACACGTTTTCTAAACCCCTCCAGGGATGGGGACTCCACCACTGCCCTGGGCAGCCTGCGCCAATGCCTGACCACTCTTTCAGTAAAGAAATTTTTCCTAATCTCTAATCTAAACGTCCCCTGACACAGCTTGAGGCCATTGCCTCTCGCCCTATCGCTGGTTACCTGGGAGAAGAGACCAACACAATGGATGCTTGGACCTGTCCAGGCTCCGGGTGCTCCAAACAGTTGTTATCCACCACTGTGCATAACGTGGCCTTTAAACCTCTTAGAAATATTGTCCCAAATGTAAGCAAGCTTTTTGCAGTCTCAATGCCAGGCTATTAAGGAATAAAATCCGCATGCCTCAGTAGCTCATCTCCGCTCCCCCTGCCAGCAAAGCGCCTGGGCAGCGGGCACGCAGGCATCGCCCTCCTCATCTCAATCAAACCGCCGGCAGAACGGCAGCCGCTCGCGGGGTCGTTGGCTTTTCGGGAGAGGCAGACCTCGTTAGACAGGAGTCGCTTACAGCCTCCAGACTTGTCGCTGGGGAAAGGCAAGTCTGGCGGAGGCACGCATGGGCGGAAAATTACTCCATCCTGACACAAATACCAGCATCGGGCATCTGAGGGGCTGGTGCCTTCGGAGCAAACTGGCCGCAGGCAGTCCTGCTCCTCTGCTGCCCCAGCCTGGGGTGAGATGGACTCCTGGGTGGAAAGGCGGGAGGGAATTTGTGCAAACTGTGCATTTTTGTTTGGCTTTTTCTAAGGAGGCAAGACAAGGCTGGTGGTTCTCGGAAAAATAAGCGTTAAAGGCTTCTGCAGGAAAGGCTGAAGCTCTCCATGCTGGCCACATCCTGCACATGAGCGTGTCTCCATCAGGAACACTTCCAGCACCCAGTGCTTGATAAATCACAGCAATTACTCGTGGCCACCGCCTCCAGCTGAAGGCATCTCCTCCCTCTCCCAGCCTCAACTTCTCTTTAGAGATTTGGGTATTTGATTTGGAAATCTCAGAACATTTCTACAGACCTGCTATGTGTGTCACAGATACAGCCATCTCCTCTGAGAACTGCTAGGTAAAATGATCACTGCATTAATTACCACAACGTAACTGTAATCCCACCTGCTTTGGTAAAGGCAGCCTTCACTGCTTGGTTGATAAAAACCCCATGGAGTGAAGATAAAGCACAGACAAAGCAGTGAGGGGCCCAAATCAGGAAAGCTCTTGCCACGTGTGGATGGGTTGTCCTCAAAGAGGTGTTTTCCCCAACTGCATCTGTCGCATGTCACCTTCCCAAAGCGATGCTAAGCCCAGAGAAATGGGGATCTGACCAGGAGAACTGTCGATGGCAAGTCTGGACCACAGAGTTACCTGCAAGGGTTTCCTTTTTGGTTTTCTTTCCCGCTTTTCGCAGAAGAGGAGTGTGAAATAAGGCAGATCTCATGGGAAATGAGTCAATACTGTCTCCTTCTCCAGGGACTTGCCGCATTCGCTGCCAGGGTGGTGGTGTCAGACACCAGCTGCCACTTCCACTGTTCATCACCAGTCCCTGAGTCAGCGCCCGACATCCCACCTCAGGAGATGTTGTTGCACAGTTTGATGAAGGGGGGGCAGAAATTCAAAAACCAATTTAAAGCACAACACTGGAGTGAAAAAAAAAAACAACCCTGCAATGGAAGTCTGCTTAGAAGTGTTTTAAATCTTATTCTCGCCGAACAAGGCTGGCAAAAATTGCCCATCTCTCTCTGCCACAGCAGAGCCTGTGATTCACACGCTGGGAATGAATTTCCCTTTGCTTGGAGGGCTCAGACCCCTCGCCAGCAGCTGGGAGTGAAAGAAATTCAGCTGCTCCGTAACGGCAACGGCAGCGTGGCCGTTTGCTGGGCTGGTGGAGGGGCTTTTAATGCCACGTGGGGCATCTGACCCGGGCGGCTGGATGTTGCAGCAGATGCAAGGAAGGGCCTGACTCTGCCTCTCCGGAGCACAGCACGCGTATGCTGTGGTTACTGGTGAGTAGAGGGGTTTGCAGTGCTCGCAGGGGTTTGCAGCACCCAGAGGGGTTTGCGATGCCCTCGTTTCTACAAGCCCGATGGCTTTGTCCTTGTTCCTGTTCGCTCTTTCCCACGCCTGCCTTGCCAGCTCCAGGTGTGTGTGCGTGTATTACAAATACCCAGGCGAGCGGGGATGCTCGGGGGATTGGGGCACTCAGATGTTTGTAGCAGGATTTCAGCTGCTGGGTTTTCCCAGGAAGGGCTGGTTTTCAGGGATTGGCCTTTTAGCAAACCTGGGCTTATTCCCTCCTTGCCACTCACTGCAGCTCCGGGATGCAGAAGTGCCTGGGTGGCCTGGACACAAACCCATTGTTTCTCAGGTTACAAACCCATGTTCGGTCCACATCTGTGTTAGGTTTTTTCAGCCTGGGGGACTTGATCCGTCCCCCCTTATCTCGCTGCTTTATTCAGAGCACTTAATAAAACTCACCGCCCGTAACAGGGAGACTTCTGAATCCGTATGAAACACTCTGCAGTAATCCATATAAAACTTCACTAAAGCTTCAACATTTTCAGTGACACCTCCAGAAACACTCTTCTTTTAGCAGGATTCATTTGCTTCTCCTACCAGTGTAGCCACGTCTGAGACACTGATTAAGCATGATTTCAGGGAAAATCCATCCAAGATGGTTATAAAAGCAACCAGCAAGGAGCACAAGGGCAGAAGAAGGGAAAGGGTGCAGGCCAGCAACGAGAGCATCCCAAAACTCCTTGGATCAGTTCCTGGTCCTTTTGGGATAAGTCATTTCGCATTCTTGTCCCTGATTGACCCTACCATCATTAAAAGATTGTTAATTAATTTCAGCGCTGTATAAATCACATGGAAAACTATTACCCTGAATACAAGTGTTATGAGGCTTTAATAATTAATGTCATCTAAACTGCTTTCCAAAACATGACCTTTCAAATCTGATTGCTGTGGCCAGAGCCATCCCTCATCCTGCAAGCAGCCCGTTTCCCAGCCAGCCCGGTGCCTCTGATGTGACTGTGCTGGGGAACCTGGCCAGGTCCCAGCCCCGCAGCCCGGCCGCAGAAGTGGGCTGTGTTGCCGGTACCTCCGCTCCTTTTGCAGAGGGTTAACAGAAAACACCAGCAGTGAGAGCAAACTCACCGCCAGCATCTCTAGAAGCTGTTTTCACTGAAGGGTGCTGCCTGCTCGCACGGGGGAGCGGTGGGACATGGGCGCTTCGTGGGCCAAGGGATGCGACTGGCCAAGCTGCCGGGGCAAAACTCCCAACTGGCACATCCTCGGCTTTTACTAGCTCACTTTAGACCCACATGATTATGGAGGGTGTTTTATTTTAAATAAAGTATATAGCTTCCGTCCACACGTGCGCCTTTGTTATTCCGTGAGTCAGAGCCTCCCGGGGAGCCTGGCTGCGAAAGGCTCTGCACTTCTTTTTTTAAGCTTTCGCACAGCACGTGGGTGTGGAGACAAAAATAATGTCGCACCTCTCCTTGTGCTTCCTCCCGAGCAGCTACGGGGGGGCTGCTCGCTGGGCAGCGGCTCCAGGCCGGGGGGTGTGCAGGAGGAACAGCCAAGGGAGCCGCAGCTCCAGCAGCCCGCAGGAGCCGACTCCTTTAACTCAGCCGCGGCGCAAGCGGGATGTGAAAACCCTCCGCGGGGAGGGGAGAGCAGCTGGTGTTCTTTGGTGCCAGGAGTTTTCCCTCTTTTCCTACTTTCAGTGCTTGAAAGTTAAGAAAATAATAACGTTGCTGCTGGGCGAAGGAGCAGGCGGTGTACGAGCCACCATCCCAGGGTCGCATCCCACCTGCACGGGAGCCGTGGGTGCCATGGCTGTGGGTCCCAACCCCAGGCTGCCAACGCCAGTTTTGCTCTCCAGTGCCAGATCTGTCCCGCAAACACGCTCTCATGGAAAGGGAAAACCTCAGAAGTCTGTCTGGCAAATGGTTCCCGGCCTTTGGAAGCTGGACGAGGATGGCAGCGGGGCGGCAGTGGGTTCCCCGAGCATCGTGCCGGGGCTGCTCTGCATCTCCGCTGTGCTCTGGCATCTCCCCAAGCCTCCCCCCAGCCGTGCAGCCCACGAAATGACAAAAAATAGCAAGTGCCGAGGCAGCTGGCATGGAGCATCCGTCAGCTCCCACACAAGTCACAGCAGCTTCAGCATCGCGTTGGCAGTTCGTTGCACCTACCTGCTCTCGCTCCTCTTTCCTCGGGCAAACGCTGCAATTTCTGGCTGGTGCGCACTCCCCTTCCCGTGCCCCCAGCGCTCCTTGCAGGCTGCTGCCCAGCTAGAGGTGGGCCACAGCTGTCGTCCGGCGCCGGACCAGAGCCGTGCGTGGGCTCGAGGGGCGGCGCGGCTCGTCCCAGGCGCTGTGCTGGGTGGATTCGCTGTCTGGATAATTCAGCGTGGAGCAAGTTAGAGGGATGGGAGGGGAGGCAAACCTGAGGTTTCCTATCAGTTCATGGCCCAGGTTGAGAGGACCCTTTTACTGTACAACGTCCTGAGGTAATGTCTGCTAGAAGTGAACAGACTGGCAAAAAGATGCCCTGCGGATGTCACCTGCAGGAATCAAACACTTGTAGCTGAAAGGACCTCAGCACCCTGCTGCACCCCTGACAGCCCCAGGAGAGCGGCTGTAAGGAACTGCCTCTGGTCTGGGCCCTTAATGAAGCTGAAACCCCGCTTCACTGAGAAGGTTTGACCTTGGGTGCATCCTAGAAGTTGCCTGCTCGGGTGTCCACGGAGCTTCACGCTTCCACACTGGATTTGAGCGTGGTATGAAAGGCTGCTCCACCGGCAGGAGGGTTAGCGGAGCTGCTCCGGCTGGGTCAAGCTCCAGCCCTGCAAAGGCTGGCACAGCTGAACAAGGCCCTGCGATGTGTGAGGCCCCACCCGGCTCCACTCACCCCACCCGTGGCTGCGGTGGAAGACCCTCCCTCTCAGGGGGGAGAGAGCTCAGCAGGAGAACTTGAAAAGTGGGGAGGTCAAGGTGAGGCTGCTGGGGAAATGGTGAGATGATAACTGGATGCTGTTGCATCAAATAAACCAACAACAGCACCAGAACAGCTGTTGCAGAGTTTGGTGAAGTCCTGCCCTAGGTTTTGGAGGATGCTGAGAAGTTGCAAAGTGCCAGTTGTCCTGCCTGGGACTGCCACCCTGAGCTCCTGGCCAGGAGAAGGGGTTTCCACTTGGTTGTCAGCAGGGAGAGAGGTGTTTTGGGGAAGGAATTATGGAGAGCTCTGAAGGAGGTAGGAGAGCTCGGCTGCAGGTTGGGGGCTGCAGAGGGCTGGTGGGAGGCATCGCTGGTGCCCTCTCACAGGCGGGAAACCCCCCTGACATTGTGCATGTGCTTCAGGACAGCAGAAGTTGCTGTAGGAGACAAGCAGCAATGGAAAATCCATCTGAGTGTTTTAACCAAAGTATGTTTGCATAGGAGCAGGGGGGGAGAAACTGAAGCCCAAAATGTGTATTTCTGATTATATGTATGGCTGCTGGGGGCCTCTTACACTGTAATGGTTAATTATGGCAGCAGCTGTATGTGCTGCAGCCCTGATTCTTGCTGTATTCAAACAATCCTGCACAGTGCCCAGGCAGCTAATAGAGCAGATTGCCTGTCTGGAGAAAAATGATGTCTGCTTTGTTTCAGGTTTTTTTTATTGATATAGAGAAAAGAAAAATGATGAACAGCCAATTACTGTATTAAAATAATGTACCCTGACAGAACATGATAAATGTCCAGGTCTAACCTGTCTCTTGTAGCTTTTTGACTTCACTGGTAATTCCCTGCTGATTAGCTCCATCCCAGGGAAGCTGCCGCCTCCTCCTCCTCCCTAGGGCTGCGTGGGGCCAGGGGTGCCAGAGGGCATCGCCTCTCCAACTGCCTTTTTCCAGTGCAGAATCCATTCTGCTGGCCGAATCCCTGCTCTCTCCTCACTGTCCATCCCCCGATGGATTTGCTGCCTTCAATTCTTCCTCCAGCGAGTGCGAGGTACTAAATGTAAGGTATTAAATACCCGGGGGGTTGTGCTGAGGGCTCCAGCTGCAAGGAAGGGTGCACCGAAAGACGCGTTTCTGCAACGCCAGCCAGTTCTGCCTCAGGGGGCTGAGAGATGAGCCCAGGAAAACTTGCTGAATTCACTAGAATTGAAGTATTGCTGTAATTCTGTGCAAATGAACACAGGCAGAGGTGCAGTCCCACAAAGACAAATAACCAGTGTGCTCTGGCTGCCAGCTGGGCCCTACTGGGAAGCAGGTTTCCACCAGTCTGGATCTCTCTGGGGCTTCACTGTACGAGGCTCCACCATGTTCTGGTTGGAGAAATCAAAACTTCTATGCCTGCATTGGCTTCCACTATTTCTGTAAATCAAAACGGAGCTCAACAAGCCAGAGCACATGGCTCCACTGGCTTCAAACAAGCCAGCTAACCAGAGCTGCCTCCACATCTCATACCTCACTTTATTTTGAATTATTCTATCTAAGGTATTCCTGTTTTGCTAACTGAGGATGTCTGGGGCAGAGACGCGGCACGTTTTAGCCAGAGCGCTGGGAACCGGTGAAGTATCGTTGAGGTAAGCGCAACGCGTGAGTAAAGATGCACAGAAATCATGACCCAGTAGCTACTAGAGACTGAATTTGTTAGACTTGTAATTAACGAATTGCTCTTGTTGTTCTGCTGCTGTGGGGTCTCATGGCTGTCCCTGGGAGCCACCCTGCTGTCCCGTGTCGCTGCTCTCGCTGCCCGGCTCGCGGCTGCAGGGACCCGGCTGGAGGAGCGACCCTCCCAGGGGCAAAGCCCTTGCACAGAATGAGCAGAAGCTGCCCTACAGATCCGAGCTTCAGGGGCTGCGACGGTGGCGGGGACCTGCCCTCGGCCCTGCTGCCTGGGCCAGCAGCTCGTGTCGCAGGAGCCACCTGCATGGTGTGTGACCCTCCTCTCGTCCTTGCTGCTGTATCCAAGAAAGCGTCCCATTGCTGGACGCCCTGATGGAGCTGTGTCCTTATTCTTGGCTCCGCTGCTGATTTTCTGTGTGTTCTGGCTGAATCACTCAGTCTGGCGGTGGTTTTCCAGAGCCCGCAGCATCTGCCCCTGTGTCCCTCTCTCCTGGCTTTCTCCCTGCCCTGGTCCCAGCCCTGCCAAGCTGGCCTTCTCCAGCGCGCTGGCTCGCTGCCCCTCAACCCCCCCATCACCTGCTGTCTCCTGAGATGCCGGCGGGACCGGAGCCAGTTTTCCCTTCCCAGCTCCCAAAGGAGCCGTGTCCTGGGAGCGCAGCCCACCCAGTGCTGCCGGGTCCCACCCCGGGGGAGTGGAGGGGGCACAGAGGGGCTGGGGGTGCGTGGAAGGGAGGATGCACGGAGGGGCAGGGGCAATGCTGGCTCTCAGCCCTGCCCTGACAGCGAACTGGAGCCACCAACCACAGCTGAGGGACTGGGGACAGATAGGGGGAAGAAGGGATGAAGGAAAAGGAGGGGATCAGAGGAAAAAGATGGGGTGGGACAGAATAGAGGGAAAAATGGGTTAAAAAGGGAGAGGGTGAAAGGGGAGAAAGGAACAGGGAAAGGAGGGATAGAGAGAAGCGGGAGGAGGAGTGGATGGAGAAGTGGGATGAGGGAAGGGGGGAAGAAGGGATGGAGGGGACCAGAGGAAAAAGATGGGGTGGGATGGAATAGAGGGAAAGTGGGGGAATAAAGGGAAAGGGTGAAACGGGAGGAAGGAACGGGGGAAGGAGGGACGGAGAGAAGCGGCAGGGGGAGAGGTGGATGGAGAAAGGCGGG
>Ga0065711_1051909_pt1 | contig 10185 bp, 3 predicted proteins | sample Hoacrofraction12_FD_59098 | JGI IMG/M metagenome (GOLD analysis project Ga0065711, IMG submission 59098) | Hoatzin crop microbial communities from Cojedes, Venezuela - Epithelial fraction 12 v2 (version 2) | ecosystem: Host-associated > Birds > Digestive system > Esophagus > Crop | place...
CCCCGTGATCATGGCACACATTTAATTTTACAGTAAGAAATGCATATACATGTTTTTTTAAATCTCCATTTATATGATCAGAAGTGAAATGCTGAACAAAAGTATGTTATTCCAAATGTTTAATTTGTTTCAAAAAATACAAAAAGCAGCTTTAAAGAAGCAGGCTATACATGTTGTATGCTTTTTCACAGAAATAAGAAATGGGTGATGTGGCTTGTTCTGTTTTATATCTGTTTTATTCAGGCTCAGCAGTTTAAATACAAAGTCATGTTCCGAGAACCAGACACTTGGTGGAAGTTTAAACCAAAAGAACTTGAAAGGTAAGGACGTAAAGGAAAATATTGTATTAGATTGTATATCGTTCACAGTCTATAAACCATGATTTTTAAAAAGGCATCACTTAGTACAGTGGCTGGTGGAATAGCAAGATACCAGTCATGTTTTTTGTGATAAGTAGCTTTTTAATACTTTTTTCCTACAATATTAACTTCTGTGAGATTTTGTATGTATTATGAGGTTTTTTTCTGTCACTTTATTCTAGTTACATACAAAAGATGCTATTAGCAATAGATACTATGTAATGTTTTCATGATTGCAATTTGATGTAAAGTGACTGCTCCCTTGGGTTCATGAGGTTGCAAAAATGGTGTCAGGTTGGGGCTGTTTTTGCATCTGGCTGGTCTGCTGCCTTACTTGAAATGTTTCTGCTGTCACTGAGTTTAAGGCAATTGGCACCTCGTGACCTGAGAGGGACAAACCCCTGTGTGTCACCATTGTTGTTTACCTCTTCTTTAGCAGGACCTTCTACACAGTCAAATTAGAGCCAAAATAGGCAAGGTGGAAGTGGATAATAAGGGAGCTAGAAAATTGGCTGGATGTCATATTCAAATGGTATGATCAGTGGTTCAAAGTCCAAGCGGAGGCTGTTGTCCCTTGAGGATGAATACTTCAGCCACTACTACTTGATGTCCTTTTTATGACTTCGATGTTGGGACAGAGTGCAGATGATACTGAATTGAGCAAGAGTAGTTTGTTCAGCCTTAAGAAGAGAATATTAAGGAAGGATTGTATTTTTGTCTTCAGCTACCTTTTGGGAGGTTATAGAGAAGACTAGGAAGATCCCTTCTGAGAATTGTGCAGGGATAGGGCAAAACAAACATAAACAAGTTGGAACTTGGGGAAATTCTGATTGCATAAAATCAAAAACAAAACAAAACTTGCTTTGAAAGGGTGGTCAGGCCCTGAACCAGGCTGCGAGAGAGTTTGTAGACTTCCAGTCACTAATGATATTCAAAATTTGACAAGACAAAGCTCTGTGCAACCTGATCTAGTTGTACCTCCTCTGAGTAGGAGGTTGGATTATGTGACCTCCGGAGGTCCCTTTCAACGTAAATTATTTTGTGATTTCATAATATCTGTTGTCATCTACATTTGCATGCTTAGTTTAAGGTTTACCACTTTTCAAGTGAGGTAAGGAAGATTGTTTTCTTTCCTAAAATAAAACTTCAGCATTTTCTCCTATACCTTCAATTTCTGCTTTGCCATCTTTGGCAGGATTCACTTGTTCTAGGTGGAACTGCTACAGAGCGCATCACTAGGTGTAGTGTTCAACAGTCAGTGAAATTCCTGGCCAAAGGGTGACCAAAACAATAGGTGAACAGGTTTTCCTCAAGGCTTAGGGAGTTAGTTTAGCCAAACCGGAAAAGGAAGACTTAATTCCGAAATCTTCTGAACCCACTTTGATAGCCTGCATCACTGTCAGGATCTGATGTGGTGTCTTTTTGATACTTATTTGAAGAAGATGCATTATTGGCACAGGTTTAGAATTTAGTAAAACATCATGTTGCAGAACAGAGCCACCAGGTGAGGTGGAGAATTCAAGTGGAGCCATGATTTGTCTGAGATTCCCTGTTTGGAATGCTTTAGTGCACTGATACAGAAAGAATTGTTGTTTCACAGCTTTTGCCCTGGCCCTCTGAACTATCTGGCTAGTCTTGCTGTAAACTTATTATCATTAAGTTATTATTAAAATATTCTGTTCTGTCATTGTAATATACAAATCTGAAATGTTTCTTTTTCAAATTTTTTTTTTAATTCGTAGGCGAAACATTCATGGTGTATCTAAAGAAAAGATTATAAGAATGTTGGAACGGTATGAACGCTGTCTTACTGTTAGTTCAATATTGGATTCGTCAGTCCCAGACAAATTGGAAGCTGCTGGCTGGAGTGAAGATCCTTATCAGGAGGAAAGCCATGGGTTAGATTCTTTTACTAGCTTTGTAGTCTCAAATAAAAGGCTAAAAATTCAAACTTCATAGCAATGGAACCTGGATAATGCTGTTGAACTGCACTGATGCTGTGAATGCATTTAAAAAATTAGTCAAATAATAAAAAGAAATACACTACGTAGTTCTCTTAATTTTTAAGAATTTGAGGATTTCTAGAAATGAGCAGTCAAGGGATCTAGTCAACTTTCTCATGCTTTGTGAAAACCTTCCAGTATGGCTATGTGTTACTTTTCAATAAGCCAATCTTGACTGACTTATAGAAATGTGCTGTTGGATGTGTGTTGTAGATACAAAACACTTAAAATCTGTAAAATGCTTTTTAGAAGAATGTAGTCACGAATATAAGCAGATTACTATTTCTGAGTCTGTATGTTGGTATTAGATGATGTCTTTGTGGTAGAAGGTGGATGCTTCATGTAGTGGTAACGAGTTATGTACTTGCTCTTGAGTATATTTAGACTTGTCTAGACTTATATTGATCGTATACACGACTATTTTGTGGTGGATAATCTGAATGATGCTGTGTATGCATTGTAACAATACAGAGGAAATCAGATTTTAATGTAGTTATTTCATTTGGGTTTCCCATGCTTGATGTATTTGGGCACTGATAATTAATGGAATGTAGTTGATTGTGAAAAATGGTATGACAAGAAATGGCACGTCCTCTCCCAGTTAACTTCTAGACTTTCTTTAGCATTGAGCCATTAGCAGAGAGCAACAGTCATTAAGTAAAAGCATGTTTACCAGGTGTGCTGGTCTGAAGGAGGAAATGTCTGGCAGCAGAGTGCCTTAGTACATAATTGAATGCTGGAAATGCGGGGAAAATAGACTCCTGAGAAAGTATTCTTAGCCTCATGCTGAAGTAAAAAAGGGGTACTTACCAAGAAAAGTTCTATTTTGCTTAATTCCTTTTTTATAAAGGAGTGTTGAGGTTAGGGCTAAGTAGTCTTAAATTTGTTTTCCTTTCACTAGAGTTCTCCAGCTGAATGATTACTGTCCTGAAAGGTGGTTTCTGACCTGTAATTTGAAAATATTAAATAGCCAAGCCAAAATAAAAATGTCAACAAGTTCTTAAAGAAGGTTTGAAATGGGTTTATCTTGCATTCCAATTTGTCTTTCAGAAAGAGAGAGGCACATTCTGATGTAAAGGAAGAAAAACCTTTTGCTTCTGATGTGGAGTCTGTTGAATTAGCTGAAGATGATAAAACTTTTCCCAGTACTTCTCTAATATTAGAAAGTAACTGTGGTCCTGAACATTTTCAGAAAGAGGAAAAAGAAATGGAAAATTACTCAGTGGAACACAATTCTGAGAACAGCACTGTTCAAGATGACTTGGATGTTGATTTATCAGATTCTGTAGAAGAAGAACCACCCTTGGAGAAGAAAGAAGAAAAGAGAGAAAAAATAGAAAAAGATACTGAAATAGAAATGGATGAGGTTGATATGACCACGACTGAAGAGACTGTGTGCTCTCATACAGGAGGAGTTGAAGAACACAGTGATGATAACACTCCCGAAGTTCAAACTGAAGTTGAAGAATCTGGTGAAATGTGTACGGAACCAAAATCAACACAAAGTAGTGACATAGTGGAACCAAGCAGTTCAGCTTTTGACATGTCAGGAAAACCAGAACTACTCAACTTTCTGGGTGACTGGCCTGTAGAACAGACAATGGGACAGAGAGTCAAAAGAGCTAGAAGACTAGAAAAATCTTCTCTGAAGAGTGATAAGGAAGGTGAAACGCCCAGTCAGCAGCATCCTGAGTTAGGTAAAGAACAAGCAGGCATGCCTGGGACCTGTACTCTTGGAAAAGAACATGAGGAAGAAAATCTAGCCTCTAGCTGTTCCTCTGTTAGTTCAGATAAAGTTACACCAGAATTGCAAATGATAGGACACTGGCCTGTCTCAGGCTCATTAGAACAGAGACAACAGAGGTCAAGGAGAATGAGAAAGACAAGTCTAAATCAGTCTGATGAAGGTAGAAATGCTGAAGGTGACATTAACAGAAATGCTCTTGAGACTGTGGATGTGCTTCGTGGGACACCTGTGAACACTGCAGAACAACCGGATGCAAAGAGTTTGCATATGCACCAACCCGAAACAGTAGCTAGTGAAACAGTAGGTGAGAAAAAAAACCAGCAAAACAAGAGAATGAGAAAACATCACAAATTAGCCCTCACTTTTACAAACAACAATTTGCCCCATGCCAAAGAAGAGGAACGCTTGTCTGTGCTTAACGCAGCAGAAGAGAAACATGATACGTGCTCATGTAGACAAAAAAGTAGCCATTCACAGACTGAATCACAGGACTTCGCTCTTCTGTGGAGGTTAGAAAATAAAATGCTTTTTCCTGAGACTACCAAAATATTGCATGGCAGACTAGATGGCTTCAAACCCAAAAACGCAGATAATGCCTCGGATTCTCAGGAAAAAATACCCTATCGAGTTATGTATGATAAAAGTACATTTGTGGAAGAAAGCGAACTTATCAATATTGATGAATCTAAAGAGCTGAATATGCTATGTAAGCTCTTCGAGTCTGTTTCATTTGAAGCTCTGAAAGATCTGTATGAAAGGTGTAACAAAGACATAGACTGGGCCACAGGTCTGCTGTTAGACTCTGATGAAAAGTTACGCAGAGATGTTGATACTGAATACTTTCAAGTAAGAGAAGCTGAGACAGTTGCTGCACACCTTGATATCAAGGCAAGTACAAATTATGGTGAAAATTTCAAAGACTGTGAACAAACACCGCAAATAATTGAGTCTGGTGATATCTCTGAGCCTTCAGAAGAGAACTCATCACTCAGCATTGCAGAAAGTAGGGCTACCAAGGCAACCATGACAGATACTGACATGTCTGACTCATTGACTGCTACCTCATTGAATGATGTGGTGGAACTGAGAAATTCTGGAGATGCAGCCCCTAGAACTGATGCAGGCAGCTCAGCAGCAGGTATCATTGAGCCGTCCCTTTCAGGAGAGCAGAAGATAGAGGCTGAGAGTCCTGCTGAAGAAGCTATAAGCAAGCCATCAGTCTCACAACTTGATGCAGGTTTATTTATACCCATGACTTTGCCTCATGGTCCTAACACAACTTCTACCGATCTGAAATTTGAATTAAATAACAAAAGTGACAGCAACCCTTCAGAAAGCAATGCAGAGAATTCCAAAATGACTGCTTCATTACTGGAAATGGATCATGCACCTCTGGGTGGTCCTAGAAGCAAAAAAGAACTGGAGACAGATAAAGAAACCCAGAGGAGTTCCAGGGAGATAGGAGGTAAAGAAGAAATTGAAACTCCAAGCTGTAATGGAACTAAAGCCAAGATACAAATACCAGCATCTCGTGCAGCCTTCAACATAGATTGCCTAGAACTAACATTACCTCCTGAACTGGCACTCCAATTGAAAGAAATATTTGGGCCTGTTGGCATTGATGCAGGTATGGGTATAATGATATCCATATTTTTATGAAAAAGCTCAGTTTGTGTGGGAAAACCTTTCTTCCTTTGTCCTTGCTTTATTCCCTTCATGCTTGATTTTTAGGAAACAGATTTGCACAGTTCCTCGTGACACTGTTGTTTGCTGTTGTTAATCCAAAAATGGAACTGAACTAAGTGTGGTATAAAATATAAATGCAGTAGTGCTACCTTCCGCTTTTGTCTTTTTGTGCATGCACATACTTTAAAATTGTAAGAAAATACATTGGCTTATTTGCATTTTGAGCAACAAGCCTTTGGGCTTATATTCAGACTCTGAAGGGATATTAAGATGGTGAGGAAGATGTAAGTTATGACTGGTTAGGAAAAAAAAAAAGAAGAAAGCAAGCTTTAGACATCAGTTAAGTTGGGGAAGGAGAAGATTAATGGTTTAGAGAGAAGATAAAGTGTGGCTATACGTAAAAGATGAAAACAGACTAGTCTGCTGAGAGGCTATGATGAAGGAAGCTGTAAGCAGCTTGAACATGCATCACTAAAGTCAGAGTGATAGAACAGAAAACACAAGGAATATGTATCTCGTTTGTTTTCTCTTTTTTTTTTTTTTTTTCCTCTTTTCTCCTGAAGATTACTTGTGAAACCTTGGATACCTGATTTATTGGTAGGTTTGTCTGCTGGCCTCTTTGCTTTCCATGCCTACCTCCTTCTCCAAAAAATGTTTATTTTTGATAGCAGAAAGGTGTTTTATTGTGTCTGAAATATGCCCTGCCTTTTTATTTGTTACATACACACTTCTTGCCCTCTTATTTTTGAAAGGGTGAGAAACAATTTCAGAAAGATCTTTTAGGGAAAGGATGTAATGTTATGATATCATGATAATTCCTGCTGTTTCCTTTAGAGTTACAGGGGATACTTGGAGTTTGCTTCTCTGAGTTTGTGTGTTTGAAAGGAGGGATGTGACTGCTGTTGGGCATACGTGCATACAGACACACACACACGTACGTACGGGTTACATAAAAAAATTGTGTGTGGATTGCAATAAAATAGAGGGAGTCACATGTTTCATGAATGAAACTGTGGTTGTAAATTAACAGTGGCTTTGTAAAAGCAGGTTCTGCTAGAAAAATGGAAGAAAGAAGGGAAAATGTAGTTGTTCAGGGAGTCGTATTTCAACAAGATGCAATTAATGTCAACTTGTTTTTTCCTACCCCTTCCGAGTTTTTGAACACCAGATAATGAAATCTGTGCAGAATGCTTTTGTTTTTTTTTTCTTTTTAACTTGGCCATTGCTGAAGTTTTTTTCGGGAATGACAATTTGTGCAGAATCTCCAGAATTCAAATTAATAAGCTACTGTACTTTAATTACTTAGTTTTTATAGAATGCTTTAATGAATGCATTTTCTTTCTTCCCTAAGGATCACTAACAGTTGAGGACTGTGTTGTTCATATTGATCTGAATTTGGCAAGAGTGATTCATGAAAAATGGAAAGAATCTATTCTGGTTAGTAGATTTCTTGCTTATGATACGTTATGGCATGGTCACGCTGTGTTAGTTCATTTGTCTCCTTATGTGTTGGTCTAAATGGCTAAGATACATGTATCTTTGCAAGAACAATGGCAACGATACAATAGTGATTCATAAAATATGTGGAGTATATCAGTGTGTCATAATCATCAGAGCTGTTGAAAGACAGTTTAAGGGGTGAAGAAACTGCATGTCTTGAGTGCCTCATCATGAAAGCAAGGTTTTTAAAAAAGAAGCCTCATAAGGCACAATTTCACTACAAGATCAATCAATAATTCCACTGGCCACAAATCATTACTGGCTTTTTGACGTGTAAGAAGAGGGTTTTTTATGAATAATTATGTATACGAAACATCTCTATGTATATTAATTGAGAAGAGTTCTCTAACCTCTGTTCCTTCATAGCCTTATGAAACTTGGAATGCTTTTTGGCAAAATTTTTGTTTGGTGTATTTAATTAAGGTTATGAAATCTTAGCAATGGAGCAAGTTTCTCTAGTTTGATGTGTTTTCGGCAAGACAGTTCTATCTGTTAAACTTCATAATTATTTTTCTTAAATATATTTCTGTGAAAATATCCAATCTTTGAGAAATATGAGACGTTATTTTGAAGCTGGTTTACTTAGGAGCTAACACATGTGAAATTTCACTGCAAAATTTATAGCTTACTTATAACGTTCATGGTGTTGCTATTTTTATTTAGAAGCGTCAGAGGCGAGATGAATCATGTAAGTTGTCTGCAGGAGGTATGTTATATTTCAGTTGTAAAAATACTTAATTCTCATTATAATAAGTATTTAAGTCTTTGAAATTTCAGTAAGGTTGCAAATATTCTGTCTATTGAAAAATGATGGATTAATTTATTAAGCTAAGCTTTTATGTATTACCCTTGGTTCCATTTACCATTTTCTTATGGAGGTGTAGGGGGAAAAATAAGTTACTTATAAGCAGAGCCACTAGTCCCAGGTAGATGCAAGCAAACAGCCTATCATTCTGTGTACTTCAGAGAACTTGAAAGAGAAACTCTGGCTGGATCAGGCAGCTGTTTGGTAGGATTTCTGTAATCTCTGTGGCAAGAAAAGGTGTGGCCAGAGAATTACTAGCAGAATATGATTCCTGCAGGTGGGGGAAGGAGGTCAGGAATACAACATTCACACGTTATTGTCTGTGTCGGGGGGAATTGATTGTAACAGGGGGATATATGTCCTTGTCCAGAAAGTGTTCAAATCTCTAGCAATCTAGTTTTCGTTCAGCTCCCAGAAGAAATGTCCCTCTACAGCAGGACCCCACTACTCTTGCATAGGACCTGGTTGAGGGCTTGGATTGCAGTGTGGGTGCAAACTCTCCACTCTAATGACCAAACAGTGCTGTTAGCATTAATTAGAAGTGTAAAACCAGACTGTTAAGCATCTGGTTTTAAGTTGTAGAGGAAAGGCAGGTAAACATGTAAACATGTAACTCAGTAATTCTTTTATAAAAACAAACAAACCTCCCTACTTAATATTTGTGCAAGGTAGTTTACAGTTGTAAGAGATGTCTTGGCACCTGACAATTTGGTGGAGTTGTCTGATGGTTTTGCTTTTGTTTTACAAAACAGATAAAGATGATCAGAAAATCCTTGGAAAATAGAATGAGGAAGGTGAAAACAATGTGTCATTTTCTGTTTTAGCATTAATAATATTGTTTTAACAAAACCCAAACCGTCTAGGATGAAAAACTTTTAATTATTTTGGCTTTGCTTGTATAATTAAGCTAATAATTGTTTTATTTGTCACCTCATTTTTATTGCTTTTGAAGGTCCTACTGTGATTCAACAGATAGATACAGATGACTCAGAAATGCTGTTATCTCAGAATGCAGACGGTAAAATACAGAAGAAAGAAATGAGCTGGGTTTCAGACTCATCTAATGACGTACAGACTAAAAAACCAGCAACTTCAGACGTTTTTCCTTTTATGGATCACTGGAATGCTCAGATTCAGAAAGTTTCTCTCCGACAGATAATTTCTGAAGAAATAGCTATGCAGGAGAAACAGGACCTGGTATGGGTAGCACCAGTTTTTTATGCTGTTTAGATTTATTAGTATTAATGTGGCAGAGTATGTCTTACCTAGTGACTCATCTTTGTGCTGCTGATTACAGCCTGAATTCATGAGACAAATGCATCCCAATTAGAATTATTGATTATTGTGATACAAGAATTTCCTTGTGGTAGATGTTTCTGTTTTAAAAATATAAAAATCATCTTAAAATGTAACATTTTGATTGTTTCACAAACAGATCATGGTGCATTTCACTATACAGGTTAGCATTTGTGTTTGGTTGAATTGTTTTTTGATTGCTCACCTAAAAACAAAGATCAGTGTGATTTGCCACACTTTTTACTGGGAAAGCAATATCAAAAAAAGTTCTTAATTAGTTCTATGCCTTGTTTGTTTAGAAGTGGATTGAATTGATTTTAATGTTTTTTGCAAGGAGAACCCACAACATTCCTAACAGATGAAACATTTAAAAAAATACTTGAGCTTAATCTCAAACAGGTTTCTGCACCCACCTGTCAGAAAATCGTAATTTTTAAAAAAGATTTTTGTGAATTCTCAATCTTCCACACAATTCCTGTACCCTGTCTGGTTGGCGTGGGCATAATGCTGCCCTCTGCTGCCCGGCAGTTGTTCAGAAGCAGCATTTTATTTGTAATTGTCTCTTGATAACTAGCTGTCCTAAAAAAGAGGAGCTTTGTTTCTACTGATACAGAAAGTTGGATGGATTAGCCTGTACTCTGAAAGAACGGCTTGTGGGTTCTTTCTCTGAACTGCATGTATGTGGCTTACTGACAATAACAAATGTGATGTCTGCAGCTTTCTTTTCAGTTTGGATTCACAGAGCTTGGCTTTGTTTTGACCACCTTTTTTTTTTTTTTTTTTTTTTTT
>Ga0065711_1051910_pt1 | contig 10185 bp, 7 predicted proteins | sample Hoacrofraction12_FD_59098 | JGI IMG/M metagenome (GOLD analysis project Ga0065711, IMG submission 59098) | Hoatzin crop microbial communities from Cojedes, Venezuela - Epithelial fraction 12 v2 (version 2) | ecosystem: Host-associated > Birds > Digestive system > Esophagus > Crop | place...
CGCCCGCCGCACACGGGGCAGCACGGCCGACGCCAGCCGGCTGGGTGACCCCGCTACGGGCGCCATTGCCGCCGACCGGCCGCGCTCTGGCCGGGCTGCCTTCCCCGGGGCAGCGGCAGCGGCTGGGGACGGAGCTGCCTGTGCCCGGTTCCAGCACGGCTCGGGTGGGTGCCGTGTCCTCGCCAGGAATGGGCCCCCCGTTCGGGGAATCGTGCAACACCGGTGAGGCCACAACGGTCTGTAGGTCTCCACGCGCCTTTTTTTTCTCTAACCTTGTCCTCCACTGCGTTTGCTTAGGAGGAGCAGGAATGGCGCTCCCAGGGCAGGATCGTTAGCGGAGCTCGATGGCAGATCACACCCCTTTCCAAGACGTGTGATACGATTTGTGCTGGGATTTTTCACGGGCGTTTCTCTAACAGTCAGAGACCTTCACATGGAATCACATTAAAATGCCCGATAATTCTTTGTGGTTCTAATCTCAAAACCTAAAATGGACTAACTGAAAACACTGCATATGTTGTGTAATGCTTCCATACCCTTCCTTAAAAAAAATAAAATTACATATTAAAGTGCAGTTGCGCAGAGAACGAATAAACACGTGGGGAAGAGACGCAGAAAGGAGGAAATTAGTTTCTTGATTTTTTGAAAGAGAGACCAGGCCTAAACACAAAAGGATTTGGCGTTATATATACTCGCAGAACTAAACCGCTGGTGGTGGCTCCGAGCTTCTTGGCGGTACGGCCTCCCGAAGAGAGGAGGTTTCACCAGCAAAGTGACTTTCTTTCCATTTTAGTACAGCTGTAATTAGTGAGTCAGTACTGCTGTCTTCTTAAGGAGGGCAGGGGGGAAATGGGGGATTGCACTGCTGCCTGACGTTGTTCTTTTGGCAAAACTTTTGAAGCATGCCCAAAGTGGACATAAAGCTACAGACGCAGAAAACAGAAAGGGTGGAGGCCACAATGTGCCATCCTATAAAATCAGAAAGGTAGAAAAGCTAGAGGAAGAAAAAGGGAAGATTTTTTGATGGACGCAACTGCCTTTAAGGAAGAAAGTGTTCTTTGGTTTTGTTAAGAAGCTGTGCAGGGGGGAAAGGGTGTGAGAAGGGACCCTTTCAGAAGAGGGAAGGTTACTGACCACGTAGAGAAAGAACCTTTTTGGCTACGAGAAGTGTAGAAAGAAAACTGAATACAGTTACTGAGAACTGAGATAGCTTTTGCCTCTTGGAAGTTCTTTCTCAGAAAGACAAAATTCAAAAAAAAAACCAAAAAAACAGTTCATGGTTGCCTCACCTTATCACACATTTTAAATGAACAAAGGGACAATGATAGGATACAAAAGTTTAAAAAAAAATTAAGAAAAATAAAAAAAGAGGTTCAGAAGGGAGAGTGGTGGGATAAGGAAGGGAGAGACCGAGGTGTAACCTGGAAAGAGGCAGAACAGCCGTGTAATTCCTGTTACACCCTCCTGTGGAAAATGGGGAGCTCTAGACCAGAACTTGACCTGATTTTTTGAACATAGCCTTTTAATTAATTACATACAATTACTGAGACTAACTAAGCAGCAGATGTTCCTTCTATTACCTTCTGCCACGTTTTTGTATGAGTCATTGGAATGCCAGAATTCTACCAATACAAATGTGAAACTGGAAGTTTTGGCTGTTGTACAGCTGTCCCTGTTGCATCAAGGAAATCCTGAGAAACTCTGGGCTGCACAGTTAGAGCACCAGCTGCACGACTGAGCTACAACGACCAGCAGCAAGAGAGCTGAATTTGCTGGACTTTTGAAGACCAACCTCAGGAAGGGAGCAGGAGCAGAACATAAGAATGATGTTTTCGGTCTGATTGAGAAATACAACTTAGTACTGAATTACCTCAACCTTTGTTTTCAAGAAATTATTTGCAGCCTGAAAAGTTACAAATTCAATTCTACAGAAAAAATAAGGGCAAGATTTCAGAGCAGAGAGTTATTAGCGGTGGGTGGAGAATTAATGCTGTAGTCACAGAGTAATTACACCTTGACAGCAATATATCAATCAAGGTGATCGTTTTCCTCCCAAAATTTGTCTTAACAATCTTTTTTTACTTTCCCTCCAAACCTCCACCCAAAGAGAGTCTTTGCCTAAGCACAGAGAAGTGCTTGGATCTCCATATGGGTTTTTCTTAAAGTATTTTGTGGTTTTAGTATATTTTTCAGCCTGTCACTGATGATTTTGTTCAGAAGAATTTCTGATAGCACGGTAGGGAAGTGTATTTACAATGACAAGAACATACGCCACGTGTATTCAAACACGACAAAGATGTATTTGTCAGGGTGGTAGTGTCTATGAGCATAAGCTACTGGCAGCCCTCTTGCACGAGTCTCCTTCAGCTAGATAAAATCCTTGTGATTACAACCTGAGCATGGGCACCCACAGAATCTCTTTGCTCGCTACGCGTGTTACAGAAGTCTGCTTCAGTTGTGACACTTGATTTCACATAGGACTTTGCAAGATTTGAAAGAGAGGGAGAAACTCCAGGGAAAGAAACTCCTTTTCCAGCGAGAAATTTTCTAGAATCTGGCTTAGGTTTAAGGTTTTTGTCTCAATACAATCAGAAAAGTCTTTCCATTTTGAATGTTTACGCAAAGACAGTAGAGAGAAAGAGCAGAAGAGAGCAGAAAGACAAGAAAAATAGAACAACGGCTCTATACCTCTGTCATTCTGAGGTTGTTTTTTTTAGTTTCATGACACTGATGAAAGAAAATGAGTATTTTAACTTTTCTTCCACTACCTAACGCAATGTATGTATTCATAAGTAGGGGAAATGGTGTCTTTTAACTACTCCAATTAAAACCACACATTGTCAAGACAAATTAATGGCTTTTCTAAAATAACTACAGTGGGTGAGGCTGTCCTACCTAAGTTCCAATATGGCTTTAACACAAGGAGTTAAAAAAGACATCTAGGCAGCAGAAGCTGATCTTATCCCACAGAATATTCATTGCCTCAGGCTTTTTGCCTCCCACTCAATTATTTTAAGCACTAGGCATTTCCAGAAGAATTGCACATGCCCTGTCCATCTCAATACTGTATCCAAGGATCAGCACCCAAAGTCTTACTGAGCTGGCTGATGCACAAACGTCAGACCTCCCTATGCCATCCAGAGGAGACTCAGTTCCAAGGATTTTCAGACTACATCGTCATGTTGTAGTGAAGGGTGATTAAAACATAGAGATGCACTTCACATTACCGTCTTACAACCAAGGAGTAGCAAGTCAGGCTTTGCTACAGAGAATTTAGGTACAGTCCCTTGATCTTTCATTTCACTAGTTAAATCTCCAAACTGAGGACCAGCTGAACCCAGCTTACCCCTTGCACGCTGCTGCCCTTACTTCAGATTTTCAAAACAAAGCTCCACGTTGGTATCTAAAGAGTTTAAAGTGAATATAAATAATTCATAGTGTTATCTACAGTGGAGGTCTGACCCAGTTTCAGCCACTGGTGTAACTGCATCCCAGCAAACCTTAGAAGCAGCAGGAAAATCCACTCTTTCTGCTGTACGAGTTTACCCCTAGCTCAGATCAGGTTGGTTTTCAGTCAAATAGTGGCTTACAATGGTGCATTTCAGTTGGACTAGCATTTGTATGGTGCTCAGCAGCAGTCCGCTGATAGCTAAAATCAGGCCACATTCTCAATAAAGACAAGAACCTCATCAGCAGCTCTAGCACTGATAATAGTCTCTGCTGTCTGTGGACCAAGTAATATCTCAGAGGGAGACACATTCTCAGAGCTTTTAGAACTGCTTACCTTCCATACCAAAAAATACCCTCCCTGCACATCAGAATTAAGGAGTTCATTCTGTCTCTGCCTCTGGAGAGTTTATGGCTGAAGAAGTTTGAATGCTATCATCAGTCAGGTGTCAGAGACACACACTGGAAAAAGAAAGGCATTTCTTTCAGCCTGAATGCTCCAAGTTCATGTCAGGCAAACGTTTGACTAGGCATTTCTTCTACAAGAAGAATTTCTTTATTGTTTTTGCAATAAATGCATTGGGAGGCTCCTAAAACAGACTTTAGGGCTGCGTTTGACAGATCCAAATACCAGCTCATTAAGGATAAAAGCCAAATACCAATGACTGAATACATCTTAAACCCTACTTTTCAGTGTTAGTTTTTAAAATAATAACAAAGCAACAACAACCACTAAGAAAATGTAACCATTTAAAACAACCGCTCTGCTTTCATGCTATTTACTGGTCTGTGTCAGGGCATCATTAATGTCTGCATACAAAAAGGTTTTATAAGATTAAATCAGTGGCAATTTAACAGGGTACAATGAAATGTCAGATTTCAGTCCAGACTCAATCCAGACCACATGTCGTGCAAAGAGGATGAAGGAATTATATCTGTGCCTTAAAAGCAGATAGCAAGAGTCTTTTTTTAGCATTTATTTCCTCTGTTCTTTCCAAATGGAGTGACACATCAAGTACTTAGAAGGAACTGGTCTTTGTTTACTATCAACAGTGGTTAGTGATTGTCCAAAAAGAGGATAAGCTGCCCATCTCTTCATAAGCACAGTTCTTAGGAAATTGCTGTATGTGTGTGATAACTCAAACTAGAAAGACTTCCACTAATGCCGTATTTTTTCATGTGAGACCTGGAATAACAACTCGGCTACAAATTAAGCCGGCCAAACTCAAACGTGATGTACAGGGTAAGTGCAAGTTACCATGTATTTTTCTTGGATTCAGACTTCATGGAACAATAAAGCAGCAAACTTGACTGCATTTACACAGGGGGAGAGGCCGAAGGTGACATCTCATTTTGAGTCACACATTCATCCATCCTCCTTGAAGAAGGCCATTGCATCTCTTATATCAGATTAGATTCTCTTGTATGCAGAAGCTTCATCTACCTTTATATCAGTTGAGTAAAATGTGACTGGTTTTGTTGGGAACATGAGCAAAATCATCCCAACTGAAATAAACCAGGAAAGCCTTAGAGGAGATAGAGTTATGTCTGAAGAGAGAAATCTGGCCACTTAGATCCACGCAAAATGGCACCAGCATGTCCGGATGAGGATAACAGTGTTTTACAATCTTGTTGCATCGATGTAAATGACGAGAGGAGGTGTGAGGTAGTGCGAAACCGGGCCCAGGTACTCTCATTCAGAGGGGTGTGACAGTGAGTCCAAGCGTGGAATTAAATGAGCAGCTTGTCAGCAGTCATACTGGCATGTCCTCCACTTGCCCCCAGCCACCTGCGCCCACACTACCCTTTCTCCACACTATCCCATTCCCGCCAGGCAGTTGTACAAGGAGCTGGACTGGAGAATACCACAGAGTTCACAGCGCAGCCCTACCAGCAGCTGTGCTGCCACAACAGAGTGTCTGGCACTGGGATGTAAGCAGTGCCACTCCTGCACACCAGGCAAAGGACTATGAGAGCTGCTCTGAGAGCGTCAAAAAGGAACTGCTGCTCTTGGTTTTGTGGATAGTGAATCAACAAGGCAGAGCTGTGCAGCACCACTGAGATCTCACAGTCTCACTATACATGAGTACCCAGTCTTTTTGCGACTGGGATTAAATTTATGTGACATGAACAGTGGTGTGCCAGAGAGCAGTGTAAATTCCACCGTTACAGTCTCATCTCTGAAAAGGGCCTGATGTTGCATTGCACCCACTGGCAAGAGTATTAAGCCAAGGATACCAAGACTGCCTCAAATAAGAGGCCGCATGGAGCCAACAGGGAGCTGATTTGCCTCAGACACAAAAAAAGCGAGACGTTCTCATGGCTTGGGTGTGGTTAGCTGGACTATGGCAGATTTAACTTGAGCTACAGTGAGACATTATTGCACTTCTTTACTGTCCACTCTTGCCTTTCTGCTGGGAGCACTGCGTTCTGCGGGACAGTCATCAAATGTACATGTGTTATCTCAACCATTGCAGTGTAAAGTACAGCATTTCAGATCAAACCATTATTCATAAGCACTTAACTGACATGCAGAGAATGTATATCTTCACATCTGCCAACTCTAACACATAGGCAGTAATTTCTATCAGAGAAGACAGTCTTGGAGAATAGCAGCCTCCAAGATGCAGAACCATTCCCCTACCTGGAAACTACATTTGTCCCTCATATTTATAGCATTTGGGAGAAGTTTATGCCACTTTGCTGGCATGTAAAGCCATGCCCTTAGTAGCTAGTAGATATAGAAGTGAAGACATTATAATTATTTATAACATTTTGAAGAAGAAAACATTCATTATAGGGCTTCTTTCAGAAAGCACATATACATCTAAGCTTTTTTTAAAATGATGTGTTTTTTATATAGGTGAAGTCGATATAAAGTTGAAATAGTGCAATTTTTAAAACAAAAGTTAGTGCAGGAGTCAAGCTACAACAACAGCAAAAACCAAAACAGAAGTTGCAGATTTTTTTTTTTTTGTGGAAATACATTAATATCTGGGTTCAAAGGAAAGCATATGAATCTGTTTTCAAAAGTGCACAAAGTGCTTTTGAAAGGTATACATCCTCCAGCTAGCTTTCGGTGAGATTAAGCTTTTCTTTCAGGAATGAAACTAGGATGCTTTTGAAAATAACAGGTCTAATCGTAGCGTGGGATTTGTTTTTTGATGTCAGGTGACGATGTCTAACAAGCTGCTAGCAGTCAAAGAGATACCAACACATGAAAAAGTGCATTTCCATTGTTAATGTTACAAGTAACAGCAAGGAAAATAATTGCAGAAATATTTTCTTCTCATGTACATTTAACAGCACTTTGTAACTCATTTATAGAAGTGGATAACATGCCATTGCTCAGTTTTTCAAACAGCAACTTGAAAGGCTGATGTCTTTAAAATGGAAATATATGTATACTAAAACATTAGTATTATCAAGGAAACTTCAGAAGAACTTCAGTTTGAAGTGAAATAATTTATAATGCATTCTATGAGAGGAATTTGTTTCAATTAATGCTATCCTTTTAAATTAAGAAGTTGTGTTGGGATGTACTTGCCTGTTGCCAATAATTTATGTTGAGAGAATGGAATAGCTGATGCTTCTTATTAGAGTAGCAAAAAAGTAAAAATGCAAAAACTCGTAAACTGGCCACGCTGAAGACTGTAAATATTTTCTCTTTGCACAGAAGCATCACATCAGCTTGAGAAAAACAAACAGAACAAAGGCAGGAAACAGAAATGGCTATACCTTGGTTGTGAACTATAGACAAGAGAGGAAAGATGATACATAAAAATTAGCAGGCATACCTGCGCAGGGAGTAATGATTATTTTTCTGTGCCTGAGGTTTTTTGGTTTTTTTTCTTTCCAAAGATCACTAAGAGAAGGGTGGGGGGAGGGTGGGTGTGAAGGGTGTGTGTGTGTCTGTGTCTGGGTTTCCTCACACACAGATGCACACACACACACACACACACACACACTCAAAATCTTTGCACTGGCTTTTAATTTTAGTAACTCATTTAACTCAACTGGGGGAAAAGAATCTACAACTTCTTGCTTTTAACATTATAAATATTCCAAATGTTATAAAATTTATTGTAAAAATGTACATTCAGTGGTTTTATGAGGCATGGGACCTGCTAATGTATTTTCAGGGAAGCTTGCATGTACTCTGTTCTGTCCACTGCTGGACAACGGTGGAGAATCCAGAGGCTCACGCTTGATTGCTTGAACCACGCAGGGGTTTTTAAATTCACATGGCATTTTAAAAACCTCGTTATTCTGCTCCTTCTCCTGCCCTGGACTGGGGCTGTAGAAGTGGCCGTAGCATGCTGTGTGCGGCAGGTCAGGCATGCTTTCCAGACACCCAGAGGAGTTCTGAGGGCAAAACGGGGCCACCTCCTTGCTACGTGAACCCTTGCAAGGTCTGTTCAGGCTTAAGTTGTTGGGATAATTTGCTACAATGCATTGCCAATTATGCGGCGCGTAAAGGCAGTGCCTTGGCTTCTGACAAGGTGAGGCTGGCTCACAGAGGTCCGGTTCTGTTTTGAGGTGCACTTTATTGGGGTAGCTAAACACCTGCTTTCTCACCGAGCCGTTCTCATCCATCCAGGCACGGTTCTGCGACGTCAGGTAGTTATCGGCAATGTTTTCGGAATCGGAATCGTATTCCGTTTTGATAGGCATCTCCAAGGGAAAGGCTGCGTCATAGAGAGACTCCGAGGATATTAACGGTCTCTGCAGTTTCAGATGGTCCGTCACATAGTTCTCCGCACAACGCTGCTGTACACCCGAGTAAGACTGGCAGCTTTCTGTGCCTCCCCAGTGGGAAGGGCAAGTTGGTGCTGAATTTAAGAAACTTTGGTCTCTGTTGTAGAATGATCCAGCCCGCCTGTTTGAACACGTGTTCATTCTCTGGCTCACAGAACAGGAGCTTGAGTTTCTTGAAGTCCAGCTACTGTTTGTGGTGCAGTTGTTTTGAATGCCTAAAACTGACGTATTAGAGCTGAGAGGTTCCTCTTGCATAAAACACTCACCGTTTGTATGAGGCTCAAACTTCACTTTTACATTATCTTGTTCATTTTTCACTGCTGCCCAGTTAAGATGCTTCCACTGGCCCAGAGTTTCAATGGCACTGTTATAGGAAAGGCCCTCCAGGTTTCCTTTCAAACTGGCAAAACTGCTTGGTATCTTCAGTTGTTCATCTTCTTCCCTTTCAATAACAGTAGAAAAAAATCAGTCAATCAGAGGTTTCTAAATGAACGTTTTCTGGGATACAAACGGAGTGGCTTGACATACATTACATGTCCTTAGCTTAATATGGGACTCTCATGCTCTTGTCCATATAAACTTTGCATTTGTTTGAGAGAAAAAAAGAGTGTGCATGCATCTGGGCATCAATGTGTGTGCCCAGCTACCTTTCTGTAGCACTGTTTCATTTGAATTCTGACATGCATTTATTCTTCCATTTCAGGCACACAGTTCACAAAGACTTTAAATATTGTAGTACAGTATGGTAACGGCCTTACACTTTTGTTCATCACTTAAAATATATCTAAATAATATTTGTGTGCAGAAAAATCTAGAGATAAAACGCAAAGAGCATCTTGAGATGTATTTTGTTAACAAGGAATTATTTGGACACATAAGAACTTTCTGATCAAAGTGATTTGAGGGAGAATCATGGGAGTCATATTTTGAGAATGCAGAGTTAGCTGACAGGAAATAAAATGCTTGAATTAAGTGCCCAGAATAGTCACAGATGTTCGTATTTGGCGTAGGTTTGTTTTACATGTCTAACTTAATTCAGGTTGTCTTTCATTTTCTAAGATGGCCAGTGAATTAATTTTCCATGACCTCCAGCTGAAGTACTCAACGTTAGTGAAGAGCTCTGGCAGAGAAAGTTGCCTGAGCATTTCCATACCCGATGCAGTAGTTTTCAGAGCTTGGGGTCCAAATCTTCAGGCTCAAGATTTGTCTGGAATTCACTAACATGCTGATTCCCAACCAAGCAGGATCAGTGCTACGAAACCACCCTCTCCCTCTTCAGACAAGAAGTGGACATCTCAAGAAGAAAACGAGTATGAAAACCTGGAGAGCTAGTAACGGTTTTTGAAGGCTTTTTCTTAGCTCATTGTTAAGAACTTTTTCCTTGGGTATGGACTCAATGTGCAAGTATAGGGTTTTCCAGTAGAGGGAGTCCGTGTTGTTACAAAGAGAGAGTGTCCCGCTTTAATAAATGTACACCAAGAAAGGAGAATATTTTCTCTCTTTTTTTCCCATGAGGTATTAAATATTTTCGGTCCTCTGCTAAGTATTTTTTTTATTGATAGTCTTGAGATGCAAATGGCATGATACAAGTTTGCTGCAGAACTAGCTTCTCAGGAAATGGTCTAATTGGGAAGCAACGGACTCAACAACATGCAACAGTCACAAAAGCTTAGAACCCAAATGAAGAATTTTACAGAGAAATAGTACCTAGTGCAAATTCTCCAAAAGAATGTATGTTTCCAGGCAGACAGCATACAATTTAACAAAAAAAGTAGGAGTAAGGATGAAGACTACTGCAGGCTATCAGGAGGACAGAACTGAGTATAATCTCCAACTCTTGTAACAACTCTTGTAATGCTTCAGTCTGCAGGAACTATCAAGCACAATGGAAAGATTTTAACCACTCAGAGGGTAAAAATGTACCTAAATAAACATCAAAGAGCATGCTTAATTAGAAAAAAAAAAAAAAAAAAAAAGGAA
>Ga0065711_1051911_pt1 | contig 10184 bp, 6 predicted proteins | sample Hoacrofraction12_FD_59098 | JGI IMG/M metagenome (GOLD analysis project Ga0065711, IMG submission 59098) | Hoatzin crop microbial communities from Cojedes, Venezuela - Epithelial fraction 12 v2 (version 2) | ecosystem: Host-associated > Birds > Digestive system > Esophagus > Crop | place...
AAAAAAAAAAAAAAAAAAAAAGAAACAAAACCAAACCCACACCTCTCTTAGTATGGACTCAGCCATTTCACAGCAGCCCTTTCCTGAAAGCAGGAGCACAGCAGGCTGAGGAACTGATCTGGCCCAGGACGTCTGTTAAGGTCACCTCTCCACCAACAGTCACGGCGAATGGCCATCTCCATGCCCAAGTGCATATAACATTGTGCTTAAACAAAGAACAATTAAAAAAACCCAAAAAAACCCCACAACCCACACCTCTACTTTTGGCTGGGCAAAAAGGTGTATTTTTTGCTCTCTGAAGATGACCATGGAGTTTGAATTCTGCTTTCAAAGCCTGAAAGTCTTTCTCCTTTTACACAACAGGGAAGATTCCATGTCCATATGTGTCTCCAGACACTGACAACAGGATCTAGTGAATACAGCACTGTTGCTTACGAGCTTAACATTTGCACATTCCTACTAAGACCACAAAAAACTGCTCACCTATGAAAAAGTAGTGAGTTTTGGGTAAAATGGTGTACCTGACACTGCAGCAAGCACTTCCTTGAAAATGTTAAAATACCATTTTGGATTAGCCGAAACTTTTAAAACTTACTAATATGATGTCCTTCACCTGGAACTTTTTAAAACAAACCTGTTGTATTAAAATGAACCGCCTCTCCCCAGATAAACCCAATGTTGATACATTATTTTCTAACATTTACGCGGTTTTCAGGAGGATGAGTTAGTTACTTCTTTAAGAAGAACAAGTAATTCTCACTGACTTCTTCGCCTTGGAGTCTTCCAACCGCACACCAGAGAAGAGTCTTCTTTGCAGTGACACGTGCAGTGACTCCCTCTAAGTGCATATGCAAGCGCGCAGTGTCAAAACATGCTTCCTAAAGAGATGCCAGAGAGAAAGTTTTGGCCAAAAGACATCTGTGTAGGGGTTGCAGCACAAAAAACTCAGGGAAAGGAGTGGTGACGCGCTTCCCTGCTCAACCGCTCCTGCTGTCACGACTGGGCATGTGGAGTAACACGGCAAGATCTCACCTATGCTATCTCACCAGTGCATTTCTTAAATTGTTTCTTTTACCCAAGTCAGTATTTGAGCTTTCCTAAGCCTTCTTTCACCTTCTCCTCATTGCTTTTACAGAAATCCAGGGGAGCAAACACTCCAGCCTGCTCCTTCAGGATTCCCCGACTCCGCAGCTGCAGCAGACACGCTCTGCTGTACTGCAGGTACCCAGGTGGAAACATCAGCCACGACCCGAGCCCGGACCCGCAGCAGCAGCAGGCTAGCCTGCACACCCCTGTCACATTACAGACCCATACAGGCTTTTAAGTCATCCTGAAGATGACAGCGTCCATTAGGATAACTGCAATGCTGTCGTTTGGGCTGCCTGAGACCCTTCTGACTGAGCGCAAATCACAGCTGACTTCAGGAAGGGCAGCAAGCACCTGAGCGTCTTGAAGAACATGGCCAGTGGGGAGCTGTAAGGAACCAGACACTTTATAGAGCTGAAAACTACATCTGAGGGTCAAGTGCTAAATCTAGCACTCGGGGGCACTGCGGATTTGTGACACTTCCAGGAGGACTCTGAAGCCATAAACCAACGCACAAGTTATGTTGATACATAAATATAGCAGTTTCATGCAGTAGACAAACTTTCTCCTGCCATTTAACGTAGATTACCTGGCTCTACACCCTAGTTATGAACATCTCAAAGAGAAGCAGTGTTTCTTCTCTAGAATAAGCAAAGCAGTTATTTAAGCTCTAAAATTAGGCAACATTGAATCGTTAATTGCCTCTGAAACTAAACCCCTGGCTGTACAGACTGACCCACATAAGCAAATCTTTGCACTCAGTTCAGTAGGTTTCAGAGTGGTCACTAACATCTGCCTACGCGGATCAGCTTGCCAGACCAAGGATGAGTGTTAAATTACAAGCTTTGTACTCCTAGCAAGTATGTTGATTAAATAAATATATAAAATTAGATCGATTTTATTACTGGCAGCATGGCCACCCCATGCAAAAACTTCAAAACCTATTTAATTTTGAGCTCTCTCTAATATTAGTTTAAAAATATCAAATCAATAACATCCTTTAATGTTTAACCAAACAGCTACATTTATCCCTGGTTAAACTCTGCCAACACTGGAAACGAACCAGAGATTAATTTGGTTCAATGAATTTGGCTTTTAACCTAGCCAATAAAATTTACTTGTATAAAAGCTCAAATCCCAACTGGCAATGTAAGGATGCCTTAGGGTACACTCTGGTTCTTGCCAGCACCACATGTCCACCTTTACAGCTTTAAAATAAATCCATGACTTTTTCCCCCCCACACATATATGTATATACCATGTTTAGATTACGAAAAATGAAACCGGACTTGGCAAGGGTTAGTAATATGGTGCTTGCTAACGTATAACCTCAAAACTACAGAGGACTACAAACAATGTACTTGTGCAAAACTGGAAGTAGGGGAAGGGGAAGAAAAGAAAAAGGAAATCTTCTGCTCTTTACCAAGATAAGAGTAGCAGAAATACTGAATGACTATAGGATTCCTAAGTCCCTATACTAAATTGCGTTCTTACCTTTGGCATTAACTGTATCATACACCTACTGCTGTTCTAGTGAGGAAGTATGTTTTTTAACAATATTTAGCTAGGCATCTTCTGTCATATCTGAGGAACTAAAGAATACAATGTCCATTTCTAAAGTCATCATCATGGTAGTATTGCCTTTGTTTTCCTATTGTGTAACAAGTCACATACCGTTTCCTCTTAACAACTGACCTGTACTTTAAACAAATACGCAGGTGTAAGTCCTGTATACACAGAGGACCAAACTTGGCCAGACTTGCACCCCTGAAATCTCCACGTCAGTGACTAGTGATGGCAAAGAGTCGAGGAGAACCCAGTCCACCAGTACGAAGAGGAGGGAAGAGGACAGAAGTGCATCACAGCATGCTGTCAAGCACGCCGCATTCTACACGACCGCGCATGGCCAAGGAGGCACTTGTACCTACGAGGCTGTAGGTACTCTGTCTGCCTGCTTTCAAAGAGATGGCCAGTTATCAATAACAGAAGTGAAACCAACAATTCCACATTTTCCAAGTCCTGGCCTGGTAATACCAACACTTTTTGGGTGTGTGTGTGCCCAGGCTATGCCAAGCTTAGGGTGACTGAGTCATAACACCACCCTATGGGGCCCGGCTGAGTAACCATTGCTAGCACTGGCAAACTCTTACAAGAAGGTGCCTCTGCAGTCAGCAAGACTCCTCAGATGAGTAAGAAGTGCTCACTGATGTCAGTACAGATTACTCAATGAGGGCTTTAAAGGTTTTATTTTGTAGTAGTGCGTGCATGTGTGTGTGTCTGCACATGCACAGGAGCAGACATGACTACATAAAAGCCATCAAATCATCAGCAACCTACAAGGCAGCATGGGTTACAGGGACAAGCAGTCAGAAAGCGAGATGAATGACCTTATGCCACGACCTTGAGGTAGGAATAACCTCAGCATAGGCTGTACCTACCTACACCAGGACTAAACATGACGCAGGGAGTACAGGGTTGAAGTAAAATATGCAGAGGCACAAGATATATGCCGTTAGCATCTCTCCTTCTACTGCCTGAGTCCCGTTCCATCCTGCTACACTTTCTATGCCACAGTGCATATTTAGCACACTCAGTGCTAACCTCTGGTCTCATGTACGCTGATGTAAGTTTAAATTAACACAACTGAAGTCAGTGGAGAAACACCAATGAAATTCAGAGTAACTGAGCAAGGCTTAGTCTCTGGAGTCAAGCTGATACAAGGTCCTAAATCCATGGAATTTGTATCATTTTCTGACCAGCGTCTAGAAGAAATTACAAAGCCATTTACATGTCCATGGGATACGGCACCACTTTACTCCCAGCTGCACTGCTCAGAAAATACATAAAAGTGAGCTTTGTTATCTGTTCTTATTTACTGTGCCACACAGCTCTTACTAATAAGCTGAATTACCAAAACCAAAAAGTTGCTACTGCTGTTTGCAAAAGCAGAGTTATCTTAGCAGTGGAGGAAAATTGCATTTTACCCCACAGGTGAGCGCTGCATTCGTATGAATACACCCACGGCACGCCCAACGTTTTGCTCCTTGGTTGCTCTCACCTCTTGTGTGACTTCACTGCCATCCTTCCACTATTTACCCCTCTAAAAGATACAAAGATGGCTAACATACAGATGAACGACCCTCATTTTTCCAGGTAGCTGGCAGGTTAATTTCTGGGATGACCCAGGTACGTTGGCATTGACCACAATCCTGGGCACCCGCACGGCAATGCGGAACCCGAGGCCCACGGTGCTGCTCTCTTGCAAGCCGGAGGCAGGACCGGTCCCTGCACAGAAACCAGACGAGTTTGGAGGAGAGCGGACAGCGCTTCCACAGCATCAACACGCAGGCAGCCTTCAGTACCGTGAAGACTACTGCCAAATTTTTGCCTCGTATTGTGGATACACATTCAAACGCCAGCTGAGGATCAAATGATGCAGTTGGCTTCCCCTCTACTCTAGTAAAATAAACAGTAAATTCAATTCTAATAACTTACTATTGTGAAGAGGGCTGTGATAATTAACAGACATTTATTAGCATTTAATTTGACAGCAGATATGCTTTGAAGAATTTTAATGACCCATTAATGGATCCATACAACCACATGTACACAGAGAAGATGCAATCAAGTCCAGGGACCGATTCTTGCTATGTGTTTGTACACATCCCGGAACAACAGCAACACATCATCATTGCTACTGGGTGCCACCGTATGACAACAGCTGTAATTATACTGTCCTGATAAATGATAATCTTCTGTAAACCTAAACCGCTGACTTCATGTCAGATAAAAACAGATGCCTGACATGTTCCCACACACCTTTACCTGATGATCATGCTGTGGTTTGATTTAGAGAACAACTGTTAGCAAAAGGAACTGAACACAACTACAGAAGTTTGGAAGAAGGAACTGCTGCGTGTCCTCATTTTATCTCCTTCATAATGCTTAAAACATTAAGTTACTACTTCTTTCTAAGGATCAGAAACATTATACCCAGCACATTCTTTGTAAAAGTAATCAAGAGCTAAGGTCATAGCAGTAGCCATGTCTAGAAAATGTGCTTTCAGAATAGATTCAAGAGTATTCATAGAAAAGACGTGGGATGAATAACAGACTTCCCAAGTGCTTTTTTTTAATGGCTGGTTTTGCTGACACGCATGTCTCACAAACCTAGCTAGTTCTAACCAACTCTATTCATTCACAGGAATTTCTTTGTTTCCTTTTTCAAGGAAGTTTGTTACCAGTGCTAAAAACTAATCAGCCTTAGGTGGCTGTCAGCATCCCACCTGCCATCCTGCCAGCCTTCCTGTGCCAACAGCCCGGTTTCGCAGCATAGCCCTGTCCTTCTCACGGGCCCCTTGCAACACTCGGATCGCTCCCATTTTCATCCTGAACACAAACCTGCTCCGCTTCATATTCCTCCTCCAAAAACTCTCATGCTCAACATGCCACATCCACCCACTCATCCCAAGTCTCCACCACTTTCAGGTTTTGAATGTTGACACCAGCTAAGGAGCGCGCAGCAGTCGGGAAAGGGGAATTGCACAGCCAAGCAGATCTGGAGGACAAAGAGGGAAGGGCCCACGATAAAGTGATCTGTGAAGCGGGAACCAAGTTTTAAGTCCCTTGCAGTAACTATGCAGGAGAAAAATGCTGTTACTTCATACACATGCAAATACATGTGCTTGGCCAACCTCCTCTTCTCCTTCTGCTTAACATCTCCTCTCCAGAACTCCCACCATTACTTGCACTGTAATTTTTCCCAGGACCCCTGGTGATGGAGCAAGACCACACATGCTAGGCACCAAGCACCAGGAACTTCCATATCCTTCTCCCACACAGCTCTTCACACTCCCTGCCTGCTCCTCGTGCTGCTGCGGGATGGCAGAGACCACAAGGCAGGCCAGTGCCACGTGAAATAAAACAGGATTTCACTTAGACCGTGTTAACTCATCCCAGGCAGCAATCCTGTACAGGGACACGACAACTGTTGGAGCTCCAGCCACCACCTCAGCCTCACTGCTCATGAACAAAAGCATTACAAAGGGGCCACGACCCTTCTACCACCTTAACACAGACAACCCCAGACTCCTGTCACGGTGATTTCTGATGAAACAAAGAACAGACACCCACCTACAGAAACCCACTGTCCCTAAGTACAGGGGAAACTGGTTCTCTGCCTTCAGTAGTCTTAATGGACATCCACGGCTCCTCCAAACGCCTATCCTCTCCCTCCCTTATTTCTGCATGGTCTCACTACATCCACCTCTCCTATAAGGCTGCGTTCAGCTCCTCACGTCCTGCATTTTCCTCTCCTCCAGCTTTTGCTGCAGCTGCTGCTCGCATCAGCTCTTCCCTGCCTCTGTGGAGACTGACGCTGATGCCAGCCATGAAACGCTGGAGAGATCTTTACAACTCAACCACTTCATCTTGGCACAGCTCTAATGTCCCGAACACAAGGCGCAACCTTGGTGGTGGAATTACACAAAGAGTAAATCTGGGTATCTGGTCTTCCATAAACTTCACAGATCTGCTGTAAGACTCCATGACAAAACTCTGAATTACACTAGTCAAAATCCACTAGGCCCTAAGAGCATGGAAGTAACGCAGGGACAACTGTGTGAAGGGCATTTCTATTGGTCCTCCACAAAACCGTTTTTCCTATATTTTTTCCACATTCACATACCCGTATACATACATAGGTACTTTATTTTTAAAAGATTACTGAGAAAATTCAAACTGAAAATTTCATTTTGCATGTCAGAATGAAAAACTGGGATTTTTGTCCTTCAAATACTGTTCTCTTCTCCAAAGCGTAAAATACTCTAAACGAAGCAGACTAAACCGGGTTTGTAAGAACAACAAAAATCTGCTACGTGTCTAGCATCTTCTCAGCTGCCAGACTTGCACTTCTGATCATCTTATCCTTTTTCTTAAATGTTGAAGAGAGTTTAGTTTAAGAGAGAGTGTGTCCTCTTCCATGGGGACAACAGCGGACAGAGACTCTCTTGAGTGACAGGGTTGCTCTTCCTCCGTGCTGCAGAAGCACCAGCTCAGAGGGCAGCGTTCCCGACCTTACTGAGCCAGCAGGACCACCAAAGGGCCCCTACATGCCGCAGAGTAACCTGTGCTGCTCTGCACAACAACCTGCAGGAAAGAGGGCTTAATCCACACTTCAAACTTCTTGATCCTGCCATTCACAGAATCACAGAATATTCAGGGTTGGAAGGGACCTCTGTGGGTCATCTAGTCCAACCTCCCTGCCGAAGCAGGATCGCCTACACCACTGCACCAGGCTGCTCATCCTTCACCACGTCCATTGCGCTATCTCTGCAAAATCCCACCCCCTGGGAGCGCAAAACTCAGGCACAGAAGAGCCACGTTAAGAGGATAGCCATCTGTCTTCCTCTGCAGTGTGCTGATGCAAGCCTTGACCCCTCGACACCAGCCCCAGAGCCTGCAGGAGGCTTGGACAAGCTTTTTGCAAGTGGAGAAGAGGACCCAGGCTTTAGCAGGGTATGGAATTAGCCTGATTCTTTACATCTCAAGGACCCCATTCCCCTCCATTTCCTCAGCCTGCCACACTGGTCAGTCCCCAGCGGATTCCTCTTTAATTAATATCTTTCACTCCTCTTTCAAACCAGGGCAGCATTTCTCTTCTTAAACTTCTTGTTCTCCCCCTTATTTTCTGTCAGAGCCAAGGAAACAAAAGCATTTACGAGTCTCTCCGCCAGTCTTCTGTAGTGCTCCAAATCTAGCTAAAAAGTCACAGAAATCTTCTTGACCTGCCATTCCATTGCACTTCACTTGGCAAGTACTGAAAAGCCAATAAATGTCACTAGGTTATCTCACGCTGTGCACCAGGACAAGGCAGCAAAGGGTGTGAAAGCCACAGCGCCTACTGAGCTAGATAGCAGAAGATAAGAGTAGTATCTCACGGACTCCTTCGTGGTTCTCATCTTTTTATGAAGACTCAGATGGGATGCCCTGGTTTGCAATTCTGTGCCTAGCTGAAAAGCAAACGCATGACCTGCAATATACTGGTGGGAGTTAAAAGACTTTGTTATGCAGGGGTAAACATGAAGACCACTTGTTTGCAGGTTAGAACAGGACACACAGAAGTCATCAGTCCACTACATAGACTGCACATCATATACATTATATCATGACTAAAACATGCCCAAAGTTCTGCACTCTCTCAGCAGGAGACATTAACAGCACACAATTCAGCAACAGGCATTTAAAATGTCGTGCGTAGTGGCCTGCATGAATTTCACAGGTCGCCTTACTGCTTTCGCTCCGTTTTTCAGACTTTTAACAAGTCAAGCCATCCCTTTACAATACCCAGGCTCCTTAAACATCCATTTCAGAGCACCAAAATCTGGGGGAAAAGGCTGCCCACAGTCTAGAAGACACTTCTGAGCTCCAGACATTCTCCTTCTAAGTTTATGAAACTTCAAAGTGAAATATTAGCACTCCTAGCCTTTTGCACTGCTTACTTTCGTGATACAAATACATGGCAACCTATAATCCCTAATCAACCTAGAAAATAAATGACTGATAAACCAATCTGCTTGTAAACCCATTAACAGATTCTGGCTTCAGTATCAACAGGGTAATTTGCTGAGACTATTTTTAATCCAAACTGCTAAACCATTAATCCCACAATTTCCACAGAGTATTCCCCCCCAGCCTAAATTTACCCAAGGTTACCAACAATTCTGCAACTCAGTGAAGAGCAGATAAATAACATTTGCAAATATACACCTCCTGGCACTGGAGAACTGAGAGACTCCGATTACTTGGTTGATCCCGTTAAAGCCATTACTTTCTAATTGGAAAGAGTCATTCAGAAGCAAAGCTGTGTGTCTGGCATGTCACTTGACACCTGGTATGTACCGTTCATGATAAGATGAACTCTCTAATATGCTTGCCACAATGAGAAGAAGTGGGTTATTCCATCATACCACTGACAGTCACGGCGCTCTCTACTAAAATCTGTTCAAATTTAATGGGACCTGGGGTATCAACGTAAATTGTCATGTTTTCTCAAACTGGCATTAAAACATTCTTCAACTATCATTATTAATGTCAATATAAATTATGCATTGAAGAACACAGCATTCATTACAGAGGTAAAATTTATCGGAGGGCAGCAGAAAAAAAAAAAGAAACAGAGCAAATCTAATTAGAGCAAGTATTTATAGATTTTGTACGGCTTTTCTCAGTAGTGATGAAAATGCTTCTCTAAAAAGCTCTTAAAATAAGCAGCCACAGAATCATTAAAAACAGTACCAAGCAAGCATTGTGCTAATCACCTAAAGGTACAATTATACACAGGATGCTGCAAAGGGGCTGACATGATAATACACAAGACTGGTAGTTTACCCAAGGATGCATCAATGCGCTAGCACAACAACCTGGAAGACAGACCCTTGGTTTCACGTAAGCAGCTACACACAGGAGGAAAAGCTGTGTTTAGTGTTGGAAGGGCGGTGTTTAATGCTCCTTTCAACTTCTATAAATTACAACGTCAGCCACTCCTAATTGGTATACATTAGTATTCAAACACCACGTTGAAATTAGAAGCTTAGCAGTTTTTCGGTACACTTATAGACACTTCACATAAACACATGAATAACCTTGTTGAAATATTTTTGTACTCCGAGGTTAAAAGAAACGACTTTAAGAAACAGATGGTGAGCAACTGGTACCTCACCGAGGAGAGCCACTGACTTTTGGAAGTTCTCACGCGATGCACTGTATGGGGCTACCTCCCACTGACCGCGCTCCTTGGGACTGCCGAGCGGAGCCCCCTCTCCTGAAAGCCTGAAGATACACCCAGCTAGGGTGGCACGGGGGAAAGAAAGCCTAAAAATACAACTCCCAGGGGCTCCAAATCCAAAGGGAAAATAAGAGACCTTATTTCCCTAACTTAAGACAATCCTTAAGCTGCCTGACTCATGGTTTTATCATACTTGTGGCTGCTAATACTGGTACCAGCTCACCAACACAGGTGCCTCAAAGTCTACCACCAGGAAAGCCAGAATGCATCCATTAAAACAGAAAACTAAGCAACCTCTGTGCAAAGACTGGGG
>Ga0065711_1051912_pt1:5000-10184 | contig 10184 bp, 8 predicted proteins | sample Hoacrofraction12_FD_59098 | JGI IMG/M metagenome (GOLD analysis project Ga0065711, IMG submission 59098) | Hoatzin crop microbial communities from Cojedes, Venezuela - Epithelial fraction 12 v2 (version 2) | ecosystem: Host-associated > Birds > Digestive system > Esophagus > Crop...
ATCTGGAAAATGTTGAGCCCTTACTGGAATACTTCCAGCTAGTAACGTTGCGTAGTTTGTTCTCAGGCCTTTTCCAATTATGCTTTGGAACTGCCGTGTCTTGTAATATTTATTTAGAAAAAGAACTGCTAAATACCCTGAAATATTTTGCCTGCTTTTCTTTAGCCTTGTCCAATGTTACAATTAAGAAGTCTCTTTGACTAGTTTTCTAGGAATCTGGACAATTTAACCAAGTAACATTTGTTTCAGTCTAAGAGGACTAAATATGCAAAAGGACAGCTGATTTCAGCAGGATTTATTTTTTTAAGACCTGAGTCTGGGTAATCATAGAAATGTGCCCCAATGACAAGAACTGGGACAGAGCAGATGAACACCAAGACACAGAAAGTTTGATGAGACGCTGTTAGAGGTTCCTCTGTTCAGTTTTGTAAATCAAAAATAGAGCCTGAAATTCTCTACTCGCATTTCCTTGACTTTAGCATTTAGGGCAATTCAGAGTCTGATTTTTCTTCCCATGCAAGTGGAATTCCAGTAAACAGAATTCCAGTAAACTGTGAATTTCTCAGCAGTCTTCGTTTTCACAACACTTTCAGATTCATGTCAAGTTTCTGGAAATAATCCAGGAAAAGGAAAAGTGAAGGGCTTAAATTCTACTGCTGTAAGGAAAAAATGTTTCCGTTTATTTCACCAAAAGAAAAACTTTGGATTTCTAGTGTAGCTAAAAAAGAAAGTAGATTCCATTGTTTAAAAATTGTTTAGCATTTTTGTCAGCTAGTCTAAGGAAAAATTAATTTGAACTTTTCAATCATATTTGCTCCTGCACTCCAATGGATGAATACACTTCTGCAATATTTGGGGTTATTTTTAAATAATTGATCGATCTTTTTACCCGAATAGTTACATTTACAGTAAATAAAATTTGCCACCTTATATAGCCTACTATACATTTATCAAAGCTTCCTCTTGCGTGGTACAGGAATCCTTTTTAAAGCAGTTTCAGTTGAACAGTAGGTGTGCCAAGCGTAGTGAGAAAAGCTAGGTGTTATTTATTAGACCTGGCCCCAGCCCTGGGAAGGACGAGGTGGCTGAATCCTAGAGAGCTCGTTTTCCTCCTTCCCCTTCAGACATCACCCCGTGGGTACCTAAACTGCCATGTCACATCCCCCTCGCCTCTGCACTGCTACTTCTTTTTCAAACGCCAGTTTGGGAAGTGCTGTGGATTCTTTGTTGAGAAGACACTTTGACATCAGCAAAATTTATTACGAAAATGGCAGTTAAAGGGCGTTAGGTCATGGCTGAGGTTGAAAGGGGAGGTGAAAGCAGGCCCTTTTCCATTAATTCTGACACCCCTTATTTTAATACTTCTACAACTCTCCCTACACTTCCCTCCATGTGAATTGGGAGCATTCCCCTGAATTCATTGCACAAACACTACCATAAAACTCACATGAAGGAGGAAGGCCTTCAGTCTCCTTTCAGTGCTATTGAACTGAGAAATCAGAATTCTTAGTTGTCGCTTCTTGAGGTTGACCCTCCATGGACCAGCTCCACCAGTGCTCTGATGCATCTTGTGCAGATTAGCAGCCACATCCTCAAGGGCTCTGCCACCACTGGCTCTTGTCAGCGTCGCTGTTTTCAGGCACTATTTGGAGTTCAGCTTGCCCAGATTGCAGGTAGAAGTAGTGGTTCTTTGAATCAAGATAGGAGCTTTGGCTTCTGGCAAATGCAAATTTATCTGAAAGGTTTCATGCGTTCGAGACCAAATGCTGTAGCGCAAAATGTTAGTGACACATAAACCAGCTGTATGGAGCAAAACAGAAATGATGGCACAGGTTATAGTCGCGCTGCAACGTGTAGATCACAGTAATTCATTTGGGTTGAATTTTGTTTATACTGCAAGGAAAGGAATATTAAGCCTCTGCCTGTAATAAGCATTGGCAGATGACCGGCCATGGAAGTACAGAGCATTCAGAGTGTACCAGGTGTGAGGATTAATGTGGTTCATAATGTCCGCTGGAAGGTGCCTGATTCACAAGGAGTGAATATTCCTCTCGTTAAATCTAATGGGGTCATGTCAATGGAAGCTAATATATTGTGAATTAGTTGCATTGCCATGGCTAAGAACGGGACATGTGGTAGTTGGTGCAATGCTGGAGTGTACCTGCAGAACCATAGCAACATGCAAGCTTTAGCTTCTGTTTGAATGTTACTTTTGCTATTATTCCTTTCAAATAATTACTGATTTTCCAAGTGATATTTGCATGTTGTTCTTCTGCCCAGATTTAGTTCTGAAAAACAAACGTGTTGTCAAGAGGACAGTTTAGGGCAGGGAAGTCAGCTACTTTCTACGTTTGAAATGTTAATGCTTTGATATTTTTAGGCAGCACCTGAGAGAACAAAATGAAGATTTAAGGCTAGAGTTTAAGTAATCAGAGCAAGCTTTATCAAATTACTGTAGCTTAATATTAGAGTGGCAAAAAAAAATCAGTATCTTTTACATTGATGTAGTTCTGCAGGTGCCTGCTACCGTTGTGCTAACTACAGTAGGAAAGCTTTACAAGGAATTACTAAAACTGAACCTGGTGATTTCCATTTCTCTGTATTTTATTATGTTCTGTGTGCAAAGTGTCACTGCCACAGCACCTTAGAATGCTGATTACTTATAATAATTGTCCTTGTAATTTGCCTGGAAGATCCGCTATTACTGTTTCCCCAAATGAAAGCACTGGAATGCTGAGCAGATTTTAGTCAGACTAAGTTTTTCGTAAGTTTCGGATGAGGTCATGTGCACATGCATGGAAATGGTGTAAAGGATTTTGTTCCTGGATCCGTCAGGATCTTGTGCCAAACCCTGAATGTTAGGCTGAGCTTCCTTACCAATTCAATCACGGCTACTGCAGCTAGCAGCTCACGCCGTGTGGCTGCGTGTGGTTGTATATACACACTGATTAATGTAGAATTAGCTGAATTTAAAATTACAGGATTAGAGATTATAGTTACAGTGGTCATGTAATTTGCTGCAGCCTTTTTGAATGCGAGTGTGCCATCAGTTGGAAGCCTGACCTCCACGTAGATAATCCAAGCTCAGCCAGGCTGCCACTCACCCAGCCTCTGCAGCAAAGTGATTCGGTGTCGCTGAGGCATCTCCCTAATGAAGTGGGTTTGTTGCCTTTTATCTGTGTGAAGGACAAGATGTACCAGCGTGCTTGCTTAATGAGAGTGTCATTTTTTTTTTCACTCTTCAAAAAAAAAAAATCCAGCAACCTAGAAGACTCAAACAAAATACTTGGTCTACGTGTTTAAATCGTAAAGCTCTATAGGTCTGTAGCACTGAGGTCTGTATTCAGATCTCATGACATAAAAACATGATGTTGCATCAGTTGACTAATCAAAGTAAATTCGTAAAGATGATGTAATTAGTGCTATACCACCTTTGGGATTTGCAACACTGTTATTACAGATTTTTAATCCAAAAGTCTGATTTCTTTCAAATATGTACCAGGGGTTTTCTGAATACAGTTTGGGGGGGGCTTTCCTTGTTTTCCAGGATATTCCCAGTGCGTCCGTGAGCATATTCCCGATCTTGCTCTCCAGCAGAACATGCAGATGGGAAGGCTGTGTGACATCCTGGGTACGTTACGAGCTGTTGGCTGCCTGGGTTGTGATCGTTATTTGCCCATAGTCGTGAGTAAAACAGAATGACTGAGGAGGACTTTCTTTTAATATTAATGTTAAATATAGCGAATGGAGAAGCTCAGAAGTAATTTATCCGCTATGGCATTTGCTCCTATCCACGTTATTCATAGGAAGAACACGGTGATTCTTTCGGACTCCGTGGTAAGGTACAGCAGCCTCGTCCTGCGGCATGCTGAGCACCACAACCGGTCAAAAGTGTTTAGTGTTCTACAAAATTAGGTAGCTAATTCTGCTAGTGTTCGTTCAAGCTCATACGGAGAGAAAGATGTGCTAGAAAAGAGCAAGCCCTTATTTAAAACTTTTTTTTTTTTAAATTAGCAAATGAGGCGAAAGACATACATTAAAAAGTTTTTCCTAGAATGACAGTCCTCTTTTAAGCAAAGCAGCAAAGAATATTATTCATCAATGACCAGCTTCATTGGCTCCCTGGAATGACATACTTTACATGATTCATGTATATTTCAGTATCATTATTATTTTATAAATGCCATTTAGTAAGTTTGTAACAAAAATACATTAGATCCAGAAATTTACAGTTGCCTAAAATAATAATGTAATTGCTTTTATATATTATCTCGGCACTAATATTGTTTTTCCACAGTACAGTTTTGGTTTTTTCATTTTTTTAACATAGATTTTCTTTTTTGTCTCTAAAATGATAGCTAGAAACTTAAAGGGACAAAGTCAACACATTAAACAGGCATTCTTTCTCACTTTAAAATCTGTGAACATGAAAATTTGTTCTACTGTAAAATGTAAAATAGACCATGAGTAAGACACAAACTAGTCAACTAAATTCTTAACTAGATCAGGTGCTTTACTTGCGCCTGGCAGAAGAGCATTGATATTTACCATATTTGTTTTCTTTTTCTTTAGAATACCAGAGGATTTCCTTGCTTGTTTGTGACCTGCTATTAGCTAATCTGTCTCTGGAGCCCCGCTGTGTCCAAAGCAGACTTGTGTATCTCTTTATAGGGCAGTGCTGAGAGTAGTAAATGTGTTGCAGCATTTTATTCAACAAATTCACTTGAGCTTGTCCATTTTTGACAGTGCAGTCCATTCAGCATTCCAGCCGACGCTGGCGAGTGGTCTTCTTGTACCCTAGCTGATAGATTTTCAGGCTCATTTTGCAAGTCTGAGTAAATGCCTAAAAGCAATAGAGTATTGACTGGCAGTTCGAATGAACTGTTCTTTTAATTATTTTTGAAACTTCTATGGTAATGAAGTGGTTTATATAAAGGCTCTGTCGGGGCTTCTGATACGGGGCTGACTGTCGGATGCTGTACCACTGAATGCTTCAGTTGAGATTCTGGCCTTAGGTTTTAGTGCGAGCTGTTTGCCTGTAGCAGTACAGCGAAACAAAGTGAACGCGTGGGCTCTCTTACTCCTTTCTAACGTTAGGCTCAGGGTTTCCTTAGGCCGGTGCTTGCTTTGCTTCCGATTCATTCATGTGTAAGAGCAGTTGTCCCTGGCACTCTCCGGGCTCTT
>Ga0065711_1051913_pt1 | contig 10184 bp, 6 predicted proteins | sample Hoacrofraction12_FD_59098 | JGI IMG/M metagenome (GOLD analysis project Ga0065711, IMG submission 59098) | Hoatzin crop microbial communities from Cojedes, Venezuela - Epithelial fraction 12 v2 (version 2) | ecosystem: Host-associated > Birds > Digestive system > Esophagus > Crop | place...
GGCTGAACAAGCCCAGCTCCCTCAGCCTTTCCTCGTAGGAGAGATGCTCCAGTCCCCTCATCATCCTCGTAGCCCTCCGCTGGACTCTCTCCAGTAGCTCCTCATCTTTCTTGAACTGGGGAGCCCAGAAATGGACACAGTACTCCAGATGGGGCCTCACTAGGCTGTAGAGTAGAGGGGGAGGAGAACCTCCCATGACCTGCTGGCCACACTCCTCTTCATGCACCCCAGGATACCATTGGCCTTCTTGGCAGCCAGGGCACACTGCTGGTTCATGGTGAACCTGTCATCCACCAGCACTCCTAGGTCAATCTCCGCAGAGCCACTTCCCATCAGGTCAGCCCCAAGCCTGTACTGGTGCATTGGGTTGTTCCTCCCCAAGTGCAGGACTCTGCACTTGCCCTTGTTGAACTTCATCAGGTTCCTCTCCAGCCTGTCCAGGTCTCGCTGAATGGCAGCACAGCCTTCCAGTGTATCAGCAACTCCTCCCAGTTTGGTGTCATCAGCAAACTTGCTGAGAGTACACTATCCCTTCATCCAGGTCATTGATGAAGAAGTTGAACAAGACTGGGCCCAGTACTGACCCCTGGGGGACACCACTAGACTCTGCGCTGCTGATGACAGCCCTCTGAGCTCTGCCATTCAGCCAGTTCTCAGTCCACCGCACTGTCCACTCATCCAGCCCACACTTCCTGAGCTTCCCTATGAGGAATTTATGGGAGACAGTGTCAAGAAGCTAAAGAAGAAACTGGGAGGACTTTTTTAAAATAGAAAGCCAATTTTGAGAGCTCTTTCTGACCACAGCAATATATTGAGTTACCGGCTTTTGTCATACTCATGAAACTGATATAGGGTTCTTCTTTGTTACTGGTTCTTCTAGAGAGTATCTTAAGATTTTCCTATTACAATAAACATAGCAAAAAGGAAGATGATAGTATATGCCACCCATCTGCAAGGTTCTCAATAAATCATCCACAGTCATATGTTTGAGTAGGGGGATGTATCAAGAAAGGATAAAGTAGAAAACACAATCCTTTTAAAGGAAAGTTTTGAATCTTAGGTCAGGAAAACAACATTCTGAATGAAGACGTTCAGTAATACAAAAAAGTAATACCCTGTTGTAATCAGAACGTGTCTGGAAGGTAAACTGCTATTTTATTTCAAGGGCTGAGCGCTGCATTGCAGCCTTCCCTTTGCAGTGTCATCTTCACTGTTGGGGTGGGTTACAGCAATGCCTTGGTCACAGATGCTTGACAGCTAGTGGAGTGACAGTGGTCACTGCAATAAAAGGCCTTTGACTGAAAGATATATTGCTGTTACAATGACAGTTTCTCATTTATTAATCACTTTTTACAGAAAATAAAGGGGAATATATATGTGTGGGTGTTTGAGGGAAGGGAATATGGAGAAGGCAAAGCCCTGAAAATCTCCAGTGGGAAGTAATCATAGTTAGCCAGATCCTCATGGGCAGGCTTAGCTGCATAGCCCAAAGAAATTCGTTAGCAAAGGTATCAGTGCCACATAAGGAATATACTCTCTTCATGACTCTTTGTTAGTCTGATAACTCTCCAATATATTTTGTTCAGACATAGGTCTTATAAAGTTAAGATATTTGATTGCTGAGACTCAGTTCTTTGCCTTCTTGCCATATTTCTCCAGGAGGTTGAGCAGATCTGCAGAGAAGTAGATTATGTAGGGGCAGTGTCTACAGGCAAGGACCCATTCCTTGGCCCTAAGCTTCAGTGGCACAACAGAGTTTATACCCATATAGCTAACTTTTTTTCCTGCAAAAAGTGTCTTGGCCTCATACACGCAGCCTTTTCAGAATGGTCCTTGGGCTCTGCTACAACGAGGCTGTTACCCAGTCACTAGTGCTATCTGGTTTGAGCCAAAAGCACCAAACCAGGTATTAATTACAACTTTGACAATAAATGATAATAGAACGGTGCTGGAGTGTATTCCCAGCCCCCTATTATCCACACATTTTGAGGGAATGTATCTAAATATCTGAAGTCACAAAGTAGGGGATACTCTGGCTGTACTTACAAATATGACTGATTCCCCTTGGTTTCTGGAATGCTAGAAATGATAGTGCATTTGAGAGCTCTAGGACAACAAGATATCATTAGTCACTAGACAGGCTCAGTGGACTTTAGATCATGTGGTGGACAACAGATATGGCCATGAGTTAGAGGTATGTCCATCCACGAGAGGACTGACTAGGTCATGTACACGTTTCTACAATAGCTTGCTTAAAAGCCTATGCAAGTACACAAGTGACAGAAAAGCTGAAATGAAAGTCTTGATGAAGATAAAGGAGGTGTACTGCAGCTGCCACAGTGTCACTTCTTCTTACATTCACATAATGAAAGGAGCGGGCTTACTCTTAGGTATGTAATGCTCTAGCATGCTCTACAATTGTGCTGACTGATGGTTCTTTCACTCACTCCAATCTTCAGTTGCAAATGACCGTAATGTAAAATGGAACAAACCTACAAGGTCATACGGTTACTGTAAGGGTATGTTTAAAAGTTGTCAAAGGATTCAAAGTTGATACAGAAAATTCACCTTTTGAGTAGTCTTTAAAATGTAAGATGTAAAATGTAAGAAATGTATGTGTATGTCTGCATATAGGGTACCTTTGAGTTTCTAATGAGTGCTTGATTGTGGGGATTCTAATCTGATAGCAATTTTCATCTTCACTTACTTATTTCTGGCATGGAATACACTATCATAAAAAAATAGACTGTGTTCTTTTACAAGTATATTCACAGTAACTGTAAGGAAATGCACATCATGGTTTTACAATAGGACTTCAGACTTCACAAAGCAATTGTATTGGTTTTTATGCATCCTTTCAGCATCTAAGTAACTTTATTCAGTAGTAATCACCAGTAAAAGGCATAGCACTCTCTTGAGATGTGAAGACATTGATTGTAAATCATGGTTTTGTAGTGGTTCACTACAGGAACTAGGAATATCAAACTATATGTATTATTTTTGTTTAAGTGCCTGGAAGTATCCAGCATCTTTCAAGTAAATCACAAATAACCTGATGTAGCAGCAATGGTTTTTGTTTAGGTGAATGCTTGAAGACTTGATTTAGTGAAAATCTCTCTCCTTCAAAATCTGTGGGCAGTTGCCCAAGCTCTGAGGCTGACGGGGAGGTAGAGGGTGGAAACGCTAAACAGATAGTGCAGAGAAGAGAGGACCTGCCCTATTCAGGATCTGTATGGACTTGGATCAGTTTAAGAACATGCCAAGACCACAAGTAACATAGACTACGATGCTGGTTGCAAGCAGGGGCTGTCCTGGGCAGCTGCCTGTACATGCTTACTCTGGTTCTGCTCCTTGCTTCCTGGGCTATGCAGGGATTTTACACAAACCGGCCACCAAATATGCTCACTTTAACTGATGATCTTCCAGTTTTTCTAGTCTCTCAAGTTGGATCAGAATTACTGTTATGTCTTAATTATTTTCTGTTTCAAGAGTTTTGGTACCTTTGCAAAAATGATATGCTGATTCAAAGGAAGGAGAGGAAACAGGAATGCAGATGTGTGGGGAGGGCAAGAGTTCTTCTTTGGGTGGCAGAGCAGATTTAACTTGGCATAGGTCATGAAGCTACACTAGTACCTGTGTCTCCTTCCTCATGTCAGAGTTGAGGACAAGGCTTGGTTGAGGTACAGATTAAGAGCAGAGTAAGATTAGTGTCTCTGTAATTTATATAACTATTTCAATCACTATAGAGCAAACCACCTTATTCTGCAGCTTGGATTCCACTGGTAGAGTAATTCCTCAATATGAATGTGAAAGCAATACATTTTTGGTCTATGTCTACACAGGTAATTGATCTTCTTTTGATTTGACTGTTAGCTGATTTGGCCTTCAACCCTTCTGTGCTTCATATTTTGAACTCTGCAACAAGTATTCATTTTTTCCTCACACTTCACAAGAGTCTTAAATAAGAAATATGTTTAAAACTATGATGAGGTGTGAAAATGGCCCCATTATTGTTTTGTAGCAAGGATAAGGGACGGTGGTTGAATGAGGTATGTGGAAGACAAAAAGCACTGAGGAAAATGTCAAAAACGTAGAATATATGGAAAGGAGAAGAACCATTCTGGAAGTTTGGGAGGCTCTGCCTGTAGGAGACTGTAACTTTCTGGGTTTACTTATATAAATGTTTCACAGAATCTAACAATAATGATGTATTCTAAGATTCAAGAGATATTAGCAAACCTTAAGCCAGATCATAGCTTGGTCCTTCCATGAATATATGGAAGCCTTTACTCCAGTAGGAGCAGGCCAGCTGACCCAATTTAGCAAAACAATATATCTGCCCTGATGCTTAAAACTGCAGATTCTGTTGGCAGAACATTAGAAATTGTAATCAAGGCTGAATGTGCCAAGTTTCAGAGTCTGAAGCCTTCAGAAAAACCCAGCACATCAGGAAGGTCTTTCAAAGGCTTTAGGAAAGGGTTGCAACAAACAAAACTGTAGCTCTTTTCAAAAATACTTGTGCGACAAAGCAGAAAGTGATTATTTCTGAACTTCTTATGGTAGTAAAGTTTACTTTACTTTACAGTGTAAAGGCTTGAGGTGAGTATTTTGGTCTTTGCAAGGTTTGGGGAGGCTCAGAAGGGGCCCCAGAGGACTGGTTGCCAGCACTTCTGATCTGAGCTGCAAGCTGTTTTCTTTGTTCTTATGAGTTGTGATGGTGGTTAGACGTATTCATTTTTTTTCAGTGTTTTTAGGTCTCAACATAGTTTAGGGGTTTTTCTCCTGTATTGTTTTCTCTAGAAGGATTAGGTATGTTAAAATAATCAATGGATAAATTATTCCAATCCAAATGTGCAGAGGGAGGACTGTGGTCCTTCCTCGCCTGCAAACCTCCGTATTCAACTGTTTCAAAAGAGGCCTGCCCTGGGTTTTGTTTTGAACCTGGTTTTAGCAACTACTCTGCTCTGAGATTGGCATGTCATCATTTTGAGGGAGTATTTCATATCCCATTGAACAGTTTTGTGTTTATGTAACTATATAGGACACAAATTGCAACATTTGTGAGTGAGAAGGGTACAAAGACTGCGTTATTTTGAAGTGCTGTTTCAGATATAGAATCACAGAATCATAGAATGCTTTGGATTGGAAGGGACCTTTAAAGGCCGTCTAGCCCAACTAGTCCTGCAGTGAGCAGGGACATCTTCAACTAGATCAGGTTGTTCAGAGCCCCATCCAACCTGATGTTAGATGTTTCCAGGGATGGGGCATCTACCACCTCTCTGGGCAACCTGTTCCAGTGTTTCACCACACTCATTGTAAAAAATTTCTTCCTTATGTCTAGTCGAAATCTACCCTCTTTGAGTTTAAAATCATTACCCATTGTTCTATCACAACAGGGCCAGCTAAAAAGTCTGTCCCCATCTTCTTAATAAGCCCCCTTCAGGGGACCTTCTCTTCTCCAGGCTGAACAGCCCCAACTCTCTCAGCCTTTCCTCACAGGAGAGGTGCTCCAGCCCTCTGATCTTTTTTGTGGCCCTCCTCTGGACCTGCTCCAACAGGTCCATGTCTCTCCTGTGCTGAGGGCTCCAGAGCTGGATGCAGGACTCCAGGTGGGGTCTCACCAGAGCAGAGTAGAGGGGCAGAATCACCTCCCTCGACCTGCTGGCCACATACACTGTTATAGTAGGCAATGGGAACAAGATAGTCTGTGAAAATGTACATTATGTTCATATTTGTTAGGTATGTGTAGAGGCTTAACCCAGCAGCTGGCAACTAAGTACCAGACAGCCGATAACTTGCCCCTCCGCTTCCCCACAGTGGGATGAGGAGGAGAATGGACAAAGGGTAAAACTCATGCATTGAGATGAAGGCAGTTGAAGAAGACAACAAAGGAAATACTACTACTGCTGCTGCTACTACTAATAATAATAATGATGAATATGCAAAACAAGCTATACATAATACAGTTGTATTGTCCCCGAGCAGTGATGGTGAAACCCGGAACTCGCAGATTTTGTGGAAAGCCCAAAAAAGTTTGAGCTTGTGGGAAAAAAAAGAGAACTCCTACCCCCCGGGCAACCCCCTTTTATAAACTCAGCATGACATCTGTGGTAGGGAGCATTTCCATTGGCTTCTTTGGGCTATCCGTATGGCTGTGCTCCCTCCCAGCTCCTGCACACCTACAGATTAGCTGAATATGGGAGACTGGAAAAAGAGGTTGATTTCTTAGCAACAACTGAAAACATCAGTGTATTATCAACATTCTTCTCATACTAAATCCAAAACACAGCAGCTACTGAGAAGAAAATTAACTCTGTCCCAGTCAAAACCAGGACAGTGTGTGACTGCATTCTTCTGTTCTCATAACAGAAATGTGTTTATGCTTAGACTTGCAGTTTGGAGCAAAGACTACCATAATAGGAATGATACGTTGGGATTTAACTGCTCTGTGGATTGTAGTACAATAAAGCAGTAATGTCTCCCCTGTGATGGTTCTAATTTTTTATTCAGCTGTGGCATTCTGTACCATGCTGTTTATCTTGTACTTTCATTCACTCTGGATCTGATAGTTGTGAAATTAGCAGATGGTTTGTGGTGCTTTGCTAGGAGTGGTTGTATCAATCCCAGTGATTAAAAGGCTTGCTGATTTGCTTACCCAAAAGGATTAACGGCAGGCAGCGAGGGCTTTGTTTGAAAAATCCATGCCCCATAATTCAACAAGGGGACAAAAAAGTAGACTGGAAGTAGTCCAGTATTAGAGCTGCTTTATGGAGAAGCTTTTTAAAAGACTTACTGATTCAGCAACTGGACATTTCCCGATGAGATCTGAACTATCAAGGAAAATGCAGCTTCACACTCTTTTCTCAGTCATTCCATGAGAATAAAGTTCAAGGTTTTAAGCAGGTCAGCAGCAGAACTGAGTGACATGTAAAACTTTGGAGAGCTGCCCTGCATATTTTGCCTCTGTATAAGATCAGAAATGCAAAGTACAGAAGCATGACTTTGACCCATCCTCTCCTACCTATGTGATTTAAGCATTCATAAATTGCTGGGTTTTTTGTTGGTATAGTCAAATACTCAGGCAGACCAGACTATGAGCACTTTAACCTACTGTTTAGACTTCTGTAAGTTATTGTGATGGTTTCCTAGGAAATGGTAGTTGCAAATTGCAAATTATAGTCTACTGTAATAGTAGGCTATTAAATTTAAAGTTAAATGTCAAGTACACAACACATAGCCTTGTGAAGGGTAAACTCCTCTGGGAGTTCAGGATGCTGGTCCCTGTTCTCAAACCATTTTTAAGGTGTGTGCAACAATCCTTGAATGGGAATGGAGCTACTGTATCAGCCTTTCTCACGCCCATTCTCTCTTCAGCCCTTTGCCTCTTCCATTCTCATTTTTCCAGCTCTGAGAGGAGACAGCTCCCTCTTGGTCCTGCCTCTTGTCAGATGAGCAGGGCACTCCTGAGCAGTGGGGTTCAAACACTCACAGATTGGGAATGCCTGGGTCCTGCCTCTGTCAGCAACTGTGCCAACTACTGGATGCCCCACAGAGGTAGGCATGGCTTCATCTGCCCGCTGTGAGCTTCTCACTTCAGTCAGCACAGGCTGCCTTAGTCATTTGTGCGTGATTTTCTCTAAACACGTCTACTGACTTGATTTCTTTGGGGAGTTTAGGTGGAGGTAGGTATGCTAGATCGTAGATGACAGATAGATAACTTTCCACAGATTACAGTGCTTCTCCATATACAAAGATACCTATTTTGTGGCTAGGAAATTGAAATGGAAGTGTTTCTTGAGTGTGTATTTCTGAAAATGAAGAATGGCCAGAAGATTAAACAGTCCAACATGCCTATTTTGGGACCCTAATGGATTGTAGTCCATTGGTGTATGGTGTCATACAGTCACAGTGCTGCCACCACTTATTCTTTATGTGAGCTGATTCTGCATGTTGGTATCCTTTCTTAAAAATAAGTGGCATCACTAGTATTTTTTCGCTTCATTACATTATCCCAATTTTGGCACTCTGTGCAAGCTTTAGGCGTTATTAAATATACATTGAACTAGCTCCACTTGCTTTTTGCTTCCTGCCTTTCCTTTTGATACCTTTGCATTTTTAATCTTGCCTACAGGATCAGAAACTTCAGCCTGGTCAACATGGTGGCTGTTGTTGGGAAAATGAGAATCACCTTGTAAAGGACTAATTCTAAGTCTCCTCAAAATCCACCTCTGAGATTTCTGTCCTATAGTCTGATCAAGAGTTGGTCTTTTATCTCAGCTAATCCTCTCAGAGTTGTAAACAGCTTTTCAGCCTTAGATCAGCCACAAACCTTTTACAAGGTTTAATTTACCTTCTGTCCTCAAGTTTAAAACATATATGTTTCAAAACAAATGTGTCAGTTGTACATGAGGTACGAGACTCTGCAGCTGTGTGCAATGCATTTTCACAGTTAGGTCCCTCTGTGTGATTGCCAACAAAAATACATCAAGAACACAGGAAATCTGTTGCTATCGGACTATTCTCTGCGAGTTTTTCTTTTCACCAGCACCCATTCCTTAAAATATAGAATGTGGGTTATATCTCTTGCAGTAGCCTTCCATATATCCAGATGTTTCTATCCTTCGTGCTCAGATTATTCTCTGTAAGTTAATTTTCTTGCTGATGCTAAATACTGCTCAGAAATCACTTTGGATGATGGTTCTTGAGAGAGAGACCCTTATTTAGAGGCACATTCTCAGTCACTTCTGCTTAATGGAGAATGTGCTTCTTCACAAGATCTTTCTGGGTCTTCCAAAGAATAAGTAGAATTACATGAAGCTCCAGTTCTTCTATCACATAGTATTTGTGATGATGTCAGCCAGGTTACTCATCTGGGGTGTTGTCTATATATACTGAGACCCAGCTGGATAACCTGCCTAATACACCAAAGGTAAAGTCACCAAATGTGCCCAAATAACCTAAGATCCTACCTGCAAAACAGAAAAAAAAAAAATCTAAATTTAATTGAAAGTGCTACTTCTACGTTCTTTTGCATTCTTTGCTCTGCTAGATTTAAATCCAGGGATTTTAAATATGCATATTTTCCATATTGTCTCAGCATACTCTGGAGACACTCTATGTAAGCTGTTTTTAATTAGATTTGTGTTAAAGAGAGACTGCCTTTATCCTAGTTGAGCAACTAGACATATGTTGAATACTTTTAATGGCATTCTCTCAGTGCTTAAATTTTATGTGTGATTATTTGTTATCTCTTTCCAAGTTATAAAAAGATAATCAAAATTAGCTTCAAGCAATATAGCCATGACACTGATGTGATTCTGATCTTACAGGTGATAGATGGGAATAAACTACTGACCCCAGAAACACCTGAAGAGTGAGTGAGTGAGCTTAAGATGCCCGTTTGCCTAAAACTTAGGATAGCTTCAGTAACCAAATAATTTTCCTTTCAGTTAATTCCCCGATATGTGTCAGGACACTTTTTAGTAGACATTTGCTTTAGATCAATTTTTTCCAGAGCTTTTGTTTTGACTTGAAAGGATTAATAAGATGAGGAAAAAAAGTCCTGCGTGAGTAGTTTTTGTTGATGTGAGGAAGAGTGAGCAGTATAAGACGTGTAAGGGCAGCAAATTCTTTTCTATTTGTTTTCTTGGTGTATGGAAAAGGTTCTCAAACCATCCAATTTTAGCTTCAACTCCCCAAGTACCGTATATATTCTAGCATTTTGTTAACCTTCTATGTAAGTTATCTGTCCAACCCAAACAGCTTAGGTTATATCACTATTTTCTTGTGTCCAGGAATAGTTGGTTAGGCTGAGCATATATGAACTTCTGTGTACCTGTGATCAAGCACATGTGCATATTCCAGTGCTATAGACTGGTTTTGGGAAAAAGAATCAGAGTATGTTGAACTGTATTGTGGAAGAGACTTGTAGTATTTCTGTGCAGATTTGTCATGTGCAGTCTGAACATTTTATAAATACAGTATTTGCTGCAATGAACTGAAATGCCATGTAAATGTGGTTTTGCATCATAGGTGGTACCTTTGCTATCGAAACCCGTTGTTACCACAGCTAGCTTCATCTGTCTCTGTGACCGGCTTCCATCAGTGCTTTTCTGTCAACAGAATGCCATACAAAAATGCATCTCATATTAAAAAAAAAAAAAAAAAAACCTAGGTCTCTCCAG
>Ga0065711_1051914_pt1 | contig 10184 bp, 8 predicted proteins | sample Hoacrofraction12_FD_59098 | JGI IMG/M metagenome (GOLD analysis project Ga0065711, IMG submission 59098) | Hoatzin crop microbial communities from Cojedes, Venezuela - Epithelial fraction 12 v2 (version 2) | ecosystem: Host-associated > Birds > Digestive system > Esophagus > Crop | place...
CCCTGGGCAGCCTGTTCCAGTGCTCCGTCACCCTCAGAGGGAAGAAGTTCTTCCTCATGTTCAGACGGAACTTCCTGTGCTTCAGTTTGTGCCCATTGCCCCTTGTTCTGTCGCTGGGCACCACTGAACAGAGTTTGGCCCCATCCTCCTGACACCCACCCTTGAAATATTTATAAGCATTTATTAGGTCCCCTCTCAGCCTTCTCCAGGCTGAACAAGACCAGGTCCCTCAGCCTTTCTTCGTAGGAAAGATGCTCCAGTCCCCTCACCATCCTCGTAGCCCTCCGCTGGACTCTCTCCAGTAGTTCCTCATCTTTCTTAAGGTGGGAAGCCCAGAACTGGACACAGTACTCCAGATGGGGCCTCACTAGGCAGAGCAGAGGGGGAGGAGAACCTCCCTCAACCTGCTGGCCACACTCTTCTTAATGCACCCCAGGATCCCATTGGCCTTCTTGGCAACCAGGGCACACAATTGTTGGAATACTTGCCTATAGTATTTTAATACTAATATTAAAATTCATATTATAGGCCCGTGAACAACCAGAGAACTCCCAAATTATAATAGAAAAGCTTTTTGTCATGCATATGATCATTGGGAGGAGATCTGTCACGTAGTCCAAGCTCCTGCCCAAAGCAGGGCTGATTTCAAAGTCAAATAAGGTTGCTCCAGTCCTCATGCAGGGCCTAATGACCAAAGCAATAGCAGTAGAAAGGAGACGTGTCTCTCTCTGCAGCAGCTTCTGGGCCTGCTGAACAATGCTGTTCCATTTAGATGTGTCTTCAAATATCAAAGAAGGTGAATCATTAATCTCACAAATACCGCCATTCAATATGCACGCATTTCACTCACGTGCACCTAAAATTGATTACTACATTTTTTAATTGCCCAGACCAAAACCAAGTTCAGTCTGCTGAAAGCCCCATGTATTTTAAGTTTTCTTGTTTAGTAAGTTCATGTTAATACAAGTACATACTAAAATAACACTAATTTTATCCTTATTATTCCTTTATGTATAGGAAAGGAACGTATTCCAACTTAGCAAGTTTTGGACTGAAATTAACCTGAGAATGGGGGAGGGAGGGAAAAGCGAGCAAAGCAGAGCAACATGTGAGCAAACAGACAAGATGTGAAGATACTGCCACGCCATCATAAGTACGCAGATATGTAAAGAAGATAACACGCTCCACTGTAGCAGACAGACTTTTATGCTTTAACTTCTTCAAAAGAAGTATGTACAAAAGGTTACAGACATTCATAGCCAATATGTATACTTGTGTCAGTAATCCTTCAACTTTATTTGAAGCAGAAGACCAATATTTCTTTTTATGTGCCTGCATTTAATGCCCTATCCAAGCCTAAAGTTGTTTCTTTAATCTACCTCCATCTCCTAGCTGCATTCTCCTGACAGCAAGGGGCAGTATGAATACGAAAACTTCAGCAGAGACTGAATGCCTGTGGTCTTGCTGAAAGGGAGCAACAGGACTTGACTGCTTCGTTGAAACTGCAATTGTCTTACATCTCCAAGTACAAATCCTAGCATATGACACAGTTTAGCAAATTGTTTTCTTCCCTTTAAACTTAAATAAAAAAAAAATATTGGCAGCACTGGCTGGTAAGAATGTACCTTTATCTGAAGGAGCTATTGGTGCATCTACAGCAGCAAATACTGCTAGCTTAGCTTCATCAATATCTTGTTGTGTGAACTCTCCAGATTTGGCCCATTCGACTGCTTTCTCAAATGTTTTCAAGGTGGCTAATGAATTTGGGTCTCTTAGAAGAAAAAAAAAAGTAAAATTAATTACTGTAGTCTTACAAGATCATGTACTGGAATTGCTTTGTTCACTCTTCATTCATAGTTTACTATGCATCAGAAAACATACACATATGGGGATTAAACCAAATGATAAAATTTCTTTTTTGTTTACAAAAAAGAGGTTTTGGATTTTGTTTTTCTTTTTTAAGAAGACAGAAGTGTTACAAACCAGGGATATTTGAATTTTAGATACACAAATGCAGCAAGGTCATTTGCCTAAAAGTAGTTCCAAGGCAGTGTGTAGAGAACTGGTATTTTACAAGATGGTAAACCAGCACTGTTAACAATGTGCTATCAGGTTGGTGCAATAGCTTAGTAAGCACAACTGCCATTAACATCAACAATAGTAATATTTATGATGTGCCGTATCTTCTCTAAGTTGTGCTTCCTGCTACACCTGTTCCTGCTCTCTGTAAAACAGGTGCAACAGGTTAACAACTACTGAAATACTAACGAGGACAAGTCCTACCATGTTGCAGCTTCAGAGAAACGCAAAGCTGCTCAAATTTTAGCTAGGAATCCCGACCAAGTAGTGTGCTAGGCTGCCTTTGGACTATAAAGATGATTTAAGCCAGGACTCTAGCCACATGACATTTTTAGCGGGGATTATAACTAGTCTTTAATATCTCCAGTTCAAATTTCATCCAGAAGTGCTTTCGTAAGACCAATGCAAGGTAACTGTTATGGACTGGCAAAAAAGAGGGAAAGAAAAAAAAAAAAGCAATTCTAGCTCATCATAAGCAATGCTTTCTGCTGAATCTCTGAAATTCCAGCCAGTCACCAAAGGAAGCTGCGTATTTTCAAAACCAGAAGCTTTGGGAACACCATCATTCTGCTTTCTGATCTCAAATTCTGAATAGTTTTGAATTCCCTGTTTTAGGGTCTCCTCAACCCAGGAAGAAACAAGTGAAAGCCAGTTTTACATAAATCTGGTACCGCAACAGTAAACATCTAAGTACAGAGATGCAACAATGGTTGCTACCAGCAGAGATAAGTCAGGCTTTCCCAAGGACAGAAACCAGAGTAAGCAAGGAGGGGTTTATCCACAAAACTGATAGACCTTAAGCAACTAATCTGAACATCATCATCACTTTCTTGTGATTCAACATTCTTTTCATTTCACCTCATCCTGAGGAAGAGCTACAACTAAGTCAAAAAAGATACACGTAAGTGCAGTCAGCATTCTCCTCAGACATGAACAGGAAAGAATGAACCTACTGTTACCTGTAGGAGTAGAAAGTGAATACGCCATTGTGACTAAGTTTAGCACCTCCACCATATGCCCCTCCTTTCTCTCTGATTTCTCTATGTAGGAATTTAGCTGTCATCAGCTGCGCAAGAATTCGCAGGCTGTAATGAGAGAAATACCAACAGCAAAGATATTAAACAAACTGGACAGCAGTAATATTTGCCACCTCCTCTGAAGTTCTCTAAGAGCCTTATTTGCAATGCATTGCTTCTTGTAAGCTACAACAGTAACAGTAACAATACTCAATATTTAATAATAGCTGCATAATATTACATCATCATAAAAGTAGCACTGCTTTGGAACATTCCTTAACTATTTCTATTTATTTCATTTCACTGAAATATGAAAGCAGCCTCCTAAACTTTGTTACATCCAATAGGATTGTCAAGTCAGACACATCCAAGTAGGCAGACCTGTTTATTTTGAAGTTAGGGAACAGTATTCCCTTACTACTTAATCTCAGCATTTACTAAAACAGGGCATTTCTGGACCTAGCCATGCAAAGATTGCTCCATAAAGAATTTGTGACAAATGCACTGCAAGGGATTTTCTATCGACACTCCATTTCCCATGATCACCCCAACACTTCCCATCTCGTTCTGTGCTACGCAAGATATCTAGAAGCTCCCTGCTGATTCTGTTTCCCACCTCGCATAGTCTGCGGCTGTGTAGGGAACTGTTCGAATGCATTCCCCAACATAGTTCACTGGGAAGGGAAGCACAAAATGGGTCTTCATCTGGCATGGTTTAAAAGTAGGATCCTAAGAGAAAAATGCATTAGTGTCACAGTTAGCAGAGATGAGACAATTTATCCATTTGAGAACTCCAGCTTTCTTGAGAACTATGAAATTCTGCCAAACACACAGATGCACAAATGCTAAAGCTTCCACTTGACCCACACTGCAATCACTTACATTTCACTTGCCCCCGTATTAGCAGTCCAGTACACAGGACTGCCTTGGAAAACTAAAGCACATAGACACAGTACATCAGCTACCCATCCTTGCACACCAGCTTCTCAGTTGTGCAGGCCTTGTATTGTCACCAAAGAGTTTTGATGGCACGCTTCCCCTGCCGTGTCTTTACTTTGATTGAACCAGGTGTTCATAACTCTCCACTTCTACATCCACGTAAGTACTGGGTCACCACATTAAATTTTAGTCCATCTTCTCCATTTTAGATATTGAAATCAGATTCAGAAACTGAAACCCACAAAAAAACGCGAACTTATGAACAGCAGCAGCTATACGAATTTCTGCTCAAACATCCCCTGCAATAAACTCTATTCTTCCTTACACCCCCACTTTAAAACTTCCAGTCGTCTTCGTGTCTCCAGGCCTGTGCAGCGCTCGCTGCTTTGCCTCTCACACATACACCTGCTTGTGCTTACTTAAGCAAGAGCAGAGCCTTACACACCTTCAGTGGCTTTAATAGCCTCATTTCAATACTCCTGAGCCTTTCTTAACATCACAGACCTGTTCCCCAGTCCCTCGCACATCTCTGGCTGGTTGGGCCAAGCATAGCAGCGTACACATCGCTGGTCAGCAAGCAAAATCGTGGGCTGAGCCCTCCCTGCCTTCTTCTCAAAGGACAGCTCAGGGTATGCTAAGCTGTTTTTCTCTCCTGTAGCCAAATACAGTTTTTCATTTTTACTTGTCACTGAAGCTCTTCTGTCAGATGTCATTCGCATTCAAAATCATTTAGGGAGAAGAGGAAGGAAAGGAAGGGACTAACTGGGAGTGACACCACACCAGCCTTCGGTTCTAAAAGGAACTAGGTTAAAAATAAAATAAGCAGGACTTACAAGATATGGCGCAAGCAGGTATTTGCCTGCATGCACAGATGTGGAGTTAGCTAAACGATCTTCATACCAGAACCAAAGGGAAGAGAACAAAGGGAGTGATTAAGAAGTTTGAAGGCTAAACAAACAATCCAGTCAGCAGAACTGAAGGGCACGTTATGTGTGAATGGTGTTCTGCTAAACATCAAGAGAATCTGTAACAGCTGCAGATGGACCGTTAGTATCAGTAACAGCCCTGTAATGACAATAAACCCAACCAATAACATACTTACATTAACTAGTTTCCTTGTGATCTGCAAACCAGTAAGCATTTTGCTTCCCACAGGTTTGACTTCTGAAGATTTCTACAAGAGACCCAGCCCTTATATTAAAAGATGATTCAACAATTTAGACTAATAATACTATATATGCAACCCCTACCCTTCAAGCCTCTTTGAAACCACCATCAGTCTGTGTCTTCACAAACATAAGCAAGCTACTCAATTACTTCTTTATATATGAATTTCTAAGCAAATACCAAAGAAATTTCCTTTCAAGAGTAATTTTGCATTGAAAGACAGAGATTAAATGAGGCCCAGAAAGTTTCAGATCATCATTTCCCTCATGGGGAGGGAACTGGGAACTTATTCCAGCCTCGTCAGAAGTTAAGACAGATCTGCATACTGACAGAGCAGATCCTTTGTCAATGCTATTAAGCCAAGCACATTTTGTGCCAAACCTTCTGCACATCCAAATAACGAAACACATTCCTGTGCAACTGAGGAACTGCACATCACGCCCTATTCCCTTTTGGTCCATATTTCAAGTAAACCTCAGCTAAAATAGAAGTGACAGTTTTACGTGACAGAGGAAGGAATAATCTCTTTTTCCACATCCCACGCAAAAGCAGTAACCTCAGGGTAAAGCTTGACAGCTGATCTACAGGATTACTACTGTCTATTTTATTGAGGTGAAAACAGCCTCTGTGGCAAAACACAGAGCAGCTTATCACAGAGCTGACTCTTGCAAATTTCTTCAGACATCTTTGTATGAATGGACGTGGTGTTCAAGCTCAGACGATCTTCTTCTGATTGCAAAGTGCTCTTTACACAACACCAAATCCAACTGTGTTGCTCTAGTCACATATGAAGTATTTTCTTACCTCAATCACATGGGGACGAACAGGTTTTCTCTCTTTTTTACTTCTAGCTATGCCCTTTATAAATTTCTCTACTTCTTTAGATGCTTCTGATATCTGTTGAGGTGCTGCATTCACTGAACATCTGTTAAAAATATACATAAAGTTTTAAAATATGTTTTTCTGTTTCAGACAGTCCTTTCTAATTTGCACTACTTTGACTTCCTAAACATTTTCTATTAAATCATCAGAATGACAGATCTGTGGTCACTGATAATCACCATCACAGAAAAAAGCAAAATACTCATAACCCAGCATTTGATATGAAAAAAAAGTCCAATTGCTTTTTTTTGCTTGCTCAGACCTAAACTTCAGCAGCAGCTGTCAAATCACTTCTGTGCACAGGACAGGACTACATCAGTTTTGCAAAATATAAAAGTTTCACAAAAACTAATGTCCTCTGTATTCTCTCTTTACAGGCAGACCTATGCTGTTTTGAACAGTGTAGATATTTCCATAATTTTATTCATCATTTCAGGCTTTGCAAAACAAAACTTTGCAACTTATGTCACTTCAAATGGGCTTATTATTGGAACTAACGCGTCTGACACTAAACACCCTAAAATGCCCTCCTACTTTTTCCAGTATATGCATAAAACAGGTTTCATAATGTTGCTATTTTCCTTTTAGGAGAAAAAAATCCAAAATAAACTGCACTCTGCTGTTACAATAGAATATAACAGGATTTGTCTCCTGGGCACCTTCGAGGAAAGGTGTGTCATTCACATACTTTTGGTACACCAGTTACATATTAAATTTGCCGTAAGTTTCTCATATCTGTTAAAAAATGAACAAAATAAGCCATAGCTGCCACTTTATAAGCAAGTAGAATTTAAACTTACAACTTTTTTGTAGTTTTTCCACAGACCTCCCGTTTCACAAAACCCCAGTACTCCACGGAGCACACTGAGAAATGCGCTTTCACAGCCCGCAGCCCCTCTTTAACCAAAATGCCCATTGGCTTTTTTATCTGGAACTCACCTGATGTTGTCACTACTTAATAAATACTTCTTCATGCGCGGCAGTTTGCGTAATATCGGTTTAACGTCAGACATTTCTGCTATTCTCTTCATCAACTTCACCTGTGTGGAAGGGAAGGCAGAAGGGTTACAGATTAAGCCAACTGAAAGAATTACCACAAATGAACACTGCAATTCCAAAGTCAAGGATTTGGGCTTTGCTGAAGGACGCCATTAGCTTTTCACCTGATCCATCCCACCAAACATTTCCTGCAGTTCTCCAGAAGGCGTGAGGTTTTTGCTGGCTCTGATAGAGGCATACAAATGCCCACAATCTGGAATCCCATTTGACAGCTCCTGGGCAGTCTTTTTAACCAGCACTCTGAAATGTTCTTCCTCCTCAAACCGGGGACTGAAAAATAAAAACAAAGTCTCTCGGTCTCACGCAAAAACATGCCAATGGAATTTATAATACTGAATCATTCCTCATCCCAGGTTCCACCAAGAGCTCTTAGACTGTTAGCTCTCCGTTTAATCCATTATGTAGTCATGCAAATGACGGACTACTTAGATTCAGATACTGGGACCTGTTCAGAGATAGAGTTGTAAGAAGAAATCATGAAGTATTATCTCCAAGAAGAAGGGAATGGTTGGGGGAAGAGACAAAACTCCAAAACACATGCAAAAACACAAACAAACGAAACCCAGTGTACCATACTTGTTAAATATTTCACTCCATAAGTGCATCATGTCTGGCAGATTTCTCTCCAAGCACAGAGATGAAAAGAGCACACCCTGAAGGAAAAAAGAAAAACAAAACACAAAAAACCCCTTCACACAAGACAACGACAGCAATGGCCTGACACACACGCAGTAACTTTTTATGCAAGTGATGCAACGATGCCAACCCAATGCTACACATCACAAAACCCCTTCAACGCAGGCTGAGATACTAAAATCAGAGCAGACATGAAGTGTGATTGTTCTGCACACAAAGCAAGCCTGTCAACTCCTTCTCAACAGTAAGCAACAGTTCAGAAAGAGTTCCTTATTTTTCCACAGAAGTACAAATAAAACTCTTCTGAGGATGCACATTTCTGCAAAGCAGTCTCCCTAATTCAGCTCCAGGATCCAAGGGGAGCAGACCCCAGCAAGTCTGAAATAGTCTTAAGAGATATTTCCAGGACTGTTACGCTCAATACTAAGATCTAATGATGTTGCAAACATTCCATGTTTCTGAACCACATTAACGGTGACATACACACGTTAACAGCAATCTGTATGTGTGACACTGTACCACTCTGTCCTCTACCCTCTGCTTCCAAATTTTTTGCAGCACTCAAAAATACGACAGATGCTAGTTTAAGCACTGCCTTAAAATGGATAGCCTCATCAAACACTCCCCTTAAAACAAAATACGAAGCTACTGTAATTGTCAAATTTATATCTCATGCAAAAAGGCACAAGTCCTTTTATACACTAAGTTTTCAATGTGCATTAGCTGACCCTGTACCCGGAAGCCTTGCCTGACCCTTAAATACAGAGCTGTTATTGCAAGAGTAAAGTCTTGAAATTTATGATTAATTTACCTGTTCATACACATCCAGGTGTGAATCATCTGGAATGATATGTGGGCTGACAGACATCCCACCTGTTTTCAGCTCTATTTGCTGGGCTTGTTCTCTGTAATCAAGGGCTCCACATCCCATCCTGCAAAAAACAATAGAGATTTATTTCCATCTTCAGCATCTGCCAAAACAAAGATCCATACCCCATTTGCAAAGGGGATAGTTTAGGCCAATACTCACTTAGCAGCTAAACAATTTTGAGCGTTATCAAGCAAACATAATACTTCACACCTTATAAAACAAAAAATAATACACCAAGCTTTTCAATTTAAGCATCCTGTTATTTTAAAGTGGTGTATTAACAAGTATGTTTTATGTACAGGCTTGCCACCAACATCCCTGTGGAACCACAGTAATAGTACATAAGCTGTTATCACCAATACAAAAACCAGATTTCTCCCAGCCCAGGCGACTTGTTCTGCCCTGTGCCACTCTTTCCTCTATGGTGGGCTCAGTGTTTCTGTAACCACACAGTGAAATTAGACAAAAAATACATCCACATAAAAACTTAACTTTCTGCTAGGCTATTTTTCATTTATATCAATTTTCCAATATGTTCATGGAATGCTTGTGCTGATGCTGGGGAACAAGGCAATGCACAGACTGATGGAGAAGGGGAAAAGAGTTGGCAACTCAGTGAGGATGAGGGAAGCCCACTGTTGCTGCAGGACACCAACTTACCAACAGTTCCCTTCTATAGTAAGAACAGTTGCTGAAGTTACTAAAAGCAGTATTACTTCAGTAAGCTCCATTACATCTTATTGCTTTAGCTTGTAAGAAAGTAAACCACTCACTTTGTGATGACATTGCAGAAGAGGGGCACGTATGGTTTGAGCTCCTCGGGAAGCGTGTTCAGGCTGGAAACAGCTCTGAAATAAACCACCCCATTGGTGGGCTGAGCACAGTACTGGACAGGAATTTCATCAGCTAGGGATGAGAAAACAAAAGCAACAAATAACCAACAGCTTCCTACTATAAACACATAAAAGCAAAACAATTTCTTACAAGAGTTTCATGTTAAGGGTTATTTTTTGTTGGCACTTCAGAACAACTTCTCGTTTAAACTTTACACGTTGCACGGAATGCTGGACTGAAGGATTTTTATTGTTTCTGTCCATGGTAAGGTAATGGATACCTGGACAACGTGACAAGAGAATTCTGTTGACAGAGGCCACATTTCAGAGGTAACATTCAAATAAAGGAACAGTAATTTGTTCTCCAACAACTGAAGAAGTTTTTCTCCCTTATCTTTTACCTTCATCACTTCAAAAGTTGAGGAAAGCAAGTTCCTGCACTGTATGTTCTCTTCTAAGCTAGGGCAACAGAATATACACATTAGAATTTTCACCAAACCAGGTCATTTTAGTATCAAAACTATACAGTACTTGACACTTGTTGGAAATTTTGGAAGGGAAGTGTCTGTTAGACACATACTACAGAGCACTATTACCTGCAAGGTTTTGACAGAACTGTAGTTTCCTATCAATCCATGCGGCAGCCACTGGCAAAGCAGGGAGAAACTTGCACTGAAGTTATGAAGAACGCTAATTTCCCCG
>Ga0065711_1051916_pt1 | contig 10184 bp, 19 predicted proteins | sample Hoacrofraction12_FD_59098 | JGI IMG/M metagenome (GOLD analysis project Ga0065711, IMG submission 59098) | Hoatzin crop microbial communities from Cojedes, Venezuela - Epithelial fraction 12 v2 (version 2) | ecosystem: Host-associated > Birds > Digestive system > Esophagus > Crop | place...
CGCGCGCGGGGCCGCCGTCTCCCCAGCCCAGAAGTGGGCGGGGCCTCGTCCCCTCAGCGCGGGCGGCGGCGTTCCCTTAGCAGCAGCGGGGTCTGGTCCCTTCTTCCCGGGCTTCCACCGGGGGTCCCGTCCCCTCAGTGCGAGCATCGACCGGGGCCCGTCCCCTCAGCACCCCAGGGGGTCCCATCTCCTCCGGCCAGGGGTCCTGTCCCCTCTGCCCGGGCTCCCACCGGGGGTCTCGTCCCCTCCGCCTGGGCAGCGACCGTCCCTCAGCTGCTGCACTGGCAGGGCCCTGTCCCCTCCACCTAGGCACCGACCGGGGGTCCCGTCCCCTCAGTGCCAAGCACAGCCGTGCAGCCATGTCACCCCCTTGGCCCAGGCACCGTCAACCCCCCCAGCGTCCCCCAGCTCCCCGGTGCTGTGCCGCTGGGCCTGGCTGCCGGGATCCGGGTGCCCTTTGCAGGCGTTGGGCACGTTTTGGGGACACCCCCCGTAACCCCACGGCTCGAACGCGGCAGACCCCGCCTTCCCGTGCGATCACCCCGCAAGCCCGGCGCCGGAGAGCGCCTTTCCCGGTCCCCCTCAGCTCCGCGGGGCTGCCGCCTCGCTCCTCAGCCCCGCAGCCCTCGGCCTCATAAATAACAAAAAGAAATTTATTGTGCGATCTGCATCTTCTGTCCCAAACTACAGGCGCACCCCAGACAACATAAATAGAGGGACCGGACCAGCAGTGGGGTTCCCTTGTGATTGGCAGGGTTGGAAGATGCTGGCTCCTCCACGAGGGGCTACGGGCCAGCGTGGCTTTGGGTGGCGCAAGGCGATCCTCCAGCCCAGCTACCCCACACGGCCCAGGACGAGCGGCGAGCAGCGGTCCCCCATCCACGAGCCCCTAGCCCAAATATGGCGTTCGGAGCTTTCCTCCTCAAAAGCACCTTTGGGATGAGGACGCGCATTCAAGCTCCAGGCAGAAAGGGCCGTCTCGCAGCTCCTTCCTTGCACCGGCCCAGGGGTCCGCAGCATGGCTAACCTCTCCTGTAACTCACGGGGAAACAATCACAGAGCGGTGCCAGAGGACCGCGCGGCTCCTCGTGTCCCAGGCTCGCCAAGACGTCACCATCCCAGCAAGTAAAGGAGAGCAAGTCTGCGGCTGGGGCTCTGCTACGAAGGACTGGGGGGGTGGCTGGCACCTGGAGCAGGCCTTGAGGACGCCTGCCATGCCGGCTCCCTGCCTGTAGGACGCAGGCACACCGGGACGGGCTCTCCAGCAAGCACACGACGGAAGCTGGGACACACTCCAGGCCAGGGCAGCCAGCCCAGATGCGGGGAACCGCAGGGGACACCGGTGGGACTCTCGCCCCGGCACAGCTGACGGGGCCGGGGGCAGGCTGGCCTTTCTGCACCCGTGTGCAAGGACCCAGGCTGCTGAGCGAGCCCACGCTCGGACCCCAGCTCAAAGTGGCCGCTGGCTGCGGATGGGATGGTGGCACCTTGGCAGGACGGGAGCTTTGAGATGACGGGTGAACGGGCCCGGGATGCGGCTGCAGAAGCTGTGGCAGGATAGCCTGTGCCCCTCCTGGGAATGTGGGGAGAAGTGGGGTGTCACGGCTCCCCACACCCCACCCTGGGGCTCTCCCCTCTCCAAAACAATGACCCCCAAAATGGCAAGTGGCAGCGAGAGACGTGTTTGGGAGAGCCAGCCCCCACGGCGCCCTGTCGCTGCTGCCCTGCCGCTACTCGAAGGACAGCAGGTCGGGATGGGGCCCCTCCACCTCCCGGCCAGGGGTGCAGGGCTCTGGCCGCCCTGTGCTCCCCGGCGGGTCATGCTCCAGCCCCGGTCTCCGGGAGGGCTTCTCCATGCAGGGTGAGGTCTCGGTGGCCCTCTCGCCCGCTCGCCACTGGCTCTCCAGGCTGCCCTTATGGATGAGGTCGGGCACGGGGAGCACACTGGTGGGCTGGTCCCCACTGGACTCTGGGCTGCCCATCACGCTGGGGACCCCAGGGCATTCTGCAGGGAACGGGTCCCTCATCCCCGGCCGCTCCTCTGCAGGGTCAGGGTGGGCTGTGGGCAGTTCAGGGGGCTCCTCCACGCTGCTCCTTGGGCTGGTCCCCGCCGGCTGCGGCGCGATGAGCATGTCCTGCGGGGTCTTCAGGGCGCGCAGCGTCCGCTTCTTGGTGACAGGTGGTGGGGGGTCCAGCCGGGGGAAGGTGTCCAGCCCCACAGCCCTGCAAGCACAGAGAAGTCACACACAGCCCCACGCTGAGCCCTTCCAACGGCCCTGCCGCGGGGTGCATGCCACGGGGACACTCACCTGTCCTCGCTGGCCGGCTGTCCCGTGCCCAGCACGGCCCCAGCACTGGGGTTCACCTCCATCACGCCCAGGCTGGGGGGGCCGGCCGGCTCCTTGCGGCGCAGGAGATCGTTCACCTTGGCGCCCACGGCCTTGCCCAGGTTGCGGAGGTGCTGGCTGCCGGCGGGGCGGACGTGCTGCGGCCACGGTGCGGGGGCCGTGCCGGCGCTGGCGTTCTCAAACATGCTCTGGTCCACTGGAGGGGGAAAGGGAACAGAGATGGGGCGTCAGCCGGGCTGGAGGGGGCACCCCGGCAGGGACGGCGCTTCCCAGAGCTGCCCGCCATCGCCCAAGCCAGCAGCATGGGAGCACAATCTGGGGGACAGGGAGGCTGCAGGCAGCCTGGCCATGCCAGGGCTGCGCAGGGCAGCGCATGCAGTGGGGACAGCACGGGGTGAGACAGGGTAGCAGTGAGCCCAGGGCTCCACGCTGGCACTGCCAAAACACCGAGAGCATCTCTTACCTGACACCGAGCAGCTTGGGAAGCAGGTTGGGGAAAGAAAGAGAGAGAGAGAGGATTTACCAAGGGAATGGCAAGGGGACAGCGGTCCTGTCCCTTCCACGCCTCTGGGTGAGATACCCTGCCGACGCCACGCCCAGACCTGTCATGTTGCCCATGGAGATGGAACTCACGTGGGTTCTCTGGGGGCACCCACAGCCTGGGCTCTGCGCCACCCACCCCACTGCGCCTCCCTCTCCAGCCCAGGCTGGCCGTCCCCTTGGGCTGGCCAAGCTCCCCGGGGACCCTGAGCACCCTCCCCAGGAGCATCCTGCTGGGCACCGTGCACATGTGTGATGTCAGCTGATGACGACGTGGGTACCATGGCGCAGGAGCCACACACCAGCTACGCCAGGGTGACGGAGAGCATTGTCCTGCCCACCATTCCCACCGAGGCCATGTCCCACGGCACCAGGACAAGAAGCCCGGAGGCCCTGTGCTCCTGGGGCCCTGCAAGCCTGCCTGGTGAGCTCGATGCCCGCCAGCTGTGACCAGCTGGGGCGGGTCCCCCTCGCACACGCCCAGCACTGTGGGCAGACAGGCCGCGGAGGGGTCTGGCTGGGCATGTCCTCCTTCGTGGGTGGGAACGGGGACCGGGGTAGCTCTGTGGCAGCGGGTGCTTTCTGGGGAGCCGGGGGGGTTCTGCAGTCACCCCCCACCTCTGAGCTACATCGGTTTCTCCATCGTGTCTTCCCAGCCGGACTCCTCGGAGCTGCGGGTGCTGCGCCTGGCTGTGCCAGCTCGGCCCCATCGTTGCTGCCCCAGTACCAGTGCAGCTCGCCGTGGGACGGCTCCAGCGAGCTGCCGGGTGAGCCTCGGCGCCCGCCAGCATCCCGTGCCCATCTCTACCCCTGCATCCCGTGGGTGCCCTCCGTGCTGGGGGGATGCGCTGGGACAGAGCCAGCCAGCTCTGCACCCCATGGAGACAGAGGGGAAGGGTCCCCAGCACTGCTCCCCACCTCCTGGGGGGCCGGGCTTTTACAGGGACCCCCGACTCACTGCTGGCCCTTTCCTCTGCAGCCTGCAGCCCCGCAGCCTCACCCAGCAGCGAGCTGCCTGCCAGCACCATCTACCGCCCCTGGTTCTCGCCCTACAGCTACTTCACGTGCACCAAAGGAGCCGACCAGCAGCACCTGGGCAGCCTCTTCTCCAACCAGGCCACCAGCACCCAGGAGCATGGGGAGCCCGACGACCTCTCGGAGATTGTCTGCTCCTCCTCCAGCTCCTCAGACAAGCCCCAGCCCCCCAAGAGGGATGGGCTGGCCAGCAGCAGAGCCAGCATCACGGTCCAGGACATCCTCGCCGCTTCCCGGTGGCAGCCAGTGCCCCAGCATGGCTACAAGTGCGTGTCGTGCTGCCGTGTCTTCCCCACGCTGTGGTCGATCAAGAGCCACATCCAGCACAGCGCCCAGGAGGGCTACAGCTGCAAGGTGCACTACCGCAGGCTCAAGGCCCTGTGGGAGAGGGAGCGCAAGGGGCAGGAGGCTGCAGCCCCCCGGTTGCTCGTGTTGCCCCGCCAGCTGGGCAGCGCCGCAGGAGAGAGAGCACGGCTCCATCGCTCCTGCCAGCAGCAGAATAAATTGTTGTAGGAGTGGCCGGCCCCGTCTGCCTGCTGCTCTTGCCTACACAATGCTTCCACCGTTTTCGAAAGGCTCTTGCTGATTTTTTCCTTCCCTAGCAGCCAACAATCTGCCGAGCCTCTGCAAGTGCTGCTCAGCACCTCTGCACCTCGGTGGGGAGCTCTGCAGACGCCGGGAACCCCCCAGCACCCTCGAGCTGTTGGGTCAGCCCTGAGATGAGCCTGTGCTGTGCAGAGGCTGCAGGGGAAGGCTGAAGCCCCTCCACCCCACCAACATTCAGGGCACCTCGCTCTCACGGGCGGCCCATGGCCAGCACTGCAAGCAAGGGTCCCGCAGGGGACGATGCTTAGGTTGGAGGGGGTCTGTGCAAAGGCAAGGGATGCCACCGCCGGTGCTGGCTCCCAGCAGGGAGGGGGAGAGGAGCACAGAAAGAGAGAGAGTCAGTGAGAAGGAAGAGACAACAGAAAGCCTTGAGAAATAGAAAGATTTATTTAGCAAAAGCCAGTCGACTAATGACAACACCCAAGGGTTAAGTGCACTTACATTGACAGATTGGTTTCCCAGATAGAGTCAACAGTTAGTAACGCGACAGTTGTAGGAAAAGAAAGGACAAAAAATATAGCTATAAAACCCCAGCCAAGGTCCATAACAAAAGTGCGAGGCTAGAGAGGTGTCTCGGAGGCAGCGCCGAGCTGGGAGGAGGACCACTCACACCCGCACACCCGCCGTGCGGCAGGACGCTGGCAGGGTCCCACTCTCCCCCCCCCGGGCAGCGTGGCGGGCAGCAGCCCCAGCCCACAGCTGCTCCCAACAGCTCCTCGCAGCAGGGACGGGCAGGAGCGGTGGCTTGGGGACACGGCTTGGCCCTGCCTGCCTTCTGAGGCAGCGCAGCCTGGAAGAGACCTCCAGCCTGCTGCCGCTCCTCCCAGGCTCTCCCTGCGCCTGGCCGAGGTCCTGCCACCCCCTCTCCTGCATGACCCATCTGCTGACACGGAAATCCCTCTCCGAGCTCACCCACGCATCCCTACCCCGCCTGGCTGTGCCCTGTGTGTGCTGCCATCCCCACCTCTCCCTCCTGCCAGGACCAACCTCCAACCGCTGGAAGGTGGCAGTGGGACATTGGGGTCCCGAGCAGAGGCGCTGGCACACAGCAGCATGGGACAGGGTATACAGAGGTATCGGTGGCCAGAGGACAGGAGTGCTTGGGATACCCTGCAACGGGCACCTGCTCCCGTTTGTGGCCAGTCTGGGAGCTCCCCTGGACACCAGACCACACTGCTGGGGACACCGCAACGTGGCCTTCCTCCCCACTAGGACTCTACATCCCCCCATGGCATCCAGCCTGCTCCTGTGGCAGAGGGTACAGCTCATACCGACCCCGGGGTCTCACCCACACCTCAGTCCTCAGCAGCCCTCAGTCCCAAGCAGACCAGGGCAGCAAGAAGCAACGGACCTTCCTCAGCATCCGGGCTAAGCCCTGTGGAAGAGCAAGAGCTCCTGTCTGTGAGGTGCTCAGCTAGGGGTTAGTTGCAGGCAGATCTAGCGCAGACAGAGCTGGCGAAGGCCAGAGCAGCAGAGAAGCGACAAAGCGAAGCAGAAGCAAGATGGAAGTGGATGGGGAGGAAGACAACTGTGCCAATCCTCACCCCACGGAGTGTTTCCACAAAGAGCAGGGGGGACATCAGGCCTCTGGTTCGTACCCCTTCAGCTGTGGCCTCACAGAGGCTGCAGCAACAAGCAGCTGACAAATGTGCTTGCAGAAAAGAAACAAGCTCTGGATCCCTTGGAGGCCCCCACAGACCCCTGTCAGCCATGGGCGTCTTGGAGTCTGGTGGTGGATCCCAAGATCTTGGATTCACTTTTCAGGAAGGTGCAAACCAGAGATGTGAAGGACCACCCCTGCAGACACCAGCAGTTTGCTCCCCTTCGAGGGCTGGCAGGCGTGCCCCTGCCAGCACACGGCCGATGCCGGCACTGCACCCCCAGCCCCGGTCCGGGGCCAAACGACTGCTTGGAAATGGCAGGGTTTGCCTACAAAGCAAAGCGGGGAGGAGGGTGTGGTGGCAGCGGGTGCAGGGAAGTGCTTGACTTCAGAGCACCAGAACCTGGCAGCCATGCCAAGGAGCCCAGGACAACGAGAGGAAGGACAGTCCATGTCCTCGTGCTGCGTGCCCTGGCTCCCTGCCCCACGCCGAGCCGTGCCTTCTGTGCCACAAACACCATCACCCTGCCAGGAGCTGCCTGCGCCCAGCCACCCTGTGCAACCTCACCTCACCCGTCAGCTCCTCCCCAGGCTCAGCCCCACTGTCCCTCACCGCCTCACCTCTCACCCGCGCACCCACGCTGACTGTGCACCGTCACCAACCCTAACCACCCTGCTAGCACAGCCCTGGCCTCCTCTCCCACCCTCTCCACCATGCAGAGAGCCAGACCCCTGCCAGCGGCTCTGTCCCTGCTCACCTGGCTCCTCGCTCCCTCTTAGAATCATAGAACCGTTAAGGTTGGAAAAGACCTCCAAGATCATCAAGTCCAACTGTCAACCCAACACCACCATGCCTGCTAAACCATGTCCTGAAGTGCCACACCTACACCTCCAGGGATGGTGACTCCACCACCTCCCTGGGCAGCCTGTTCCAGTGCCTGACCACTCTTTCACAAAGAAATTTTTCCCAATATCCAAACTAAACCTCCCCTGATGCAAACTTGAGGCCATTGCCTCTCGTCCTATCGCTAGTTACTTGGGAGAAGAGACCAACACCCACCTTGCCACAACCTCCTTCCAGGTAGTTGTAGAGGGCAATAAGGTCTCACCTCAGCCTCCTCTTCTCCACACTGAACAGCCCCAGCTCCCTCAGCCACTCCTCATCAGACTTGTTCTCTACACCCTTCATCACCTTCGTTGCCCTTCTCTGGACACGCTCCAGCACCTCAGTGTCCTTCTCGTAGTGAGGGGCCCAAAACCAAACACAGTACTCAAGGTGTGGCCTCACCAGTGCTGAGTACAGGGGCACGATCCCCTCCCTACTCCTGCTGGCCACACCATTCCTGATATAAGCCAGGATGCCGTTGGCCTTCTTGGCCACCTGGGCACACTGCTGGCTCATGTTCAGCCGGCTGTCGACCAACAGCCCAAGCTCCTTGTCCATCAGGCAGCTCTCCATCCACTCCTCCCCAAGCCTGTAGCGTTGCATGGGGTTGTTGCGACCCAAGCGCAGGACCCAGCACTTGGCCTTGTTGAAACTCATACAACGGACCACGGCCCATCAATCCGGCCTGTCCAGATAATCTCATGTCCCTGCCCACTGCCCCGTGCCTGCTCCCTCATTCCCCCAGCAAAAAACCTCATCTGCTTTCCTCTCCCCCCTGCAGCAGCACCATCAGCAGTGGCTAATCCAGCAGCATCTGGAGGGAGTCCTCTTCTTCTGCCTGATCTTGAAATGCAGCTCGCAGGGGGACAGGGACCAGGGGGTAGCACAAGCAGCTGTCAGCTCGCCGTTTGCTGCGAAGTGGGGACGCTCCAGCTCAGCACACAAGCCCATGCAACGCTGGAGCACAGCACGCCCGGCACACCCCCTCGGCATGGCTCCGTCCCTGCCGCCACACACCCTGCCCTCTGCCCCCGCTCCCTCCAGGCTGTCCTGCCCCTGCCAGGACCGGGGGGCTACGGTCAGGGACCACCCCAGCTCTGTATGGTCCCGGCTGCTCTGCACCACCTCCTGCCGACCCCTACACAGCGATCTCGTCCTCCAGGCTGTCGCCCAGGTCCTGCCTGGGCTGCACATGGAGCAGGCGCGGTGGTTCCTCCTGGGACCAGGAGTCGCGCTCCTCGCTCTCGTCCGTGTTGGACTCGTACTCGGAGGCGATGCCCGACTCACGGAATTTGATGAGCTCCAGGCTGCCCAGCGTCGGCTCTGGGGCGGGTGGCCCTGAGCCCGGCAGAAAGCGGTAGCACTCCAGCTTCACCAGAGAGTCGTTCCTACCTATGGGGCTGCCCAGGGCGCTGGGGAAGCCCGAGCCGGGGCCCAGCGGCGGCGGGTGGGTGTCCTCAGGCTGCGGGGTGGTCGGGTCGCAGAGGACGGGGAGGACATTGGAGCGGAAGGTGATCTCCAGCAGACTGTCCTGGGAGCCTGCTGCAAGAGAAGGGCACGGCTGAGGGGCAGGCAGTGCCACCCCGGCTTGCCTGGGCGTCCCCTGGCCACCACGGCTGGCTGCAGACTGGCCAGAGGAGGACGGTCTGGGGCCATTCGGTGCCAGCCTCCCCGCCACCACCATTTTGAGGGGCTCACTTAGTGCCTCTGGTGCCAGGAGCTGCTGCTGGCCAGCAAAGTGCCAGTTTCGCAGGATAAAACGTTATCTGTCTCCCACCCCAGCTCCTCTGTGGAGCTGATGGCCATGTCCGCTGGAGAGGAAGGTCAAGGATGGGCTCTTCAGCAGGTAAGGAGCTGGCCTAGAGCATGCAGCCGCTGGGAAAGCAGACATACAGCTGATGGACGTCTGTGACTACCCGTCCATACAGCCCTCCCCACGCCCCTTCCCACGCTGCACCCAAGCACCCTTCCGCACCTGCACAAGCCAGGCCAGAAGGGCACTACTGTTCCCCTCACGCAAAACCACTGGCAATGCACAAAAACCCCATGAGAAACACCCATTCACACGTCTTCCACGGACCCGGCTAGCTGTGAGGGGAGAGGAAGGGGCAGGAGCGCTTACTGGTGGTGTTCCCCGTCAGCTTCAGCTCCAGCTCCTGCACCTGTTTGACCAGGAGCGAGATGTGCTGCAGCAAGTCCTTGTTCTGGAGCAGGAGCTGGTGCACGCGAGCCTGGGCCTCCAGCCGTGCTGCCGCCTCCGCGGCGAGCTGGTCCTTCAGCAAGTGGACCTGTGTGACAGGAGAGGGTGGGTGAGCGTGTGGGAGACACTGCTCGAGGGCTGAAGACTTCGATTCCGGCTGTCGCTGCTCCTCTACCAGGGCTCACCAGCACCCCACCAAATGATCTGATGGAGAAGCCATTCCCTGCGGATACCCACAGATGCGATGGGGAGAGTGGGGGCAGGCGGCAGGGTCACACCAGCGCACGCCCACCAAATCGTGGTCCCCTGGTCTCTCCGATGGAAAAGCCCGAGGCAAGGGGAGGCAGCGCTGGTGGAACTGGCAGTCACGCACGCGTGCCACGACCGCACGAGGAAAGGGCAGACCAGGAAGCCAGACAGATGCGGAAGAGAATCACAGAATCATTAAGGCTGGAAAACACCTCTCAGATCATCAAGTCCAACTGCAGACCATCAAGTCCAACCACAGAAGAAACACTCGACCTGTTGTCCCAAAAATGGGATAGTTTACCCAGTGTGCAATACCCTAAATATTTCTGCCCAGTATCACACCAGCTGGAAGGTGCTGTGGGTGCACGAGGGCGCAGCCGTGTGCCGTCCCTGGCCGAGCTGTCTGTCCGGGCAGGTTTCCCAAGATGAGGAGCTACTGGAGAGAGTCCAGAGGACGGCTACAAAGATGATTAGATGGTTAGGGGACGGGGGCATCTCTCCTATGAGGAAAGGCTGAGGGAGCTGGGCTTGTTTAGCCTGAAGAAGAGAAGGCTGAGAGGGGACCTTAGAAATGCCTACAAATATCTTAAGGGTGGGTGTCAGGAGGACGGGGCCAGACTCTTTTCAGTGGTGTCCAGCAACAGGACAAGGGGCAATGGGCACAAACTGAAGCAGAGGAAGTTCCGTCTGAACATGAGGAAGAACTTCTTCCCTCTGAGG
>Ga0065711_1011127_pt1 | contig 10183 bp, 5 predicted proteins | sample Hoacrofraction12_FD_59098 | JGI IMG/M metagenome (GOLD analysis project Ga0065711, IMG submission 59098) | Hoatzin crop microbial communities from Cojedes, Venezuela - Epithelial fraction 12 v2 (version 2) | ecosystem: Host-associated > Birds > Digestive system > Esophagus > Crop | place...
TCCTTCTCTGGAGATATTCCAGCCCCGCCTGGACGCGGTGCTGTGCAGCCTGCTCTGGGTGACCCTGCTTGGGCAGGGGGTTGGGCTGGGTGACCCACAGAGGTCCCTTCCAACCCCCACCATGCTAGGACTCTGTGGTACCCAAAGCACCATGTTTCAGTTTGCCCTCCAGCCCGCACCAGGCTGCAAATCGATTCCGCGCCCCTGTCAGCCCTGCTGGGACTGGGCTTAAGAAAAGCAGGTTTTTGATGTGGTGAGATTAATTTAAATTTTGGAGACGGGGGCAGGGAGGGGGGAAATAATTACATTTCAGGCTCACCTTCATGACAACTGGCTTTTCGAAGTTGTACATACAGGGCGCCTTCCGCTGTATGAACTTCTGGAATTCTGTGCCAGTAACGGGGGAGGGGAAAAGTTACTTAGAGGAAAGTTCGGCGATTCAGCGCATGGCAAGCTCGCGCATGGCTCTCACCGTTGTAAACCATCTGGAAGTTAAATGGTTCTCCTTCATAAACATCATTCAGGTGTTTCATAGCTATGATTAGGCAGATTTCCAGCACAGACAAACCTAGAGGGAAAGACAAAAGCTCTGAATATTTCTCTTAAGCGTATCAGAAACGCAAGCAGTTCACGTACTGTTCCTATTCCTCTATTTTCACAGGCTGTAGGCCTCATCTATTTGCATTAAGTATCTTCATGATGTAAAAAAAAATCCCAGAATTGGAGAGATCAGATAAGAGAACATTGGTTTTCCCGATATTTCAAGTAAGAACGTTGAGGAATGGGCTGCTTCGATCAAAAAGCGAGACATTAAGTGTAAGGAAAACCCATCCTTGCAGACAGTACAGCATGACAAGGAATTCTGAGCAGCACCAAGACAATCTCCCCGCTACTGCCATGAACCGAGAGCTGGAGGAGGCTCCTCGCTGTCCAGAGCGGGGAACCAGCCCCGCGGTACGCAGGGGACCTTGAGCGCCACGGGGCCAAGGCAAACCGGCGCCTGTCGAATCCGGGAGCCGCGCAGACGCACTGGGACGGGTGAACTTGTGCTGCTCAGGTTTCTTCTCACCGTCTGCCGGTCCCCGCGGCATTCGCAGCAGCTCAGCTACGCGCAGGCGAGCGGCTGCGGCTCCGAGCGGGCAGACCACCCGTGGACACGGCCCAGCGCGGACCGCGGCGGTTCCGGGCGGGCTGACTGCGACAGCTCCCGGCCAGAGGCTCCTCCGCACCCCGCGGCTCCCAGCCCGGGCAGGAGGAGGTCAGCGCCCTCCCTTCCTGCGCCGCTGCAAGGGGACGGCACCCCTGCCCAGAGCGGTTCCTCTGCCCGGGCTTTCCCCGCCGACGGCTCTCAGCTGGATTTGCAGCTGGATTTGCAGCAACCACCCCGCAACTCACTCGGGTTCTGGTTTATTCGGCACTGTCAGATCCACGCACGTGCGTGAACACACGTCAGCAGAGAGCAGGCTCCCTGTGCAGCTCATGCCCGTGGGACACGGCCCTGTCAGCGTCTCTTACGCCAGAGGAGGGGCTGGACACTTCCCATACTCCTAAGAAACACCTGGGAGGAAAAAGCGGAGCTTTACCATGTACGATATTTGCCTTTGAGTCTGTTCTGCACTGCCTGCTTGCCTCGTGAAGGTCCGACACCGTGATAAGGGGGTGATGCACCGTAACGTTACTTAGAGCAAGCATCTAAAAATGAAGCAGAAGACATTTTTCCANTCNGTTACTCATCGCCAGACATACTTTCTACTCGGAAANGGAAGGCAGAAGAACGTGGTTCCNCTCCTGGAACCATTCATGAATAAACCCTACGCGCAGTAGGCTCATCCCAAAGTCCTTGCAAANAGCTGGTAGCTACAACTAGGTTTTGCCAGGAAGGTNTTCCAGGCTTGAAACTCTCCAGACTCCTCACCAGAGGAGACAAACCCTCATCAACTTGTTCACATTCATGTCGACGGCTTGGCACAGCGCAGCGATTGCTGTCAGGACGACTTACAGCTACTTCAGACGCACCTTTGTGCACAGAGCCACGGCGCGCTCCCGTCACCGAAGCGCTCAGCGGGCGGCTGGAGGCGCCTCTCGGTTTCCAGAATCCGAGCGACCCCTTCAGAACATCGCCCCAAGTCTCACCTCGCTGCAGTTTACGCCTGTAACAAACTCCCTGTCGCAGAAAGTAAGTTTTGAACAAATCTCACTTAGTAGTAAACCTGACCCCTCTTGACACCGCTCTTCCAAAGCCATCGGCTGCCCGGCATGCTGCAGTCACCTCCCCTTGCTCTTTGAGGCTTGAAGTATCCACCTTGTAGATACTTCTGTAGGTTCGTATTCATCACCAGAAAAAACGGCTTCTAGGGACTGCCCCCAGCTTGTGCAGGTCTGTGGGACGGGAAGCTCTCTATCTCATCCGTTCAACTGGGGTCTCTCGCTGAGACCACCCAGTGCTGTCTACCACCAGCCCCCCCCAGTCCCGCTCCTCTCCCCGCAGACGTCACGGTAACACCCTCCGAAGCCGCACGACCCTTCGGACGCCCACAGGCAGGGAGCGAGGGTTTACACCATGCATGCTACACGGAGTATGGATGGGGAAGGAGGGGAGGAGTGAAGAAATGGCAGCACCAAGCCATGAATGGCCACACAAAATGGAAAGAAGCGGAGGAAGCGCAGCAGGATCCCTCGCAAGCCCCCACTCCCACTGCTGCAGGGAAATCTGCGAGCGAGGGGTAACCGGGCACCCCCGGCTCTGCCAGGCTCAGGGGCACGCAGGCAGCTGACGGCACGGAGTCACCCGCACTAGAGAAACCAGCTGGAAACAGCATTTACCAAAAGCAAAACTAGATTCTGCCAGCTCAGGTATGAGCTGTCTGGTTCTACACACGTAAAAAATCACTTGTTTCACTTTGCTAAAAAAACTGAACTTGTTCAGCTCTTCCAAGGTTCAAGGTTTTGCACAACACCGCTTGGGGTACTGCACTTCTGGTGAGAACCCACGCGTTCGTCTGACAGCGCAAAGCGACGAGGAGCAGCCAATGCAATTTAGAAATGGTTGGTGACTGGAAACAAGTCCTTGCTACTGGAAAGCCGGCGATCAGCAAGAGCGGCGCCAGTTCTCGCCACCACCGCCCGTCACAAAGCTGCTCAGATGGCAGACTCCTATGGATTTTCAAGATTAAGGAAAAATTCATCCTGCAGGGCAATGAATCCACGCTTCAGCTAACACAAAAGAATTACAGAAGTGCTAGAATTTGTACCGTACGCTGTGACGAGCGAGATGACTCCAGAGCGAAAAAGCCCCTTTCTGAAGGAAAAATACAGCGCATGCCAAAGAAAACAACGGGGAACTTCAGGCTGAGCTCTGGCACACCTTGGAGCTCACAGGGACGTGACTCGGATACCTGTCGGCTCTTCCCCTGCCACGCGCTCAAGGCAGACACAGAACTGGGTGTCCCTCAACTAGAAATCATCTGCAATCCTCTAACGAACTCAGGAACACAGAGGTCTAGCACGAAGAGGACCGACTACACTCCTGCGTCTCAGAACGAGAGCAGGAGGTCTGTGATCTGCTTTTCCGACTGGCTGTGAGCTCGGTGTTGGGAAAAGCTGTTGGCACTGCAGAGTCCGAGACCGGCCCACCACGGAGCTGGAGGTTACAGTCCGAGTACTTGCACAACGCAGGGTAAGCAGGTGGGTCTGGGGGGCTTTTCACACTGACAGAAGCACACAGATCTTTTAAGATGGTTAAATAAGCATCATCTTCTGTAAATAGCGCGATTGCATTCAGATTAATGGTGTGAAAAAACAGCAGGGAGGCAGACAAATTAAAAATAAAAGAAAGAAAAGACCCTCCAAGAGAGCCTGACCACGCGTTAAGCCGTTAAGCTTTGGCTCGTTTGTCGTGACAGGAGTTCACTGTCAGCATCACCTCCTACTTACTGAATGCAGAAGCCTTCTCCCAGGGGGAGAGTCTTGTTTTGCTCCACGGAGTAAGGAGGCCTTTCTACTCTCCCTGAAGATAACTAGGAAAGGTTGAAGCTACCAAGTAAAATTCCGAAAGCTTCCCAGGCCCTTGATGCCAATGAACTTCCGTCTCAGTATTTCTAGGGATTAGTAGCCTCAAGCTTTCAGCACGTCGGGAGTTAAAAGATTAAGATCACATTTCCTGGACCAGCGTCACAGCCAGGGACGAATTCAGGGCAGCAGCTGGGCTACCTGAGCACCTCCATGTATGCAACAAGGTCTGGAAAGTGAAGTGGTGCCTAATCATACAGTTCATAAAGTGATTTTATCTGATACTCAGCATAAGAAGAAACTGAAAGTGATAGAAGGAAACAAAAGCATTCCCTCTGCGTGAATAACAAGACCGTAGATGCACGGGAACTCTCTTACTGAAGAGGTCTCTGGGAGCAGCCAGTCCATAAACGCAAGAAGTCTGTGCCCAGGAGCATCGTGGCAAGAACGACGGTTCGGGAAGGAGGAAGAGTGGAAAGAGGGATGACAACAGCAAATATTTTCGCTCTAAGTGACTAATTCCAAAGGCCTGCTTTGATGTGGAAAGTGCACTTGGCTACGCAGAGTTATCCACGAGCTCCCTAAACCGGGGAGGACTGGCCAGGGACACAGACAGACCCTAGCAGCGGCAGCAGGAGGACAAAGCGGAGAGCATGAGGTGATGCAAGAATACAGTAAGAGACCACAGCCAAAAAAAAGGCACCAAAATGTACCGATCTTTGAAGAAGACGGGCGTCACTGAAGAGCAGCGGGGTTAGCACAGTGATGGATTTAGTGAAAGAGGGAGAACGGAGGACTACTTGGCTGCAACGACAGCCCGAGATGTAGTAAAAGCAGGGTTTACTACAAGCCATTTTCAGGACTCGCCAGCAACCAAAAACAATCTCAGAAAGGAAAGAGTATTTTGAAAGTACTTCACCTACAGTTTTGCTTTATAAGTGGAAAGACTTGGCAAAAGTTATTTTAAATACCAAAACCCCACAACCATTTTAATTTAAGCAGTGCACACAGTACAGAAATCAGAACTACTCCAATTCATTAATAAAGCATGGGCTGATAGAGCATGCAAGAAACCAGCCCTGTCCGAAGCCTGCTCAACTAAAAGATGTTTCAAGTAAAGCTCAGGTAACTGGCCTGAAAAACTCAAGCGGTGTTTACAGATTGCTGTAAATCAGGAAGATGGTATCTAGATATCCAAGTACCTACCAACAGCAAGTGGAGGGAGCGCAGGTCTTTGGTGTAGTGAAAAAGGTTCCGCAGCATGTCTTGCACAGTTTTATCCTCTGAGAGATGCTGAAAAAAAAAAAAAAGTGGTATTTTAATCATCTCAGCAAATCATTTCACACTCACCTGAAAAAACACCAGTTAGCTAACTTTCGCAAAGAGCTCGGCTTATGCTTCACAATGCAACTCTTCGTGAATAACCTTCGCTTTCTGGTCTTTTTTGTGACACTTCTAGTTTTATCTCCAGCCTTCAATAAGCAAAGATTCTCTATTTCAATTTGATTTATTCCATATCAAACTCAAATAATGAAAGGAAATACTGATCTTAGGTGAAGGCTTTACACTTCCAAGCTGGTCTTACTTTAGAAGTTTTACTAGAACCAAGTATAAAGATCTCTAAATACCTGAACATTATTATTCCATTTTTGTGCAAAAGACTCATCAGGAAATTCAGCAGGCAGAGAAAGCTGTTTCTTGAATATCTTAATGTATTGTTTGAAATCAAAGGAATTCATCAGATATATCTGTCGGTGAGAGAACCTTGATTTTACCCTCTTCTCCAAGAGCTCCAGGATATCCTTGTTAAAAAAAGCAAAAATATTAATTAAAAAAAGCAGATGCATGTAGTGCATTCGTTGTTACAGTAAAAACTACAAGAGAAAACACCAAAGTAAATTGTGTTGGGAAAAAAAAAAAAGGAATTATTAAATTCTCAGGCTTAAAATGTTCTAACAAGACCTTTGCTAATTATGCTAATTGATGTGCCTTGAAATGCCTAACAACTAGCCATTTACCCAAATCACGTGATGCGCTGCGTCACACAGGGTAATTAGTTGCTAGGATACCCAGCAAAATTTCTCCATAGATTATGTAAATATTTCAGTTACTTAAGTCTGCATTCAAGATGTTTCAGCCTATCACGGCTCTAGACAAGTTGTCTGTTTAGTAGATACGTAGGCTGGCAGCTGTCACTTCACAGGCCGTTTGTCAGACGGAAAGATTCCAGCTTAACAAAAAAAAAAAAGCCCAGAAACTTCAGAGCCAATATTTCTCATCTAAGATTGCCACATGGAACTAAGCAAGCCTGCCATCAAGTTGTTGGTTGAAGGTAATAGAGAAAAGCTCTCTTGTCTCAGGACACACAGCCACGGGCTGGCATCGGAAACAAGCTGGGGATTCACCGGTTCAGAGAAACACAGCACCACTCCCCGCCCCTGCACTGGGACAGAGCGATTGCACTCCCAGTTTCTGGGAATCCTGGGTGGGCCTTTTTGGTTTTTAAGGTTTGTTGCGTGTTGGGTTGGGTGGTTTTAGCTGTGGTAAAAAAAGGCTTTAAGAATACTGCAATTCCTCACCAAAAAGAGAGCAATAAGAGCAAACAGAGAGCCAACAGTGCCAAATATAAATACCCCTCTTGGTTTAGAAGTCACAGGCAGCAGGAACCAGTGATTTTACGAAAATAAGCAGCAAGAGCTATCACCACAACCATGATACAGCCTCTGAAGACTCTGCCTTAATTACACTCAAAAGCAGAGCAGTATGAGATTCGAAATAATGGGTGATGACAATACCAGACTCAGGACAGCAATGAAGAAATGACTAACTCACTAAACCAACGATTAACTATTCTATTAACTTCCAGAAATTTGCCCAGCTAAGTATCACCTAAACCCAATCAACACCAGATTCAGGCTTTGATCAAAGATTTTAATTCTTCTTCTTCTTGTCATAACCCAGCTATCTTCACCACCATTCCAGTCTGAGAAAAACAGTGTAGTTTTTATGAAGTATCAGCTTCCACAGTGTTACAAAGCAATTAATTCACAGTGTACACACAATCTGTCCGCAGCTCCCTACAAGGTCTTTGTAAAAATCGCAGCAAGTTTAACATGGATACTAAATCCATTTTGAACATGATAATTTTATAGCAAAAGTGTCCTGCTGTAGTGTTTGCTTACAAAAAAATTTTGGTCATCTAAGTTTGCTCCCAGCAAAAATTATTATTTTTTCTTACCCCCTCCACTCCCCTTACCAATGCAAAAGTCAGACAAATGGATAATTGAGAAAAATCTCTTAGTAAATTAAATAAGGTTCCAGGCGAGGAGAAGAGCAAACGCTCCAACTAAGACAAAAGTCTCTGCAAACAGCTAAAAACTTCGAAGGCGAAAGCGTGATTTCTTACCTGCCTACATGTGAGTCCAATGACTGTCACTGGCGTCTGTGCTGACTGGGAGATATCAAAGAGGTTGTAGAGCAGCGTCTGGTTCTTGTGATGAACAAACAAGTCGAATTCATCCAGTATAAACAGGACTGGACAACTGCTAGTTCGGTCTCCTGAGACAGCAGTTTTAAAACGTTAGTACGGTGACATCACCACCAGACTTCCATCTCTACAGCTTTCGCATTTTCCTATTTTAACAATTTATGTTTTTTCTTTTAGCTTTTCACCAAGCCCTCCTTTCACACATGTACTGCTACAAGAGTAAAAAGAAGAATAAGCTGAAAAATTGGTAAGGCTTGGCAATAGTCTGCCAAGCATCATTTCTGGGTGCAAGGGAAGACAGACTTCTATGGCAAATTTTTAAAAAAAAACCCGCTATTTTTAATAGCTTCAATCTGGATAACAGAATCTGTCCTTTGCATCTGCCCATCATGTGCAAGCCTTTAGGGCATCAGCCACACGTTGGGTATATGTTTGGTTAGCATTACGTATTTTTTACATTATTTTGTAACCATGACACATTCCTGGGCTAGATTTCTTCACACCACTTGTACAACTGGATGAAGAAACGTGCACGTGCTATGCTAACCTCTCAGCCAAGTGACAAACACAGACGCACACCCCCCCCATTCCAAAACAGGGGCTACCAGCGCTTACCTTTCCTTAAAGCTTCGAGGAGGAACGCAAGATTTTCAGCAAAACTGCCCTACGCAGAGAAGGAAAAAGTTTCACAATAGATTTTCAATGTCATTCTCAGAACTGTGTAATGACATCCAGTTCAGCCCTGGAATGAAGCCCACTGCCTTCTAAAACCCTGCTTTCTAAACCAGTACACATTCGAAAACTCACAATGTTACTTCACATTGTATAATCATAACCTCTTCAGGACAAGAAAGCCAATAGTTACCCCTGCGTTGATCCACTTTCTCCCAGTCTGAAAACCCCAAACTAATTGCCCCAGGCAAAAACTAATGATCAGAAGCATGTCTGCAATAAGCTAAATTCACAAGTTGCTTTCCCTTTCCTTAAATAGCTATTGCACACCCCTCTTCCATCTACACACATGCAAAACCTGCCACCTAACGTGTTCCACTGAGAATGATCAGTACGCAGAATTTTAATTTTCAACCTCATTAGATAGCTGAAAGCACCCAACAGTCACGACAGAAAAACAATGAACTGCTACGACCTCTGAAGCCCACAAGTGGTGAGATGGGAGATAACTGTAACTGCAGACCACGAGCCCTACCACAGAAGGCAGAAAAGCCGATTGACGCTCTGAATGCAGGCTGCAGAAGCTAAGAAAGGAAAAGTTTCTATGGAAAGAAGGACGGACGCTCCCGCAAATCAGTATGTTTCCGTGCCTGCATGCAGCCGAAGGGGTTACACAGCTAACAGTTTGAAGTAGTACTCCACAATAACTTAATGGGGAAAACAACAGGGGAATTAAGCACATCGAAGTCCAGTTTTGCCTCCAGCATTTCTGGTAGTGGAACTGTAGACCCTGAAAGGTTGTTCTAGTTCTCTGTTGAAAGGACAACTCCTTCAAATGGCCATGCTGAAGTTGAATACTTGCTATTTCCTTTTCTTACTGCAGCTGTATTGGGGAAAATTTTAGCTCACCATCAGAAAGGTTTTTCCATTCTCTGTGTCTAAAACCATTTGGGGTAAGTCAGAAACCAAAGCACAGGTTAAGAAGCAAGCATTTCCCAAAGATAATAAAGCCCAATAACTACAACCTACACTTCATCTTGTATTCCACACTGCCTCTTAACCTAGTTCTCTGCTTTCTCTCAACCAAACCAGTAACATCTTGTCTCATTAGAAGCTTTCCCAATGCAGCTGATGAAAATAAACCTCGCCTATTGAGACGTCACCTTTCTCCCCTCTCGTAATTCCACTTTAGCCACTTGGATCAGTATCACGCACGACTCACAGCTATGCAAACTCTGCCGCTCTCAGAGGTGCTACCTGGGAGCAACGGAGGTGATGATGCTCAGGAGGACCTTCTGCCGTGCCAGAAGATGGCCTCTCAAGAACCCACTGAGCTACTGGCAGCAACCAGGGGAGCTCGGATCACCAGCCCAGCTTCTTTCACACTCCAGTGAGTGACATGTAATCTGAAGCACTACAGTTTTCTCTTTATTACTGACTTTAGTACTAACGTAAGTGAGTTTCCTATCTTTGGGAAAAGGCCAATAGAAGCAAATAGTTTAACAGAAATCCTATGCAAAATGAGAGCTCTAGGAAGCCTGGATAGATTTCCCTATGAACTAGAAAAGGTTTCAAATATCCTAAAGGTACTGCTTTTTGGCTGCTTAACTTGCTTACTCTGTCTCGAAATGTTAAAGTGGGTATTTCCAAAACGCTCTACTCCTCTGAATAAAGGCTCTTCGGAATGCTTAATGTTTGCTTCATTTGGAGGCTTGAAGTAAGTTTTAAGATAGCCTTTCCACTCTTCCTCCTTCTCAAAGTCACAGAATCACAGAATGGTACGGGTTGGAAGGGACCTCTGTGGGTCATCTAGTCCAAACCCCCTGCCCGAAGCAGGATCACCTACAGTAGGTTGTAGAGGACCTTGTCCAGGCAGGTGTTGAATATCTCCAGAGAAGGAGACTCCACAGCCTCCCTGGGCAGCCTGTTCCAGGGCTCCGTCACCCTCAGAGTGAAGAAATTCTTCCTCATGTTCAGACGGAACTTCCTGTGCTTCAGTTTGTGCCCACTGCCCCT
>Ga0065711_1051917_pt1 | contig 10183 bp, 4 predicted proteins | sample Hoacrofraction12_FD_59098 | JGI IMG/M metagenome (GOLD analysis project Ga0065711, IMG submission 59098) | Hoatzin crop microbial communities from Cojedes, Venezuela - Epithelial fraction 12 v2 (version 2) | ecosystem: Host-associated > Birds > Digestive system > Esophagus > Crop | place...
GCCCAGGCTGCCCAGGGAGGTTGTGGAGTCTCCTTCTCTGGAGATATTCAAGACCCGCCTGGATAAGGTCCTGTGCAGCCTGCTGTAGGTAACCCTGCTTCGGCAGGAGAGTTGGACTAGATGACCCACAGAGGTCCCTTCCAACCCCTACTATTCTGTGATTCTGTGATCATGTGCTCCCTTGTTCCTAACAGAAAACCAAAAGGGATTTTTAAAAGAGAAAAGAAACCCCCATACTTTTCACTAAAATTGCAATTACTTTTTGAGGTAATTTTAAAATGAAATTTTTGATACTAAAATGTAATAATATCAAGAATAACTAAAATCCTTATTAAATGTAATACTAAAATGTGCTAGTGACATTAAACTTCATGACTGAAGACTAGCCAATCTAGAGAGGAGAAGGACCTCTCTTAATTGGAGATTTCTCTGTATGGTTTCCAATCAAAATTTTCTCAGAAGTGTTTAGTGTGTGCTATTTTTGGAAAATGAGTCCTGGACGAGAAGGACCATTGACCTGTTTTCAGTAAGACAGCTGCTGTTGTTATGTATGTAATAGGAAAAACTGGCACGATGAAGATTTTCCCTGGTGTTGCAATGTATTCACTGCAGTCAAGGTTGTATTTTCTTTTTGACATCTAGAGCTAAAAATTCATTCTCCCTTCAGAGTCAAAACTATTGCAGTATGGGTTAAGTGTGTTACCATTTCAAATGTGTGTTATTATTTACAGGACATAATGAGCACTACCATCGAATGGAATAACTGCTTACAGTCATTCATTTGCACAAAAACGTTAGATGATCTAATTGTTTTTGAGAATTTTGTAGATAAGTGCTTTATCTTACAATGTAACCTGGCAATTCATGATTTTAGGTAATGCATGCATTTTCATTAAATAAGATTGTATAGGAACCAGGAATTCAACACAGATGAAGCTGATAGGGAAGGTTTTTCTTAGAAAATAATGTAATGTATGTGTATTTTACCATTCAGAGTATTTTGAAGATGGAGTATATTATCACAGGAAGAACCAAGTTGTCACTTGGCACAAGGCACTCATACTGACTGTGGAGGAGCTGTAGTTTGATAAGAATTCAGACTGGCTCTTTAAAATACCTTCAAAAGCAGCCCTGTTCCTGGTTTCAGCCCTGATCTGCAAAGAGGTGTACTGGTTAGGTATTTTTCCGGAGATGAAAGAACAGTAAGTCTTGCAGCCAACACGCTTGAAGAGAAGAACAGGAAACTATGCTAATTCTTCCCATGGTAAAGTGGATGCAAGAATGCAGAGCTGCTTTTATGCCTCTCTGTGAAGGATATCTGAATATAAATTAAGCTTTTTATTTTTGCTTTAAAAATACTTGTGGGACTGCATTAAAAGCTATGCAATGAGGTGCGGACTTTAAGATCTTGCTGGTGTTGTTGTCATTGATCTAGATGGTGAGCTTGAGAATATTTAAAGTAATTTATGGAAACTGCTGACTGACCCAGTAGGAAGCAGATGTCAACTCCGCTTCTGGGAACTGAAGCTACTAATTCATTAGCTTGAATACAAATAATAATGTGAAGTTATTTGGATAAACGACATATTTTTCAAAAACACACCGATCTTCCCAACAGGCATAGTATACCAGGATTGGAGAGGCGTGATTGCACCAAATCCTGTGAAGGACTATAGCTAAACAAGGCAAAAAACCATGAAGGGCAAGGAGGTATGTAAAATGACCAAGTCTTGGTCAGGAATGATCATCTGTGTGTACATTAGAAATTCATGCATTTTAGTAATGAACTTTGCTTGCTGCATTACTGATCTATAATATAAACAATGTTGTTATCAAAACAGGGGAACAAAGTTTATAGCTGGGGCAGTAGCCAAGATTTTGGGTCCAGAAAATTCTCAGCTTACCAGATATCCTTACATGATTGTGAGTACTGTGCTCTACCCATTACTGTGGACACAGCAGTGCTTTAGTATTGGTGCACTACCATAAGTAAAACTTCCATGACTATTAATCTATTGCATTACGTACGTAGGTATGACATATTACATACAGACCGTCATATAAAAAACATGTCCCTGTTTTAAACTAAACCGAACAGTACATCTAGATTTCGGGAGTACGCAGACTTTTAAATGCTGATAGTCACCATGTCCTAGAGAACACAGACTAATGTCAGAATTGAAATAACTTTCTCTAGGTATACCCTTTCTTTAAGAAGAGGGAGAGATAGACTGATATTTAATTTCGAGTATTTGCATTTTCATGGCATGGCTATCTCGTTGTTTCACCAACTTGATTTTTACAACATACTGTCCAGAAATGTAAGCTTTTTTCCCCAGTGGGCTAATAAAGCTAAAATTATTTGACCTAGCCTCATGTAACATAAGGCAGAATCTGGATAATTTAAATTAACATACCTTTAGAGCTATTAAAAAAAATATTTTATGAAAAATACTAAACACTGCAAAGAGCAAAGATTCTCAAATTCATCTAGTTAAAATGAGGTAAAACTCAGAAAGCAACATTTAACAAAACTTTACACAACATTTAGAAACTATGTGGTTTTGAGGTACAAAGATTAAATGTTAAAAGTAATTTAAGGTAGAAAGCAGCTGTTGGAGGTAACTTCCCTACTTCAAGTTTTCTGTTTGACCTTAGAACTCAGTAGATCCTACTATTTAATAAAATATTTTGAAACACATTTTAGCCTGTTGGAAGAACTTGTGAAGACTGAAAGGCTTGCAAGAAACAAAAGTGGAAGTTTTCTTTTTTCTTTAAATATTTCTTTCATTCTCTATCTGTGAATAAAGCAGAATATAAAACAAGAGAGAGACTTTGATATCTTAAATTGAGTTGGATGGGATTCTGGATAGTGGCCACTGAAATTCCAGCACCTCTTCAGCTGAGAGATGTTATCCCTAAAAGCGTCTTATAATGATAGTTACTTTTAAATGAGTTATCCTTAGAGAGATACAGTCAGATAATTGTTCTCTGAATTATTTGGAAAACACTATGAACCTAGCCTTTGTATAAACAAGAACTTTTCTTTCTGTACTGTATTTCACTTATCTTTGTAAATTGTCCTAACAGTCAGTTAATTCATAAAGAAAGTGATTTTGGACTAATAAGGGTACTTTCACCTAATGAATCCGTGACCTTGCTGTAGGTTACTGTGCTGTTCACATGTTTATTAAGCACTAGTTTTCATCTAGTTAATTTTTTTTTTTCTCCCACTACTTCCATGGAAAAAACAGCTCTTGTCTCCTTTGGTGGTCAGAAACCTTCAGTTTTCATCCTGAATTTAGGCAAGGCCAGTTTGTACTTACTCTTTATTTTGTTAACATTGCCCTTTGGTTTTATAGCTCTTGTTTCTTCTTGACTTTTTACACCCACTCCTGCCTGAATCAATTGTGTCCACTGTCAGCCTTTGCCTTTCTGGTCTGAAAGAGGTGAAACTACTTTTTCCTCTCATATGAGACACTCTTCATTGCCTTAATTGTCCTAGCAGCCATTTCTCTGCGCTTCAGCCAGTCAGAATGCACCTTCCTGGAATGCAGAGTGACCACAGTGATACTGGCTATAACAATTAACAGAGTAGCATTAAGCTTTTCCTTGTCTAATATTTCTAAGATCAAATTTACTTCTACTCAGCTATGGCTTATTGTTATACTGGCAAATGCTGAGACATCCAGGTCTTCCTCACTCTACCATTATCTCTGACTAAAAAACTTGTATAGAATTTCTTCTCATTAATCAGTTTATAAACTTGCACTTTTACTGTCACTCTTTCTGTAGCTCCAGTCTATAATATCATGCAGTTCTTCTTTTCCTATATGATGTTTTGATCTTCCAGGTTTATTGGTGCTTTACTCCAACTATTTGTCACTTCCCTGGTACGCTCTTATTTTATGCTGCATACTAACAGAAGTATTATTATGTTTACCAGTGACACAGATTTTGGAAGAAATCCACCAACGATGTCCTCTTAGCCCCTAGTTTCTTGTTTAGATCAATGGACCACTCACTCTCCTTTATTCAGCTTCTTATCCACCTTACAAATAATGAGAAGCCACAGCTAGGAACTAAATCAGTTAGAATTGGTTTAATGTAAAAAAAATTGCATAGCTAAGAAATTAATTTTTTACTGTATTTGAAAAAAATAGGTTTGAAAGGGTAAATAACTGCATACCTATGCATACTAAACAACTCATGCTTGTATTTTGATATTTACTGTAGTTTTCCATCTTAAATTTTGTATTTTACAGGTGTCCTGTCAGAAATTATCTGCAAATTGATAACTCATATTGTTGTTTTGGGTTTGAAAACTGTACTAGAAGGCGTGCTGTCGAAAGATCCCTTGGATGACAATTCATCAGTAAAGACACAGAGACTAAAATTTAGTTTACAGAATGGAACAGACTAATTGCAGATAAGGTTGTTTTGGTAATATACTATTGTATTCCCAAGTCTGTTGTCAACATTAATGGCATGCCCAAAGTGTCACATTTAGTCTCTGCCACAAGCTTAGACTGATGGTGACTAAAAGCAAAATGTAATATTCGGCCTTAAGAGTATTCTGATAATTGGAATGTCTTAGGAATTTATGTTAAGGTCATTTAAGCTGCAATAGAAGTGTTAACTGAAGAATCTGGTAGATGTAGGAAATGGCAGAGTGAAGTAACCCTTGCTAGCTGATGTTGTGCAAACCTTTCTGTGAAAGCCTTCCTGAGGAAGAGTGAAAAGTCCACAGACTACACCGACATTTCAAAAATAGTATGGAAAAAAAATAGAAAAAAGAGAAATAAAATCAGATGGGATGGAATTAGTGTCCTTGTCCATCTTTAGATCAAGAATAATGTTTGGAAGAAGAAGTATTGCTGAATGCAGTAAATTTTCAGCTTTGACGGCATGGAATAGTCTTAGGGAGTCTAGATAAAACAGGTTACCTCTTGCCTAGAGAGGCATGGGTTCATTAAGTCTAAGTTAAAATTTCATTTTATAGTTATTTGTAGTGTGTTGTTTCTAATCTTGCTTCAAATGCCGGATGTTATCTTTCATTAAATAAGGAGTTTCTTCATTATTAAATTTGCTTGGTGTTAAAGATGAGATAAGCATAGAATGCTGCTTCTATGGAATGAGCGAAAGGAAGGACTGAGTTTCATGAGTAGATGTTGCTGAGAAACTGTGTCCCAGGATGAGTTTAGGGAATGCAGGGAGTCAGAGTATCTCCTGCTACACTGCAAACACTTGCATTAAGAACAGGGACTGACTTTACTGTGTAGCGTCTATTGAAAAATGTTTTTCTTTTTAACAAGGGTAAGCCAGCATTTCCTCTATGAGGAGCAAATGACTGAGAAATATATCCTGACTTCAGGCAAATCCTGAAGCTCTACACCTGAGATATTCCCCCCCCTCGAAATGAGTTTCAATGGCATTTTTGTCAAGAAGAATTTCTCAGGCCTAGAATATCTGCTGTGGGGAGGAAAGGAGAAAACAGAAATTCTCACCCTCTCACGAAACCAAGCATGCAGAGGGGTTTTTGGGTAGGCTGTGAAAAAGTGAAGTTGAAATCACTTTGCTGATTCATTCAGGCCATTTTATTCAATATGAGTTTCTGGCATCACAAGTGAATGAAGCCTTAGCCACTGTGTAAAATCTCTTGATTTTGTTCTGCAACAAAACAAAACCAAACTTTAAAATCTTGAAATGTTACATGAAGTTATGAGTGATCCTGTAATGAACACATTATCCAAAGACAGGGCAGTACTCTTAATTGTATGGATAAATGTAGCTAAACTACCTTCTCGAAAGAGGCCTTGGTGATAGGCCTGTATTGCCAATGCAATTATGTTGTTTTTGCAACTAAATCTGAAGCACATCCTTTCAATTATTTGCAACATCAATTCAGCTTTCTATTTGCAATACCCATGTTCCTGGTAGGTAAGTTACCATGTAAACTTATGTGCTTGCTTCATGGCATTTTTGTTTAATTAAAGCCAGCTGCTATGTTTAATCTACCAAGAAGAAAAACTAACCTGGATTAAAATGCAGACAAGAAATTGGGAAGAAGAAGTAGAAAGCATGTCATGCACAAAGACATCTTTGTTACTGAACATTTCATGTGAAAGAAGATCACCTTGAAGAGTATTTCGATGTCTGATTGCATTTTCTTTAATGAGAAAAGGCAACAGAGATCACTGTAGCTTATGAGTCTGGATAAAACTGTGAGTGTGCTCAGAAAGTGTCTGTGCCTTTGCTTACATCTACACACAAAGGGTATTGTTGTTTCAGAATGGCTTTCATGTGTTCTCTGAAAAATTAACAGAAACAAAAAAGTGAGAGTGGTTCATTAAACTTTAAAATATGCTTAATAAAATCTTTCCCCAAAAGACACATGAGGAAGAATGGGTTATAGACAAGGTGTTATGTTATCGGAATGCCATTATTTTGAATTATTGATTTATTTTCCTTCGGAGGAGAGAGAATATAGCTGTGGTGTTCTAAGAGCTGAAGTCACTTGGTTTACTTGCAGTTTGCACTTTATTAGGGTTTTGCACTTGACCTAAGATAGCAGACAGTTATTTAAATTGAAAGCTCTTTCAAAGCTACCTGTGAATTAGCCATTTCTGCATTATGATTCAAGGCTGATAAAGAGTTCTACTGTTCATCATGTGAAGTGGTTCCATGGTTCAAATTCACCAGTTTAGACAGAATACCATAATAATCTGAATTGAACAAAATATGAAACATCCTTTTCCAGTCTGTCATCTCTGATTCACAAGAGAATGATCAGCTTCTATTCTTCCCATTGATGAATGATGCCAGTTTCAATGTTCCAGTGTGTAACTGTAGGTGTTTTTCCTGTGCTACCTCGTAGGCTTGGCAGAAACTCTTTGTAGGTGGTCCAAAACAACCTCTTTAATACACTTTACATTAATTCTTAAGATTAACCTTTACCACACTGTCTATTCTAAAGTAACAACCATTAAGCTCCTGATGTACTATGACAACTCTGTCATGCCATTCAAAATCACTTCATTGTTTCCTTGTGTTATTTCCTCTGTTTATATTCCTCTGTTGTCTCTCAATTTTTACTGCAATTGTGGATTATCTGAATAGTAATTGTCCTATACTTACTGTATTTAAGCAGTGTCCAGCATTATGAGGCACTGAGACCAAGACTAAGGTGTTGAGTTTCTGTGATGTGGTACCACTGAGTATAACAGATGAGCTGAATTTTTTCTCTGATTGCAACCTAGTCACCTCCTCCAGTCTTTCATGTGCACTCTTAGTCCATTTTTTTTCTGGGCTGCAGTGATCTGTGGTCTTATTGGAAAAGTTCTTTTTTTTTAACTTTGGGACAAAAGTCTTAGCAGTCTTTTGAGTCATCAGTCCTGCATTTCAGCTTATCCCGATTGCAGAAATGCTGGAAATATTACTTTCAGAAATTGCTGGAATTTTTAATATTATATTTTGAGTAATTTTTCATTCTTTTTGTAGATTAATATCATTATTATATCCATATATGTCCTGTCCTACTAAGAAAATTTAAAGCATTCACAAATAGATCTTGGGCCCTGTACAAAAAAGAAGCAGACTAGCAGAGCTAGTATGGAATAAATGAGTTTGCTACCCCTGATTCTGGAGTAGCTTTCCATGCAGACATTATTCTTAAATAAAAGTTTCTTTTATTCCAGAATAATTATTCTGCTCACAAAGCAGCACCAGCTCTGAGACAAAGCTGAGACTTCTAACACTTTGTAAGTTTATCTCTGAACTCCTGCTGTGCAGATGGCACAGTGGGCTGGGGAGCAGCAGGACTGGGAAGCAATATAGGATTTGGCAGGTTGGCGAAGAAGATAACAGGTGGCTTGTGAAGTGGAATGAAGGTCTTTATTGCAGGCCACCCTTGTCTCAGGCAGAATAAAACTTTGAATTCAAAGTGGGGAGGTAGCCTCACATGAAAGCATATGCAACCTATTGGACCACATACTGGAGACTTCAAAGGTAGTTTGGGAAGTAAAGTAAAAGAATTGTGAACTTTTGATTGGCCCTAGGTAGAAATTGGAAATCTAGAGGGAGGAATGACTGTTCAAAGGGTAGCTACACACTGACATGGTGGACCAGCACAAAGGGCAGTGGAAGAAAAATACTATATGAGGTCTTCAGATGAGATAGCTTGGATGTGTTTTGTTTTTTTGTTTTTTTTTTTCTCTCAGCAACCTTAGTGTACAGATTGCTGTAACAACCAATTAAATTCCTTTTGTAAGTGGGAGGCAGGAGAATGAACTCAATTGGCAAGTGGCTCATCATAGTGTGAAGCAGGAACAGCTTATTCCGAGTCTAACACATGCTTCACTGCACTGTTTTATGTGGAAGATTCTGAGAAGGTAAAGCCATTTGACTCCTTTGTTATAGCAGTGTGTCATGTAGCTTGGCAAGTGCAAAGTGGAAAGAACCTCTATGTGTATTTCTCACCACCCGCTTTTCAGGGGTTGATGATACAATTTTCTGTATTGTTAAAAGGGAACATACTTCAAGCTATGTGTTCAACTTACTTTAAGAAAGTAAGGTAAAATATACCTTACTTAAGAAAGAATGTGTAATACTTAAGAAAGTAAGGTGAAAAATAGTTTTCACTCAGCTGTATTAAGCCTTATGGGTAGCAGTCTGCTAATCAAAGGTTTATCTTCTCAAAATGTTCATTTGTTGAAATGGACAATACCTGTAAGGGTTTGAAACTTGATTAATGAATATCAGAGATATTCAGAGATCTGGTCCTGGCACATACTGATCGCATGCATAGTAGGGTTTTAGTTTCTGTTGTCAGCTCATAATCAGAATCACATATTGATAAGCACAGCTGGAGAACCTTCAAGTCCTTTGGACAATGTCTTGATAGCATTTGGGAAATCTTGTGTGAATTACTAAGATACATTTGCAGCAACTTAGAAAGTTATCAACTATCTATCTTGTTCTGAATTCATACATTTATGCCCAGACATGTGCGAAGTCACTTACTGTAGTGCTGAATCTTTGCCCGGAAATTCATTTTTGGACAATGACTCCTTAGGTCTTATGCAGATAGTATGCTTATTGCACCTCTATGTCCACTCTTTTCTCATGTTTTCTCTCAGACAGCTGGTGTTAATATCCAGGCTGCATTAAAATGACTAGTAACGTCTCAATTGCACAAGAAGCGTGATATCATCTTCGTATTAAATCATAGATGGTAACTTTATTAGGCATTGGCTTGGCTTTAGAGCACATGAACTAAAATGTAGACTGCCTTTCAGCATATGACTTACATGCCTGACGGGGTTTCTAAATGGATGAATGGTGTTGATAAAATGATGGCTTTAGCCACCCTAGTTCTGGGAGGAGGAACTTGAGGACTCAAATCCATAGATCAAAGCCAGAAGTGAAGACCAAAATATAGCAAGCTAGTGTAAAAGCCAACCAAACTGGACAAGACTACTCAGTGGTGACACAGACCAAAGAACTGTACACCTGTAAAATGAGACACGAAATATGACTATTCCTGAGCATGGGCATGCATTTTAGCTCTCCGACTGGATAACAATTAATTGCACTGGTGGCTGATGATCCTAAAATATACAAGGGTGTGCAGAGTTAGGTCTTCTATTTGCATTAGCAATTGCTTGAAGTGCAGTAGCAGCTAGCATGTCAGGCATGCAGTCTTTCCTTCAGCTTATTCAATGTGTCAGGTCCTTAAGAGATAGGAAGACTCGTGAGACCAGCTGTAGCGCTGATAATCTAATTGGATTTTACTAAGAATATCAAAGTACCTGTGTAGCTGGCTGCTGATCAAGATAGAGTGCCTACTACATCCATAGTACACTCATGTCTTAAATATCACATGCCAGTCATACTGTCCTAAAAAGAATAGGAATCTAGAAGGTAGTGTATGGGATATCCACAGGTGTGGAATAGTTTCTGTCATAAAACAAACTAAATAATCTAGGTATCATCAGGTGGGAAAATGTTTCATGCTGTATTTACTGATAATGGAAATCACATAACATTTTACCATCCATTGATTCAGTATCATAAAATCTAGGTGACAGAGGTAACAGATCAGGAATAAAAATCTTGAAAGTAGGGCAAGGGCTAATAAAGAATAATACATATTGTTTTACTAGCTCAAGAACTGGGGGGGGGG
>Ga0065711_1051919_pt1 | contig 10182 bp, 5 predicted proteins | sample Hoacrofraction12_FD_59098 | JGI IMG/M metagenome (GOLD analysis project Ga0065711, IMG submission 59098) | Hoatzin crop microbial communities from Cojedes, Venezuela - Epithelial fraction 12 v2 (version 2) | ecosystem: Host-associated > Birds > Digestive system > Esophagus > Crop | place...
GGGGGGGGGGGGGGAGTTGGGGGTGTTTGTTTTAATACCTAAAGTGAATGGACAGCATCCAGTCATTGAAAACATAATCTGCACTAAAAAATTTGAATTATGATTCAAAACTGGCTACTCTGTCCCAGGTGCAGAATGCAGCACTTGCTCTTGTTAAATTTCACATGGCTGATGATGTCCCAGCTCTCTAGCCTATTCAGATCTCTCTGCAAGGCCTCTCTACCCTCGAGGGAGTCCACAGATCCTCCTATTTCTTTGAAATATGTTTTTTAATATCAGTCTAAATTCTGTTTCTGCCTATTTAGACTTCAGTGAGACTTCAAACAGGGAAACTTTTGTTTGTTTGTGGGCAGTGGGGGGAAGATACATTAAAATGTATACACTAGGAGGAGTTGTGGTGGCAGAGTGAAGAGACAGAAAAAACTGTTTTCAGCCACTAGTGCTCTTTGGCTGACTGAAGATTAGCATTCCAAGTTTATATCCTGCTTCCAATATTATGTTGCTTAGTTCCCTTCCATCTATACAAATAATCACTCCTGCCTCATGGAAAATAACATTTTCCTGGCATTGACAAATACTTTTTTTCTTTACTGGAAGCAAACATTGTCATAGCCAAATGACATATTACAGTTTCCAGAATTATTAGATGGGAAAATAATTATGTGAGGTATAATAACAAAAATCATACATAATTTACTTACTAGATCAAGGGCAGAGCCTCCACCCAGATATTCCATTATTATCCATAATTTTGTATCCTGCAAAACAAAAACAACAACAAGAATTTATTAAGTTTAAAAAAACATATCAGTTAAGTTAATGGGACTTGTTCCATTCTTTTTGCGGAAGAAACAATCTACATTCTTGAAACACCACTAATGTTTAGCTATTCCTTCAAAATATCTTTGGATTATTCTTTAAGACGTATTATTTTCAGTCCCATCTGATAAGGAATTCATTTAGTGTGTCACAAGCTATTTACACAATTGTGTATGCTCAAGAAAGTTTAACTCTGTTCCTCTAAATTAACATGGGCAAAGCTACTTCAAATTTACCAGTGGCTAAGAGGACAGACATTAGAAGTTCATTACATGCAAATAATGGATGCATACTCTTAACGTCACACCCAAGCTCATTTCACAGTACCTCTTTTTTGTACTGATACCAGTGCTACTAGAATACAGACAGTATCCAGGGAAGAATAATCTTCTCTTTAGTCCCTACCATAGAGTCAAGTAGCAGAAGGAAGCCTCTTGCCTCTATGGTGACTAGAACTGGACAAGTATTCTGAGCCCAAGTTCACCATCACATTAACTCCCAAAAGCCAGCTATCTACTTGTTCTTATCACACTCCTTAGTATATTTTTAAAAAGTGTCTTCCGAGACAAGAAAGAGACAGACAGGCCACACAATGAAAATGGAGGAGAATAAACTTACATTTCACAACTCCAATTATAGACATTCAGAATATCAAGTAATAAGTTACATCAATAAAATGAAGACATTTTTTCTAAGGAAGCGGAATATATTTTATGTAATTATCTTTATTTGTACAGATACTCCAAAATATTTTCTCTAATAAGCCTGACTCCTGTCTAGGTTGAATTTAATTTAAAATTCATTCTTTGCATCTCTGCGTTCTTTCATCTTCTCGAACAGTCATCTGCCTTTGGCCTAGGGAAGAATACCAGTAAATTTTCTCCACTAATGCTTATGCATCCAACATATTGTATACCAGCTTTAGCTAGTAAAATAAAAGCTAACAACAGCAACAATCAAGCTACTATATTCTCAAGGGAAAGTTCGATACACATTGAAGGAATGTTTAACACAAAATATAAAATACACTATGCTAAGAAAGAGACTGGACCCAAATATTTCTCTTCACAGCTTGCCGCATCTTATTACCAAATACACTAAGAGAAGGAGTTAGTCCACCTTTTCCCTGCAGCACCAGCCTTGAAACACATTTTGAAGCAAGGCCATAAATCTACCAGACAGATATTAAAATTAAATTGCTGCATGGAACATATGGTGGGGTTTGTTTATTATGGTTTGTTAGTTTTAACTCTATGTACCAAACATTCACAAGACTTCTAGAACAAAAATGTAGGGGTCTCTCAGAGCAAGAAGCACATAAATAGCAACAAAATTCATTTACCTTGACCTGCAAAATAAAACAATGTAAAAATAAGAGCTCAGAGCCAGGGCAGGTAAGACTCTGAATACACATCTATATAATCTATATATAGATATAATCTATTGTAGTATCTACATACAGCATTTTGATAACGCTTACTTTCTGCAAACACCACAGATATTCTAAGAATTGTTGCTCATGCTGAGAGAATCCCTTATAGTACTGAAATACGTATTTTGCTGCTAAGAGTTTCTCAGATTTTGCCTGTCCCTTCAAGGTGCCAGGTCCTAACAGTTCCAGAACAAGCACGCTTCTGAGACCTGTCATACAGTAAGTCATTTCATCCTCAAAATCTTCCTAAACTCGATCAAAATTTTACATACATGTTTTGCTTCAGCCTGATACATGTCTTTTAAAGTTGCATGAAATTCCCTAAATACCCAACTTTTGTGTGCCTGCAAAATTTACATCTAATTTTAATAGTAATTTAAACACAAACATGTCAACTGTATCACACCTTATTATTTCAATGGAAATGGCTGGGTGGGAAAGAACAAGGTAGGGCAAATGAACCCCTTGATCCTCCCAAAAATAAAAAAGAAAAACAAACAAATGAATAAACAAACAAAAAACACCAAGTCAGTAAAAGATGCATCTTCCCTTTTCTACTAATCTTGATTCTACTAATCTTTCTCTAATCTTGATTACCTTGTGGATTTAAAGAGGTAACAACTTGAAATAAGATACGCTTTCCCAAAAGATAAATTCTCCATAAAACTAGCTACCAAATTTCCAGCTGAAAATTAGAAATTAGAGATAGCAGAAAATACCTAAAAAAATCCCTTTAAGAATATAATTTTAATTACATAATTACACAATCATATAACACAGTTATACAACTACAAACTACAAAATTCATAGTCTTTAAATCATGATTTATCCTTTTCAACTCTTTTCCTGTTTTGCTCAGTCTTTGCTCCTGAAACATTCATCATCAGCTGCTTGGGGCCACATGTCTGAATTTACAATATAAAAGCCAGTGATCCAGTAAACTCAGTAATACTACATTTTAAAACAAGTGAAGTATGTAAGTGCGGTTCGGGAACACACACATAATTGTATCTGTATCCCAGTGTGAAACTAAGCAATAGCAGTCTATTACAATTACAGCATCTTTGTATCAGTAGCCCTAGATTTGAAGTGGTTTTTAATTCCTGTGGTTCCCCCTTCCCCTTCCCACAGAAATATTACTCAACTTCATGGATGCTTTGGGGTTTTTTTTTAAGTTTTCATCATTCATATGAAGTATCTGAACAGATGTAACTACTATTCTAGTGAATCTTATTATCACCTTTAACTAACTCTTGCTGGAAATTTTTTTCAGCTTTCTTATTTAAAGTCTGCATACATTACTTAATAAGAAAATGCAAAGAAATGATTTTGGTGAGATAGTTTTAATGAATTGCTTAATACATATTCTACCTTAGAGCCAGTAACTTCATGCCTTATAACAACAGCACAAGGCAAGTAGAGCACTACTATCAACTGACTTTGGCATCACCAGAGCAGCATGTCTCCCTCTTTGCTTCCTTTACGAGTATCTCTGGCATGCTTCACATTTCCTGACACCTACTGTTGCTTTCCTTTTTAAAGTTGCCCAAAACCTTTTTTGTACTTCTCACATTCTTCTGTATACATTCCCCACTTTTCCTCTCAAACATAATACCAAAACCACTAAATTTTCTTCCATAGCCTAGATTACTAATTACATATTACACATAATCACTTACATTTTCAAGACGATACTATGCTTCTATACTCAGACTAGCAACATTCAGTGCTCCGTTTTAAGATCTGAAATAAGATCAGTTTTCTTCTTTTAAGCATCAGTCACAACATCGCATTGAATTTTCTTCCAAATACAGTGAAGCCATGATGAGTCATCAATCCAAATTTAGGATTATTATTTCTCTATAAACATAGATGAGCACATTAATGAGGGCACATAGAACATTTCCTGTTTCACAGCAGCAATAAGAGGTTTTCCTCTGATGCCATGAAACTGAGGAAGAGAACAGCCTTGGAATCTAAAAGAAGCTCTGTTAACAGAAAAGCAGAGTTTCTGTAAACCTTGTCCAAACTACTTTGCTCTTCTTGAGGTCTGACTTCTGATTTTAACTGTGGAACCACACAAAAACATTATAACAGCAGCTTTACCTCTAATGAAGTATTATCCATTAGGTCACTGTTCTACCATGAAAGTATTTGTAAAATAAGTGCAGTTACAGCAGATAAAGAACTTCTCCTAATTTCTAAAAATCAAGGACTATACACCAAAAAAAAAGGCCATCCACCAAAAAACTGCTCTAGAGTCTCAGATGTACATTTTTAACTGAAATCAGAGGAGTATAGAAGACAGACAGAAATAAGTAATCAAGAATAAAATGTTTGTTTATAAGTCCTTACGGAGTTAATAAAACATCTGAATAAACATGGAGAGGCTCATCTTTAGAGATGCTTTGTGGTTTGGTTTTGGGTGGGGTTTTTTGTGGTTTTTTTTTTTTTTTAAACATGAAGAACATAACGTTTCTTAGCACTGTGGTATGATAAGGGAGAGATTGACCTAGAGCAATCAAGCCACAGTATGTACTGATGAAAATGTCTCTAAAGCACTTTTCTTGAGGGAAGGAGAGGTTGCAGAGGAAAACGTAATATCGAGCCACAAAGGGACTAGACTAGAAGCACTTGGAAGTAAGAGCACCAAATGACCTGTACAGTAATTTAGAATGTAACTAAAAGTTTTAAATCAAGGAAGTCAACTAATGCAATTTGAAAACTGTAGTACAATAGTGAGCACGTGTTTGTTTCTAAGTGACATAAAATACCCCCATCTATTGTGAGAAAAAGAATTTCCCACCTTAAATTTAGAGCAAGAGAGGGTACTGCCTACCTTAAATTTATGGTACACAATTAGCAGCAGGATAGAGTCTATTTACAAATATGTATGAAAGGTTTGTTTAGTTCTGGAGACAAGCCATCTCCAAATTCCACTCAGAATCTGTATTTTCAAGCACTTAATCACAAGCTAGAAATTACATACTTGACTGAAATAACACAACAGATTTGCTAGCCAAAATAACAACTAGCTTAAGTTGATCTATATACTAAAGGTTTTACCATCACTGGATTAGTAGAAAAACCTACAGTACTGAAAAACAGAAATAGAATATCTTGGACAGAACGTCAACTAATCTGAAAAGAACCAACTAGTTCCAAAACTGATATGCGTTGCACAATGTGATGTGTGATATTTTGTTCAATAAAAATTTCAGTTTAACTGGTATATAAGCCAAAGTAATATGGGCCAGAAAGAGAAACTTATATTTCAATACTGGTATAAATTTAATATTAATGTGCGTACTGCTTCTCCAGCATGAGAAACCAGACTAAAAGAACCTTGAGATACACAATGCATGCAACAGGATAACCTCTCTAAGTTGCATCCCTGCTGCAGGTTGTTACTACTCCTCATGGAGATTTGTCCTCTGTTAACTTCATATATAAAAACACCCAGGGAAGTTTCACTGCTGTAGCAACCAGAAGCTTCTCAAACACTTGCACACTGATTCATAGATGCCTGACTTCAAAAAACATGAGGCAGAGACCATAGAACTTGTTTTCTACACCTGCTTTAAGCAACCTTGCCCACTGCTTCCCTGTTTTGGAAGGAAGGGGATTTGTTTTTCAGGATTTCTTCACACTTGTGCTTTTAACTATGCACCTGAAGCCCACGCTGCTCGACAAAGCCACCAGGTGGCAGAATCACATAATGCCAAAGATGCTCTCTCACCACCCCCCAGCAAAGAAGGTCCGGTCCCACAAGAAGCTGTGCAACCCACCGAAGACAGAAGCACAAAGCTATCTGTTTAAAATGTATCTGAAAACATTTATCACTCTGACACCCTTCATAAAAAGAGGAAAAAAACATTAACCAAAGAGAAATACATCTTAACAAATACAATCGCTTGTATACCCAAATTCTTGAAAACGCTTTCCTTTCCTCACAATCATCAAGTTCAGCTTCAGGCACCATTTTATTCATTCACCATCTCCTTTCAACACCAAGTCACAACAGCAGTCACTGCCTTCTTATACAGGATGGAGAACAGGCACACCCTGGCATTTGAGTTCTCATTATTTATTAACTCAAATGGACATCTGTGAGCTTATACGCAGAGATAAAATACACATCAATCAGAAATAATTAAGTTTTCTACAATGCCATGAATGATGCATTGAGGCAGTGACAAGAAATGGCATTTATGTATCTGTGGTTCTTGTTCCTCTTAGACAAGCTCAAACCTCTCCACAACAACACGAAATGTTGCCAGCTGTCTCAAATCTGAAAACATGCATCAAGAAGTATCAAGACCTCCAAAACATCTTAAACGCCCTTTCCCTGGAGCTTATCCTTTCATAAAAAAAAGAACACATCTACAAGAAAACTATTATTTTAGGCTTTAGAGAGCAGGCACCTACAAATTGATGTATTGCCATTAGATACTTGAAACTCATCAGGATTTGCAAACTTTCCAGTTGTTAGTTGACTGTTCAATTTCTAGACCCACAGGTTAGTACTAGAACAGATACCATTCGCCAAATCTGAGTTCTTTAACAGTACAAGATGGCTACTACTGTTATTCAGCAAATGCATGGTTTTGGCAAGGACTACATACAGCTCTACCTTATGGCCTCAATTCTTGTCATTTCTTCACTAATTATATTACCTATTTATATTATGGTTCAGTTGTAATCTGATCAGAACTAGACTGAGTGCTGCCATATGTTAACAGTGCAGAACGAACAGCATACCACTATCTGCTTTCATTCCATTCTCTCCAGTACACGATCCTTGGACAAAGAAGATAAGCAATGCACCCTTGAACTTCAAACAGCCTACTCAGATGCCAGCTGGATTGCTCAAGGTCATATAATAACTCTTTTGACAGACAGAAGGGATCTCACAAAGGATGGAATTATTGTTTGCAAAAGAAAGTTATTTACACTGCAGTTTCTCCAAAATCTGAACACCACGGGTACGCAATTCTGTTAGTGTAAATAATCAAGCCCTTTCCATTGAAAATAGACAAACTGATTCTACCACTCCCTATCTCAGGTCCTATGACTGTTAAACAGCTATCAAGAAAGGCTATAATGTTTTTACAAGCTTCTGAAACTGTCTCCACAGAAGAGAAAGTCAGGAGTAATAATAATAATAAAAAAATATTTCCGTGCCAATCCACACCACCTTTCTAAGACAGTATAGTTTGTTCTTAAAGACAAACTCAGTAAGTACTATTTTTCTTCCATATCTGATGAACAAAAAGTTCTCCAGCCTCGTTACAAGGAATAAAGAATGCCACCATCATTCCAACACTTCCTAGGAAGCATACTGAGTTCCATCATGCAGTTAATCCTTCACTTGAACTTTTTTTTGATAATCTATTCATCTGCTATTTCCACCTACTACTACAACACAGGCTTGTATAGATTGGTGTATTATTTTATAAAGGGGGAAGCTAATTCTTTATGTCATTATAGATTTCATTAAACAAAAACAAACTGCGGTATTTCCCAAAGACACTTGTTTCACAGCATCTGAAAGTCAGATGGCATGGAAAGACAACTGTTGGTTTTGAAGAACAAGAGAAACTACTTTATGAGAAAACAAGGCTAAAGATGCCCAGGTTGCCTTAGCCACCAAAGATATCCTCTGGATAAATCAACCTCTCCCTCCCCCTTCCCCACCCCTCATCCTGTCCTAATTAATGGTCCATGTTTCAGAGCAGAGTCTTGAAGTACAGTCCAGGGTTCTTGGAAAGGTGAAACCTAACTGAAACACCAACAGCTGCAGTGAATTCACCATCTTTAACCTTGGAAATTGATAGCCTGCTTTGGGGTTTTGGAATATAAGAGGAGCAAAAATCTAGCCATGCCAAAGTAGATCATCTGGTATACTATTAAAGAGAAAAGTTAAAATGGATTTTGTTTCTTAAATGAATGACTGAATTTTACTATAAATTTGAGAGGCTCCAAAGAGGAAGAATGTTGCTTTGAACATCAGTTCCCTCCAGGAAAACATGATGAAGCAGTAACTAGATCTATCTTCGAGAGGAATTCCGTATTTCATTAATTCCAGAGCCTCCAAGTAATATAACACTTTCCACCTATAACAAGGTCTCATTTTACCAGAATAGGTGTCCATCCACAGATATTTTATTTTAGACTAGAAAGAACTCTAGCAATTCTCAGCCCTCTTTCTACTCTTTCTTCCTGAATTCCTAGAGAAGTAGGCATAAGGCCAAATTTATCCAGCAAAACAAAACAAACACCTCCACTCTCACCGACACTAAAAGGCCACTCAAATGAAGAAAATAAAAGGTGCTTTGTTTCTTTTTCATCTACTCACAGGGGAGTGCAACCCATTAATAAAAACAAACTCTATTTGTGATTCAGCTTGTCTTACAGGAACAGAATGAACCTGGTAAGATTTATACATGCCGCAGCTTCCTACTGCTCATTTGGGTACATTCAGTAATACCTTGTAGAGATAAAAAAAGAAGTGTTAGAGTAACTCCCAGAAAAAAGATTTGCAGTCTTCTGAAAGTTTCCTCCTTTGAATTTGAATATTTGTTTTGCCTCTTTGGACACCAGAGGAAGCGATACAGAAATAACACATTGTGGAAAGACTATATATTAAGAATAAAAAAAATCCAAACTCCTACAGCTGAACAACATACAATATATGAAGTGTAGAAGATTACAAAAGAAAATTTTCCATTGCAACTAAGGAAGCTGACTAGTATAAAAGAAATCTCAGCATTTGGAAAAAATAAACAAACAAAATACACCCAAGCCCAGAAAAACCACCGCCAACCACTAAACATCTGAACACAGTCAAGCAAAATCACAGCTGATCTAATCTATCAACATAGCCAGGACCTGCAAACGTTTTAAGTCTGGAGGATCTCCAAGTTGTTCACAATCTCCATAGGTAAATCTCTTCCAAAGCTATGTAAGTGTAGACTTAGGTAGCATATTATTTTATCGGATGATCCACTTCTTTACTACCTCAACATACTTAAATTACAATCTACAGAACCTTTGTATTTATATGGTAGAGCCTACTAAGAAGGCTAGCTAGATGGCAGTTATTAGAAGTACTTTACATAGTCAGAAAGCTCTTAATTAGGTTTAAAGAAGTCAACCTGATAGCTAAATAATATATTCTCATCATAAATGAAAAAACAATGCAAAAGTTGTTAAACAGGGTACCTGCAGTCATACAGGACTTGGTAACAGATATAGCTTAAATGGTCTGAGTGTCGATTATGTTCTCCAAATCCACACCCTTAGAAAAAAAAAAATCTGTTCAGAAAACATATAACTGATTTACTAATGGTCTACTACACTCTCCAATATTCCATTAAAAAAAACCAACCAAACAAAAAAGCACCAAACAAAAAGAAAAGAGAAAGTCCTTTCTTATGATTCCAGTCATATTCTTCATGGGTTTCGTTTTACGTTTACTGGCATAAGAGCAAGAAAGGCAAGATCTATAGCTGAGTATTTGTACAAGTGTGCGGAAGGTGGGTGGGGAAGGTGGGTGGAAATCATCCCTGAAAAGTCTGCTTTTAGAAAAAAATTAAAATAAATGAAAAAGCTAACATGGTATCTTTGTGTTTAAATTTCTGAAGTCAAGGTAAACATCTGTTTATTTTAATTTGCTCCTTCTACTAAATAATTGTTCCATAGGCATTTGGAAGACAAACAGCAGTGTTGCATCTATGTGGCATCTCTAACAAGAAAAAAAATCCTAAGGACATATTTCCCTCCAGGAAAATGAAATGCAATAATTTGTTGCCACAGAACTTTTCTGGGATAATACTCACTAGAAATTCAAACACACAAAGAATTACATGGAAATCATCTGGATATTAAGGAATCATTCAGAGATCCATTGGTTGTTTTTTTTTTTTTTT
>Ga0065711_1051920_pt1 | contig 10182 bp, 5 predicted proteins | sample Hoacrofraction12_FD_59098 | JGI IMG/M metagenome (GOLD analysis project Ga0065711, IMG submission 59098) | Hoatzin crop microbial communities from Cojedes, Venezuela - Epithelial fraction 12 v2 (version 2) | ecosystem: Host-associated > Birds > Digestive system > Esophagus > Crop | place...
CCGCTGAGGCATTTTCAGACATCTAATAACTCCCACCAGAGCTGCCTAGGTCCAGTTTGGAATCTGAGCTGACAATTGTATCTCCCTCTCTCAATTGCTTGCTGGGAAAAAACAGTTTTACACCCCTGGAAATGTAAGTAATAAAGGATGGTAAGGTCTTTAAGCCTTAACACTAATAGATCTTTGGTTTTCAAAAAGACTGTTCATCTGCTTTTCTAGGGGAAAAAAAATAAAATTATTCTTTTTAAAAAAGAATCTGCTCTGGTATAGTTTAGAAATCGAAAGTGTACATTCCTAAATATTGAAAACATCATGAGCTTGCTGTAAACTAAATGAGGCAATTGTCAGCATGGACTTTTTTTTTTTTTTTTAAATTAAGGCAAAAATCTCATTGACAGCAGATATAAAAATACAGAGAAATTATCTCAAACTACATCTCCTGACCTGCATTTCTGACTAGTTTACAGACAGACACAGCCATGCCTTTGCTCTATTCACGCTTCGGGCCAGGTTGGACATAAGACCAGCTTCTTTCCAGAAATCCTGTGGCCACATTAGCACAGTTCCGAGCCCAAGCTAATATATCCTGCCTTGCAGCCAGCCTTATTAACTCAGGCTCAGCAACATGTGAATCGCTGGTACGCAGCTGCTACACTGGAGCTGGCTCCCAGCTGGCTGGTTCAGGGCACAGGCAGAGTGAACGGATCACTGTCTGCATCCCTCCATGCTGATACACCCTCGAATGACCACTGGCATCGTGTGCTGTAACAAAACCTATTCTTAAGAATTGGTTCTCCAAATAACCGCACTTCAATTTCATAATACAAACCATACCGGAAATGAAGCAAGAAAATCTTAGAGGATATGGTGGTGTATTTGTGTCGACACAGACACAACAGCGTGGCACCTCAGAATGTCTATGAACCAACTTCAAAAAATTGAACTTGGTTTATTCTCAAATTTTTCATTATTACTGAAAACGCGTACAAAAATTTACATTTTGTCCTGTAGCAGGAAATTGATCCTCTGTAGAATCCTTCTACATTGCCAGCTAAAACTTGTGACCATGTCATTGCCATTGTTGCATCCAAAGTATTACTCTCCTCTTAAAACAGCCATACATGTAAAACATTTTAAAAGATCCAACTGTCATGGGAAAGATTATCACGTTGCATTAGTTGCCTTGCTTTCCAAACACATTATCTGTCAAACAATGAGGCGAATCAGGAAAGTAAGAACTGCTGAAAAAATGTGGTCAACCATGAACATTTCCTTTCGCTTTTTGCTTGGCATTTCTGAACCGTTTTCCTCAAGCAGTGGAAATGGTAAGTGTGCTTTGCTACACATGCAGGTCTTTCTTACCCATTCATTACCCTCCCTTCCTCTTGAAAACAGAGGCAAGACATGCTGTCAGTGAGTCGGTGCACTGGCTTTGCATCAGACCAAGCCAACACAACTCCTCAAAAATACTTTTCCAATAGCTTTAAAGGCTTGAAAGTCATTCACAACAGCACTTTTCACAGTCTTCCTACACAGAATTCCTTAAGAGCTGAATAATAGCCTTTTTCAGGCCTTCATGAGTAAAAAGCAGTAATTGTAAGCATACCAAATGTCATGGTGTGTTAACTGACAATGGGATCTTCACAGGGATTTCCACCTCTCATTCTGTCATTTACTGTGATTTATCTACTGTGTTCCACTCCTCTGCTACAAGAGACAGTTGAGTTAAATAGCAGGAATGAAAAATGAAGCTATGAAACAGAATTTAGGGTTCATACACAGGTTCATCTTTTGGGTATATCTAGCTCAGTATTCTGTCGCAGCAGTAGCCACCCAGTGAAGAACACAAGCATATACGGTGTGCTCCCAACTGTTCCCAGCTCAGTTGGTGCCCTGAGCCTGATGGGATTTGCTCATTTTATAATGCTCAGTGGATCCCTCCTTCAGGGACTTTTTTATGGCAACTTGTTTATGGCACCAAGAATTTAGTCTCATGATTCCAATCAATATGACATTGACCTGGAATACTCAAGAGTACTTAGACAATCTTTTCTTTTTTGTTTTCTGCTTTTACAGTGTCAGATTTTCCTTATCAGAAAGTGATTGCCCCCATCTAGATACTACAGTTCTAACAAGACGTGTTTCCTATTTAGAATTCACATCAGTTGCATATTACTTGTTTTTAAAGATATATTTTTAACTTTGTTTTGACTCAACATCCTTTAGCAGTGCAAAAGCCTGTTTTCACCTTGCCTACATAATTTATACAGTGTTTGTCCTATTTCCCTCAAAAGTCTAACATGCACGGTATTGCGCCATCCCATTTTAAACTAGATATTCTCCCATTCTGGATTTGGGGCTTTTCATGTTTATGGAGCAATAGATTTTTAGTATTTATAGAGATGCACACACCGATAACTGAGTCAGTGCATCCTTTTGTTGGCTATACAACTGGCCTCATTTGTTCGACTACTCTCCCCTATTTCCTACCTCACCTTTGTCAGTTCTGTCCTGTTCTTTGAAGGCATTGTACGCATTTATGATTTGACCCACATACTATGAACTAACATTTAAAAAGCAACATTCTAACACCTTGTAGTAATATCACGGTAAGAAAAACAAATTAATATAGCATTTACCCTCAGGCTTCAGCAATACGATTCTTTACTTTTTATACTGGGTGAGAAACACTTTCTGTAGGTCAGTGTGCATACCTACAAAAGCACTGAATTACCAGGAATTCCAAAGTGCTGCCAAGTTACACCTCAATAAAAGCCTACTGAATTAAGACTCTGATGTTTCTAATGCAGATTGACTAATAAGTATTTTTTATTTCCTGCACTGCAAACCACTTTGGCAGTTCTTGAGGTGTGTAAAAAAGTGCTTTTAACACCACTTCACTAACAAGCAAAGCAGTGTTCATGTACAAAGAAAACAAAACACAATTCAATAAAAATATTTCACTTTAATAAAAAGTAGGCCCTGGGAGCATTGATCAAAATCAGTAAATAAATATGAAACAGAAATAACCTTCTGCTTTTACATAATTGTATGCAAAAAATACCCAAGTGCCTTTTATATCAGTTTGTTTTAAACATATTTTAAACAAATACAGACAAGCCAGCTGAGATTAAATAAGAGCTTGGCCCTGAAAAATAATGAGTGTTCCCAGTGACCTTTGAAGTCAAGGGCATTCAACAGCTTTCAGCCCAACAGGTGTAAGAATTTACATCTTGGTATCTCAAATAACTGATGCCAAATAATCTGAGGTCACGAAAAGGATTCCAAACATTAACGTTTCATAAATTAGCAAGTCAATTCTATAGATAGACATCCTCTTCTGATCCAGCTGGATAACAAGTAAACATAATTTACTCCCTATTTGTTACCACCTGCTTCAGAAGATTATCACCCGCTGAGTTTTACTGGGAGGGATCCCAGGTTTAGGACTCCATGCAGGACACTGCAGCAGTTCTCAGCTCTGCCATGCCACTCTTCTCCTGCCCCATCACTCAGAGAGACCAAGACGTGTTCCTCCCACATGTGGATACAGCACCAAGTTCCCGCAGGATGTTCCCACTGCTCTTCCCCTTGTACGCTTCAGGACATGATATCGGCAGGAGACAACTCCTCAGTGGAAGGATGAGTCGAAGCTCTGAGCCTGCTGCGTGCAGCAGACAGCGTTCATTACTTTTAACAGCTAAGCCTTTTTCCCCTGAGGAAAAGACAAGAAGACACAATGAGCCATCTTTGGCCTCTTCAAGGACTCTTGGTAGAGTCCCATGGATAGGGCCCTGGAGGGAAGAGTGGGGCCAGGAAATCTGATTAATATTCAAGGATCACTGCCTCCAAGATCAAGAGCAGTCCATCCCAATGAGTAAGGATGTCAAGCAAAAATGTCAGCAGGTCTGCATGGATGAACAGGGAGGTCCTAGCCAAATTCAAACACAAAGAGGAAGCATAGAGAAGGTGGAAGCAAGGACAGGTAACCTGTGAGAAATACAGAAACATTGTCCAAGCATGCAGGGATGAGGTCAGGAAAGCCAAAGCCCAACTGGAACTGAAGCCGGTGAGGGATGTCAAAGACAAGAAGTGCTTCTGTAAGTACATAAGTGACAAAAGGAAGGCTAGGGAAAATGGGAGCCCGCTGCTGAATGGGACAATGGCCCTGGTGGCAGGACATGGAAAAGGCAACAGGTACTGAATGCCTTCTTTACCTCAATCTTTATTAGCAAGACAGGCCTCCAGGAATCCTGGGCCCCAGGGACCAGGAGGAAAGTCTGGAGCAAGGAAGATGTACTTTTGGTGGAAGAGGATCAGGCCAGGGAATACTGCAGCAAACTGGAGGTACATGAGTCCATGTGCCCTGATGGGATGCAGATGATGGATGACTACTGAGGGAGCTCTGATGTCATTGCAAGGCTACTCTTTGGTAATCTTTGATCCATCATGGTTGATTGGGAGAAATGCTCAAAGATTGTAGGAAATGAAACGTCACTCCCATCTTCAAAAAAGGGCGAGAGGACCCAGGAAACTACACGCTGGTCAGCCTCACCTCAGTCCTTGGGAAGGTGATGGAGCAGCTAGTCCCGGAAACCAGGCACATGAAGGACAAGAAAGTCATCAGGAGTAGTCAACATGACTTCACCAAGGGGAAGTCATGCTTGACCAACCTGACAACCTTCTATGATGAAATGACTGACTCGGAGAGCAGTGGATATTGTCTAACATGACTTAAGTGAGGCTTAGACAAGCTGTTGAAGTATGGGCTGGATGAGCAGACAGCACGGTGAGTTGATATCTGGCTGAATGACTGGGCCCAGAGCATGGTGCTCAGTGGCACAAAGTCTAGTTGGAGGCCAGTAACTAGTGGTGTACCCCAGGGGTCAATACTGGGTCCAATCCAGTTTAACATCTGTATTAATGATCTGGATGATAAGGCAGAGCATGCTTTCAGCAAGTTAGCCTGACACAAAACTGGGAGGAGTGGTCGATACACCAGTGGGTCACACTGCCATCCAGAGGGACTTCAACAGGCTAGAGAAATGGCCTGACAGGAACATACGGTTCAACGAGTGGAAGTGTGAAGTTCTGCATCTGGGGAAGGGTAACCCCAAGGGGACACCCAGCTGGAATGCAGCTTTGCAGAAAAGGACCTTGGAGTCCTGGTGGACAGCAAGCTGACAATGAGCCAGCAATCTGCCCTCGCGGCAAAGACAGCTAATAGTAGCCTAGGCTACATTTGGAGGAGTGTTGCCAGCAGGCCAAAGGACATGATCCTTCCCCTCTACTCAGCACTGGTGAGGCCATACCCAGAGTTCCGAGTCTGGTTCTGAGCTCTGCAGTACAACAGAGATACAGCCATGCTGGAGAGAGTCCAGTGAAGGACCACAGAGGTGATTACGGTATTGAAGCATCTCACCCATGAGGAAAGCTTGATAGCTGGGACTGTTCAGCCTGGAGAAGAGAAGGCTCAAGAGGGATCTTATCCGTGTATATAAATGCCTAAAGAGAGGGTGCAAAAAGGATGGAGCCAGGCTCTTCTCAGTGGTGCCCTGTGACAGGATGAGAGGCAGTGGGTACAAACTGAGGCACATGAGATCCCTCTGAACATCAAGAAACACTTTTTCACTGTGAGGGTGACCAAGCACTGGCACAGCTTGCTCAGAGAGACTGCAGAGTCTCCATCCTTGGAGATATTCAAAAGCCAGTTAGTCATGGTCTTGGGCAACCATCTGTAGGTTGAGCAGGGAGTTAGACCAGATAACCTGCAGAGGTCCCTTCCAATCTCAACCATTCTGTAATCTCACAGGCTATTACTTGGTTTAAAAAATTTAAATGTGCGGTTATAGATGAACTACCAGATTAGGAGTGATATCTTCCTGTTGTCCAGCAGTGGCAGAAGCTGGAGGCCATACCAAGTTCAGCGGAAAGAGCTGGGCCCAGAAGAGGACCCTTTCCAATTCTGAGCACACCAGCCTTAGCTCAAAGCCACCTAGTCCAATAAGAACAGCTCAGTGAAATCCACTGTCTCAGCTGCTGAACTGGTACATGGCATGGATCTTCAAAAAAGTTTTTATGGGGCTACACAGGGAACAAGTTAATAATATCTGTCCAGAAGCAGAACTTGGGAGGCTAAGATAGGCATGGTTTCTCAGTTATTTTTCAAGAAGGATAGTAAAACAACTTCTCCAAAGTTTCTCCTGCTCTTAACTCCCCTTATCTGCTACCTCAGCCCAGGAAGTAGGAGAGAAGAACACTCCTCCGTGCTTCTCCAATACAGGACAGCATGCTCTGGGGGAACAGCAGAAGTGGTGCTGTTTGCGCTGTATGTGCATATAAGGCAGGTGCAAGAGGGTTCTCAGTAAGAAGCACCCACTCTTGCCTCCCTATTATGACAGACCTCAATCTGAGAGTCTGTAGAAACTAAATGGAAGAGACTGCAGAAGCAGAGGCCAGATAACAAGGACCTAGGCAGACTTAACTGCCTTGTATAACTGGGTGTATGACACCCAGACTGCCATGAAGCCTCCAGACTCCTGAGCACAGAACTCCGGCAACACCTAACCCCTTCTTTAATCTCCTGCTATGCTGGCATCTGATTCCAGCTGCTAAAAGTAAAGCAGAAGCCCAGCAAACCACTGTAGGATCACCTGTGCCCAAGTTTACCTACCAGCCCCTCTTCTTCCTCCTCTTACTGTGCTCTTACTACGCTCATTCCAAGACAACTGGAGTGACATTGTCTAGATTAAGAACTGGTGGAACAGAAAGATCTCCTTCATTCAACTTCTTCCTCCCTCCCTTCTACTGTACTGCATCTCACTCCATAGTCTCAGACCAGACATAGTAAACAGAATAAGCACAGTGGAAAGGCCCTACTCTTCTCTGACTGTGCTTTGTTTAATCGGGTTGCTAGGATTTCCTTACATGATCTTTGAGAAGCTTTCTGAAAAAACAAAAGGCACAGATGCAAAGGAATCTGGCAGGTTTGGGTTTTTTTTGGTGACACCTATGAGCTGGTTTGGCTTACTAATTCCTAACTGAAGAGGCTCAGCAATGTAGCTGCAGGGAAATGGAAGTCAATACTGTCAGCAAATTACCTTTGTCCTGGGGCTGTTTTACCTTTTGTAACCCTGGCTGGGTCCAGAAATACACACTAGTCTCTTACAAGCTTTCTTCTGCATCTCTCTGCACCTTACAACATTGTATGATTACATTTAGCCATTTCACATGGTAACGTTTTACTGAGGAGTCCCTTCTGATATCACCTTTTGTCACAGCAGCAATTTTAGTTAAACTTCCAATTTAAAATAAGCCTAGAAACTACAACACCCTTCTCCTGGGGCAGGTGATTCAACAAATAGTACAGACACTTAGACTATATTTACAGTGTGTGTGTATACACACACATACATCAACTACTATAATTTTTAATACTAAATTCTGTGTTTTTTCAATACATAACACAAAAGGTTTTTGACCAGAGGCACTCCCAGTCTAAACAGGCAGACAAAACCCAAAAACTAAACAAAGACTCTCTCTTACCCTGTGTTTTTACAAAACACGTAACCTTTTACTTAGATAGACTAGTGCCAGGGCCTCACAAAGAAAATAAGTGTTCAGGAGGGAATGGAGAAAGGGCAATTGCCTTCTTCAAAAGGATTGAGAAGGAATTCCAAGCATGAAGATCAAAATCAAAAGAAAACGGAAAAATGAGACAAAGTAGAAAGCCAGAATGTATTCATTATGTGTTTCAGTGAACTATCTCTGATTTCCTGTAATGCAATTGTAACTGCAAGAATGTTTATTTGCTAAAACATAGCCCAAGTCTCTAATCTATGAACTTCCATAACTAAAATTTGCAAACTACACATCTGAAAACAAAATATGCATTAACAGGCTTAAAATGCAAGTGAACCTACTGGAACTAGTGCATACATATTACATATGTAGATCTCAAACACAGTAATTTATTTTAAATTCACGATTTGGTCGTCACTGACTCAAACTGTCCTAAGTGCCACCTAGGTACTTGCCTCTGGCAGCATGCACACATAAATCTGTTCAAGTACTGACAGCATTGTTAGCTGAGGCCTCAGAAACCCAAAACCTGGATCCTCAAAATATGTATTACCATATTTATCTCATCAAGCAGTTCAATCTCCCTGGCAGACTCTGTGGACAGTCTCTTTTAAGAGATCAGTTGTTGAAATACTCTTGCCAGGGTATGACAGACCAAGGCAAACCACTAATGCCCATGCCAAGTTTAGCCTGACAACGAGGTAGTCTCTTCTAAAATACATTTGGCACTAATGCACCAATTATTTCCCATCATCCAACTGCACACCCTGACTCACGATAACGAGGAGACTGAGATGACCCCAGATACTACATAACACTTGGGCTGGTATAAAAGCAAACAAATATACTGGCTCCTTCATCAGCAGTTCCTGCCAGTCTATGATTTACACAGGCTGATCTGGCACACATTTATGTTCTTGTAAGCACTTTCTGTAGTTTTAGTTAAGTCACTTAACCTCTTGTCATCTATAAAAAGAGAATGATGGTATTAATATAGCATTACAGAAGCACTGTCAGTTCTTACAATTAATTTTTAAATATATATTCAGAATAGAGAGTTTCTTCAGCTCTGTTCAGGCAGAACTTTTTTAAAACCACAAGCATTTTATCTAGAAACAGGAAGACCTGGTGCAGAAATGTAATTGCTAAACAAATACAACAATTTAATAAATAGAAACCAGTAGTTATTATATAGTTTAATTTAATAGTTATAACTATTAAAGACTGGGTTTACTATACATGTACTCATATTACACAGCTTAAGATCAACGAGCTAAAGTTACCAACATTTACACATGGCTTTAGAAGAAGCTCATTAAAAACCTCTATCAGAAACATTGAACAAGCTAAGATTAATCTTATTTATCTATCTCCTTCTAGTGGCAGAACATGAAATCAGACACTCAAACACTGATTTCTGTTATTTTCTAAAACTTTTAAATACAGCAGCCCACACTAAGCAACTGATACAAACTATTTTAAAATATCTGATAATTAGCACTTGTAATATACCAAACATCTGCTCCAGTTATCCCCTGCAGTCAAAATTCAAGCCTTTGCAATTTGCCTGACAAAAAGACAACTTGCCCCAGCATCTTCTTCTGTGTTTAGAACTAACCCAAATTTATAGGCTGTTCTTACCACAGCAGTACACAATAGCCTAAAACAAGGTTTAAGAAAAAAATAATTAGAAACATGAAGCTTGACAGCAAATGAGATCAATGCTGGATTCCCAAAGAAAAATCGTGCTAAACTTATTCGGTAAGTTTAAGATCAGTGATTTTTCTAGGAAAAGGACAAACGCATTAGATCACACATACCTGGGTATTATTAAACACTTGGTATGGTGCTACACTGACATTTATGTTTATCTTATATAAGATGGAGGTTAAGTAGAGGCCGGAAGAAATTCTATGTTGAACTCCCTTGGGATCAGTTTTTATTTAACATTTTAATTAATAACTTTGACACAACAAGTAGGAAGACACTTTTGCTACAAAATCAGAAACATAGCATACAGAAGGAGAACAAGGGAGAATTACATTACAAAACCAGTGTGAAACTGAGGATTCTGAAGTGCAACGTCCTGCACTTACAAAGAAATAAACCAACGCGTTATCTCAGCAAGCCTTGTCAGACGGAAACCGGGCAGGCACGTATCCAAACCTGACAAGGTAACCAGAAAGCATCAGGCACGGGACATGAAAGCATCAAACACAATTTAACCATGCGCAAAGCAAATATTCCCCTTTCTTTCACTGAAGCAGCGTCTGGCAAGACTTAATGTGCACGTAAGGCTAGCGCACAGGCAGGGAGACGAGTGACAGAGACGGGCTGCGAGGGTGAAAGGAGTGGAACCGGGGCTCCTTGCCCAACCCGGCAAACCAGGACTGAGCAACGCGGCGTGACTCCGCTCCGACCAAGTGGTCGGTGCGCGGGCAACCCCACCGGCGGCGGGGAGCTCAGGCGCAAGCCGCGCCGCGCCGGCAGCACAGCGGTGTACGGCAGGGCCCGCACCGGGCGGGCATCGGAGGGGGCACGGAGCCCGTGCGGACCGGAGCCGCTTCCCGCCCCAGCCCGCCCCAGCTCCGCCTCTGCCCC
>Ga0065711_1051921_pt1 | contig 10182 bp, 7 predicted proteins | sample Hoacrofraction12_FD_59098 | JGI IMG/M metagenome (GOLD analysis project Ga0065711, IMG submission 59098) | Hoatzin crop microbial communities from Cojedes, Venezuela - Epithelial fraction 12 v2 (version 2) | ecosystem: Host-associated > Birds > Digestive system > Esophagus > Crop | place...
CTACCACACCTCCCAGTTTGGTGTCGTCAGCAAACTTGCTGAGGGTACATTCTAACTCTTCATCCGGGTCGTTGATGAAGAAGTTAAACAAGACTGGGCCCAGTACTGACCCCTGGGGGACACCACTTGTTACCAGCCTAAGAGATGGGAAGAAGCAGACATTCCATGTGTGTTAGCTTCAAAAGAAGTCAGAGATACATATTTGTTACTTTTTAGTTTAACTGAGTAAGTGTGCACATTGATTTCTTTCCATTGCTTACATTTATTTAATCTGATTATCTCAAGATATGGTCATTTGTAACCCTGCCTGATTTCAGAAATTGTAAAATTGCCTTTCCTTTCCAGAAATTCACACAAAATGCACAGAAAAAGATAAGCTTTCTGAATTTTAAAGAGAATCTCTTGTTTACTATAGTTCATTAGAATAAAATATTATTTTCTGTGAGTTTTTGCAGAAAGACTCAATAAAAATCAGATCTCTATTTTAATTTTTTTCTCCATTAAGGAAAAATTGGAGTAAGAGTAACTTCTTACATGAACTCTAGATAGGTTCTTCTAGAAGCAGTTAAGTAATAATAACAAGCAGAACACTGTGATCTGGAGCGAAGACAGCTTTGTGGTCTGTCTGCTCCTATAAATTCTTATTATTTATCTTATGGATTAGCTACATCAAAGAAGAAAATAATTGAAAACAATCTAAATGGAAAATTGCACAGGAACTGTCAGAAAAAAGTCCATGTATTTAGCCATGTTTCTTACCTTTCACTGCGCTAAACACAGAAATTGTAGCTTGCATTATTTTACAGTCTCAAATAGTGGTTTATGGAAGTGATGGGGTCTTCTGTAACCTGTAAGCAAATGTTATGGAGGCAATGATTTTTCTGCTTTTCCAGACGGTATACTGCTGATGTACTCTGCTTCATCATGGAGGGGTGTCACTATTATGAACAAAACACCAAAGGAGAACTTTCAGGGGTTTTCCACATTTATCAGTAATAGCTTGAAATGGTCATTCTGACTAATATGACTTTCATACAATTTTTACTGCTATTGTTACGAAAAGCCAAAGGTAGCAGCCTTTAAAAGAGATTTTCAGGAAGACAACTTTTATTTTTCATTCTTCTTGGAATGTTGTCATAAAGATGAAACTATGACACCATCGCCATTTCCACGCTGACTCTGAATGAGGTATTACAAAGAAGTCACTGTGCTGGAGGACCAAGATAGATAGCCACAGAGGCGAAGACACCGTAACACATTAATAGCTATAATCATAGAATTGTTTGGGTTGTAAGGGACATTTAAAGGTCATCTAGTCAAACCCTGCTGCAGTGAGCAGGGTCATCTTCAACTCGATCAGGTTGCTCAGAGCCCCGTCCAACCTGGCCTGGAATGTTTCCAGGGATGGTGCATCTACCACCTCTCTGGGCAACCTGTGCTAGTTTTTCACCACCCTCATTTTATTCAGTTGTTTGATAACTTTTGTTAGTGTTTAGTAGACTGGCTTGCCAAATCAGCTGTCAGGATCCATTAACTGGCTAGAAGCTGTCTCCTTGGTGGAAGTGCAGTAGTAGGTCGTCTCTTCTTTATTTCCTAGCAGATACGTATATAGTTTGGGTGCCTTTGTTTTCTACAGAGATTTTTATGGTCCAAGGGTGTGTATGAATGAATACTTCTTTTCTTCTTGGGTCCTTCACTTTTCGCAGCAATCAGGTGTAACCTTTTTGGGGAGGAAAGGAGGGGCTATATATAAACCATAGGTGTAGACATTAATTCGGATACACGTAATAAAGTACTATAAAGTCTGCAGTAACACTGCTTTTGGCAGTGTTGGGTGGCATGCTGAAATACTTACCTGAAGCAATGGAGTCATCTACTTCCTCCTTAACCCTACTCTCATTACAACATCATACCAATGCACATATGCATATATTTATATATATTCACATGTATTTATAACAGCTGCTGGTTTATTTGTTTTGTTACTTTTATGCTTAATGTGTGTATAATCAGCATGGGTCTTTTGAGTATGGGTTTAACTCAGAGTAGTAACCACAGGACTTGACATCAGAGGTCATAAACCGAGTGCTATCACCTTACCGTTTTGGCGTCCAGACTTACTCTGACTTAGCACTGTGGTATTATCACTGTTTCGTGTGGAAAAAGGGCTGGAGCAGAAAACCCCCAGGTGTACACAGACCCACACTTTAGAAGCCTGTTTCCCTTACTGCAATAATAAAGTAATGTATACTGTTTTAACGTGTGATTTCTGAGTGACAGCTGTAAGATATGATTTTTTTATTGACATATTCATTTAAATGAAATCTTGGAAATGCTTCCATTTTCTCTGAGGTCATTATGCCAGTAAGGTTCAACACAGGAGCAGAGAGCTGCTTGTATGCAACAAGTTGCCAGGCTACAGCCTTTAGTTATTGCTTGAGTATTTGCAGCATTTAATTTGTAGTAGTGAAACTAAGGCAACTATCTTATAACAGATTTCTGTTTACACTTCTCGATGGAAGAAGCTGATGAGTTGCGTTTGTTCTCAGTCTCTCAGCACTGTTCCAGCACTGTCTTTAGATTTTATACAGAGCTCTCTTTAAATGCTAAATTTAACTGACATCTGTAAGAATCTTTCACTATACTTAAGCTGAACCATAGCTTTTCTGACCTTTTTTTGTGACACTAAAGAAAGACTTGCTTTGCATCCTTTTTTGATCATGTAGGAAAAATCTACACATTTTATTTGTATGAGATTTCTGAAAAAGCCTTAAGGTGTTTTGTTTGTGTGAATGTATTTTAGTGAGTTATACATTTACTGTGTGTCTCTTACAGTTCTCAGCTTGAGTCATAAGAATATTTTTTATTATCAACCTTGTACAGACTGGCCTGTTACAAATTCACTAATGTTATATTTTGAGTGAACAGTCTCCAGGCATGTAACAACAATGATTTTGATCGACTATTTCTTACTGCAGATTATGATTACTTGCAAAGAGTTACTCTCAATAGAATTACATACTTCATGTACTCATTCTTCCTCAGTTGTTCCCTGAATTGCAGTAACACCACGACTGACAGCAAAATTAATATCTTTCCTTGTCAACAGAGATGCCTATTTCCTTGTGCTTTCTCTTCCAGAGTTCACACAACCTGCTTTCCATTTTATGTTGGTTTTTATTTGTGCAATTTACTTTGTCATCACCCTAGAGTTCTCAAATTCCTCTTTTCTGGCAGAAGGAGAACAGTTACCATTTTGCCCTCTAAGCATGAATTCTCTCCATTTATTGTCAAACAAATTGTACTGTTGGATTCTGAAAACCATACTGGTAATTAGCTCCACAATTTCCCTCCACTGATATCAACATTAGACCAAATAGAAAGTAATATAATAAATATAATGACCCAGGAAAGAATATTCTTTTTTTTTTTAAGTAGTTACTTTCTATTGGAATTGCTAACAGATGTCTAGTAATAATAGAGTGTTGCCATTCTTTAATGGCAGTCCTAAGATATCATCACAAGTATTTTCTACCTCTTCTTCAGTATTTGCTAAATTAAATTTTTCCTTCCAGGGACTTTGGTATTTATTTGGAAATAAGTGCAAGGCCTTTGCAGACCTACTTGACATGACTTTTGTGTACATGATTCATGAATCATGTAATTTGATGGAATAAATCAGCCTTTCATACTTTCTATTGATTTATGAAAAAGAATGAGAAAGTAGATTTGCAATTGTTCAGTCATGTAACTAAGCAAATTTACTGTCAGATCTGAAAACTAATAAAAGATGCAACAATACAATCATCGGATAAAGATTGCAATTATGAATAAATAAATAAGATTTTTCAAATTATCTAAGAGTCTTATTAATAAAGCAGATAATCATAATGTATTTAAGAGATTGCCCTTAGGGAGAAAAAACAATGGCAATTTTATGTTGAGAATATTCAAGGGGGAGTCAGCTTGCTTTCAGTTTAAGACCCTTGCCAAGGTTTTAGTCGGGCAATCTTAAAGATCTGTCTGATGAAGCATATAGTTAATCCACAGGATGCAACTGCTCCTGCAGTGTAAGTGACCATTATTCTTTAGGTAAGTCCTGGAGGAGACAACCCAAAGCGTGAATGTTCTGTGGAAGTATTGTGATAAAAGTGCTCGAGACACTCCACTTCGGTTTTACCTTTGCCAACATGTACTCATATATGTTGTTAGTATTTCCTTTGTCCTTGTATATACAACAGTGGAAACATTTTTCAGTAATTGAGTATCATAATAACACTTCAGACATGCACAGCAGTAAAGTTTAAATGAAACAATGTTTTATCAAACACTCTAGGAACTATCTCAATGACTCCATGGTTAAGTCAATGTTGTTTATAGTTACAAAACTCCGACAGGTGTCTCACAAGCACAATGTGCATGTACCTACCAACATACTTATAACAAATCAGGTAGGATGTTTCCTCCATAAACCAAAAGTAGCAATTAAAAGGCAACTTATCACATGATATACACACAAAGATATTTAAATCACGGAGTTATTGGTATCTGGAACCGGGAAAGTCCACTGAGTTAAGTCAACAAAAGAAGCCCTCAACAGAATGGCATGCAAACTGAAGGGGGTTAATGGCTTCAGGGGGTGTAGGGCTTTGGATTGTAGGTGAGAGAGAGGAGAATTTTGGGACTGTGATGGGTGTTTTAAGGGGATTGTGGGAATGTGTGAAAATTATTATGGGATGTTTTAGGAAAGGACCAAAGGCAAGGAAAGGAAAGCATCAAGGAAAAGGGAAGAAGGGACTGGTTGACTGTAGGCAAGTTGCTGGTCAGCACACTTACCTGACTGACTCCTATGCTTGATCACAGCAGTCTATCGTGTAGTCTTATTAAATGTAATTTCTGTCTTTTGCGTGGGTGTCTTCTCCTGTGTATATGTGTGAAGGATAGTGAAACTGCAGCCTGACTGCTTGGCAGGTAGAATACCAGCCACTACAGTGTGATCACAAACCTCAGGGACTCATAGGTCCAGGGACCAGCAACTGGAGGTGACTGGGGTCTGAGGTCTGTGTACTGTATAAACTGGTCCAAGATCAGCTACCAGCAAGACCCATATTGTGTGTGTATTTATTCTACTATTGGCCTTCAATCTTAGTCAGACGGAGAAGAACAGGATTGTACCATCTATGCTTCATGTTTACATGGGTATTGTTTGTGTGTGTAGTGGAAAAGGCTCTGCTCTCTGTCTGCTTAGATCTGGTGGCCAGCCACTTGGGGGTGTGTGTGCATGTGTGAGTGCCCATCAGGAATGCGTACTCAGTGTTGCTGCTGGCTAGAGCTGGGGACAGAAAACCACCACTCCCGGGATTTGGCTACCTCTGACAGTACTGGTTCTTTCTGGCCTGGCCAGAAGGACAGGGAAAAGTGGCTTTGTATGGTGTTGATAATGCAACTGAGATAAAAGAACTGATTTTCTTCTGTGTGCACTTTTATTGTAGTGGATTGTTTCTTAAAGGAACGCTTATCTCACTGTGGAGCCCATTACCTGGACCCAAAATGCCTATGTAGTAGCTGTGGCTCAATCCCTTGGCAGTGGATAATGTTTACCCATTAAATGACAAAAAAAAAAATCTTTAATGATATACTAGTCTAAAAAATATCAGAAAAGTAAACTATGCTCCAATGATTTTCTAGAAAAACAAGACAGATGATGGGTGTAGGCTAATAAGAACTGAAGTTTTGACCAAGTTAATGATATAAAATCAACAAAACATTTTCTAAAACCATCTAATTAGTTGTTCAGTACCTCCTGTCCACCCACTCATTCGTTCTTATTGTTTTCACTATTTCTTAAAGTCTGCCAGAGTAAAGACCTGAAGAATTGTAATGAGCATATGTTTTACTTTAATTGGCTTTTGGCTATAAAACACAATTTGCATGTTTTCTTAGAATAAATAATCAATTAGTGTACATTGTGCCCAGGACCTGGGCCCTTCAAATTTGGGACTGTATTCATCAAATGATAAATTATTAACTTTTAGGAGTAGATTTTACCTGAAACTATCATAATTTACATTTTAATCAGTTAGAATGTAAGTCTTCTTGATATTTCACATGGAAAGCTGTACTATTTGGTAAAAGAGGACATGGAGGATGGATTTGGCTTTAAATGGTAAACTTCAAATAGTTAGCAGGAGGACAGCTGGCATATATATAAAGATACATATTAAATACTTTTCCATCTCTTTGAACCTTCCTAAAAATAACATATATATATATATCTCCCTGAAAATGGTTTTCAGCAATTTGAAGTAAAAGCAGTGGCAGAATGTTAGCGAGTTTAGTTTAATCATTGTAGATGACTATTCAATTCCAGTAGTGAATATGGTTTACAAAATAAGGACAAAAAGTATTTATCACTACAGAAAAGGTGTTTTTTTAAACTTCTGAACACAATAGCTGAGCCCTACAGGTCGTAATTGTTAAGAAGTTCAGTAGAGGTTGTTCTCAACTATCGTAACTGTGGAGAATTGACCAGATATATGAGATTCATATAAGAACTATAACAGTTGTTAATAAAAATATACTGATGTAGAAAACATAAAGGAAGAAAAGTAATAAATAAAAGCAGTAATAATACATGCAGTTACTCATTTTCTTTCAAGCTACCAACTGATCGCCTACATGAATCAGCCTATTAAATATTTATCCAGTGGCTTAAGAACGCTTTTATGTAAATGCATAACAAACGAAATTCAGTCTGGAGGAATTTACAAATTGAGCATGAAGTTATATTGCAAGTCTTCTATATTAGTGATAAAACTAGACCAGAATATGCTGCAGTAAAAGAGGCATGAAGCACTCTGGTTTGCAGCTGACCAGTGAATATCCAAAAGACATAAGAAGAAACAAGACCAAGAAACCCCCCACTCCCACCCACCCACCAAAAAAACCCACCCTGGAAAGAAGACAGTTTGAAGCCTCTGGCAAATGATGGCTAAATAGCAAACTTCTGCTTTTAGGCCTTAGTCTTACAATGAAAACGACTTGCAGGTAAAATTACTTTAGTATTGGTTACATTATCTTCCGTTTTGTCATGGAATTCTAAAACTGGATTACTCACTTCCAGGGTGTCACAGAGGGTTCGTTCATCCCTGTCTAAAAGTATTTTATGGTGAAGTTATCTTTGTAGGAGCATATATTTCTATCCTAAGCAAAAATATAACTTAAATATAAAATTATATTCTCAGTACTAAAGAAAAGAATAAATTCCCAGTAGTGGAACATGTAACTGGAAGCTGCTGGCAAAATTTACAGGAAATCACTTCAGTGGAGGAGGCAATTCTACCAGGATAAGAATATCTTTCATTCAGTGTGTTGTACAAAGTTCTGTTATTGTAACTGATCATCCCAATACACATTTTTACATTTTAACTTAGTGATTGACAAAGATCAATATTTTCCATAGAAAATAAGGGTGTTTTCAACATATCCTTACACATAAATCTATTTTTTCTTTCACTCTTGTCTTTTCATATTGTTGTGAGAAAATTATTACAAAAACATTGTATTTCTCCTGTATATAGTGCAACTAGAGAAAGCTTTGAAAACTTTTTTCCGGATTTTGTTAAAAACCAGTGAAAATGTTATGAATCTGGACAAGTATCAATAGCATTTTCCCTTGCTGAAGCTCTTGCTAACGTGGAAATTCTGCTCACCCTTGCTTCTGCCTTGGGTTACTCTTCAGTATATAGCCACCACAGATGGCTCATGCAAAACGCATAAACCCAAAATTTAATTAGTCAATGCAATATCATTATCAGTACCTTATAGTGATTAGCTACTCTTCTAATGCACTTCCTTAGCATTGTATTGTATCAGCTTTGCCACTCCTCATCACTAAGCTTGAACTTCATTGTGCATATACATTTCAAATTCATAATTTGTATTGTAGAATCTGCAAGGATTCAACAATTCTTTGTAAATGTCAGGTTGCTTATGCATACATTTACCTCATTGCACTAAGCAGCCTTTCAAGTTTGCATCTTTTTTTGTTTCCCTGATAAACAGAGAAAGGTGGGAATGATTAGGTATGCCTCACATACACACCCCTCCCCCCCAATCCAGTGTACTGCCCTGACTAAGGCTAAACTCTAATACCTGGAAGGTGTGATCCAGGGGAGTAAATAATATAATAAAATGAAAGCCAGCCCCTCCTAATTCCCAAATCCGGAATACTTAGTTACTTGCGTATGGTGGGGAGGTATAGAATCATTAAGGTTGGAAAAGACCTCTAAGATCATCAATTCCAACTGCCAACCCAACACCACCATGCCTGCTAAACCATGTCCTGAAGTGCCATATCTACACGTTTTTTGAATACCTCCAGGGATGGTGACTCAACCACCTCCCTGGGCAGCCTGTTCCAATGCCTGACCACTCTTTCAGTAAAGAAATTTTTCCTAATATCCAATGTAAACCTCCCCTGATGCAACTTGAGGCCATATCCTCTTGTCTTATCTCTAGTTACCTGGGAGAAGAGACCAACAGCTGCCTCACTACAGCCTCCTTTCAGGTAGTTGTAGAGAGCGATAAGGTCTCCCCTCAGCCTCATTTTCTCCAAACTAAACAATCCCAGTTCCCTCAGCCTCTCCTCATAAGACTTGTGCTCTAGACCTTTCACCAACCTTGCTGCTCTTCTCTGGACACAGTGTGGTAGGGGTGGAAGGGAAGAGTATAAAAATCCTGTTGTATTTAGAGTGCTTCTGAAGCCAAATGATAGGAGATCTGAATATGTTTGTGTGGGGACTTGTTCACTCCGTGACCATGTTGACAACAAAAATGGGAATCCTACCTTTAGCAGTGCTCTTGAGGAGAATTTTAAAAAGGGATGACTAGAATGCAAGGATGAAAGGACAAGCATCCAATTGGTGTCTTACTGTACTTTATTCTGAGATTTGTCCCAAAAGCTTCTTTGAAGTCTTTGGTGGTTTTGTGGGGTTTTTTTGAGTAGTCAATATCATTTTGAAGACTTTGAGTGATGGTGATTGCATGGCCTCTTCTGATGAGCTGTTTGAATGCTTGTTTAAATATTTAGCTTGTGAATTCATTTGCATAAATTGTAAGAAGTGGAGCTACAAGAACTTGTGTATTTTCTCTTTCTTAGAAAGAGTATGTTTTTTTCGTTCTCCTGATGAATTTATTTAGTTCTTATGAGTACAGCTCTGTTTTCTTGGAAGTGGAGCAAGAAGAGAAGTGCATTCTACAAGAGATAAAACCATAATTCACACTGGATATCCCAGAGTGGTTGAGGTTGGAAGGGACCTCTGGAAGTCATGTTGTCCAGCTACTTGCTGTATGTGCAGTAGTGTTGCTTTGGGGATGTGTGCGCTTGTGGAGAATGATGACTGACCAGCTGACCTCGCTGGTTACCTGATAAGCTTTTTACTGTTGAAAACTGTTCTACTTTTACCTTGACACATATTCCACTGATGGCAATAAGTGAAGAGTAATGATGAGAAGCGAAAGAGCTTGAAAGGGTCGTTTCTGTGTCTTCACCTTCACTTCATAGATTGGTCTGAAACATCTTTCTGCAGTGTAATTTGATGAGAAGTATAAAGAAATGTGGATTGACACTTTTAGACTCCATGGATGTTTCATTTTTTCTCTCAGTAATTTATCCATTTCTTACTGTCATTGTTATTAAAAAACATTATTGCTTTCATACTGATACATCTCAAAGGCTAAATTAATTGCAATTAACTGTAGATGTAAAGTGATTTTTACTTGCTAAAAATAGTTATAACATTACATTGAGTTTGACCTTGGAGGCTAATTGCATCATTTTAGAAATAACAAACTCCAGAACTTTAACACATTAGCAGTAATTTACTCCCCTAGCATATAAAAATTGAAATCTTTTAAAATGTATTTAAATGGACTTTTAGTATTTTTTCATGCAATCTTATATGCTTTATTGGAAAGCATTAAGGGATCTTGAGGCCAGCACTGCTCTGAAGTATATCAACAGGAACACAAGGCTAATTTAAAAACATTTTATTATATTCCTGTAAGAGGTTGAACTATTTATAAAACTCTGTGATTCACTTGTAATGAAGCTCTGTACTGTTTTTTTGTAACACCTCTTGCACTTTGTTACTACACTACTCCTTTTTTTTTTTTTTTTTT
>Ga0065711_1051922_pt1 | contig 10182 bp, 7 predicted proteins | sample Hoacrofraction12_FD_59098 | JGI IMG/M metagenome (GOLD analysis project Ga0065711, IMG submission 59098) | Hoatzin crop microbial communities from Cojedes, Venezuela - Epithelial fraction 12 v2 (version 2) | ecosystem: Host-associated > Birds > Digestive system > Esophagus > Crop | place...
TCCCTAGCCTTCCTTTTGCTGCTGATGTAGTTGAAGAAGCCCTTCTTGTTGTTTTTGACATCCCTTGCCAGATTCAATTCCAGGTGAGCCTTGGCCTTCCTCGTCGCATCCCTGCATGCTCTCACCATGTTTCTGTACTCTTCCCAAGTGGCCTGTCCCTCTTTCCACATTCCATGGACGTTATGCTGGCACGTTATGCACAGATTGTAAGTGTGGCGTCCCGTCACAGATACTGCAGGCCACCAGCCAGCATTAAAAAGGAGCAGAAATGGGCTTTTTAAAGCACAGTGAAAAGGAAGAAGGTAATATAACTGGGGAGGGGTAATCCCCCCAGAAGTGAAACTAGGTTTTTCATTATCTTTATAAATAATTTTTAGGTCAAGGCAACAAACACAATGAAGTAATATATTCAAAGAAACTTCAATTTGCTACTGTTCTGCAATAGATGTACTCAAAAATCATTAATATCTTTCTGAATTATGGAGAGTTCGAAATATAGCATCACAGTTACTGGTTACATCCTTTATTAGAAAGACAAGTGATTGCTCCAGGTTTTCTTATTATACATATTGAAAAAAGAAAAGCTGCAAAAAGGATTAATTCTAGAAAATAGCACACAGAAGTAGAAAAAAAAAAAATCAATAGCAACAGGAATCTAGGGAATAGATTTAAAAAAAATCAGAAGGGCTGGAACAGTTACTTGTAAATGACAGATGAAAAGCATAAATCAATAGAAAGCTTTGAAGAAGGTACCATAGGAATAAATGAATATATACTCCAGAAAGATTAATGTTTTGTGCATGGCAGACAAAACCAATGGAACCAGTCATCAAGAAATGGAAAATAACATCACATTCCATAACACTTTGCAATGACCTTGATAGGAAGAAGCTGACTGCAGAGAAGTTACTTTTTACTTAACTAGGTAGGATTTTGTGTAGCTTACTTTATCCTGTACATTAAATACAGCTTATTACCTACAAACTGCTCATATCTTAAAGACATGCATCCTTCCGAATCTAACAGCGACAGTGGTAAATACTATAAATAAGTAGTTAACAAATATGAAAATTACCAATAGAAATGCATCAATGAAAACACACTAGACAGAATTGGTCAGCAAGCTACAAAAACATACTTCTGATTTGAAAATGATGATTCAAAATTGTTCCTTTTATGCTACTTTTCGGAAAGTTAAATGACTCTAACTTCTTCAAATTCCATAGGAAATATCTGCTACCAAGCATGAGTATACTGGTTAGGGAGCTTAGAATAGGGTGGAGACCGGTTCATTTGCTCTCCTCAGATTTGACCAAGCAATGTACCTTCCATTCCACAGCTTAGGAGAAAGAGCCCTAAGAACAAGTGATCCTTATTTAAGGAAGTGTTTCCCATTACTTTGTTTCTGTTCTTGATTATATTTGTGTTTTAAAGGACTGCCATTTCCCAAAGTATACACCTACTTTGGAAGAGGTGATTCGATTCCATGTGTTAGTAATAAAGTTTTAAATAGATATAAACTCCAGGGAATATATTCATCTAGTGGGATTCAATGAGACAGGGTGTGTTGGTTGTTCAGGTGGGGATTTTTGTTTTTGTTGTGGTTTTTGGTTTTGGTTTTGGTTTTTTTTGTTTTGTTGGTTTTTTTGTTTTGTTTTGAGACAGCTGTAAGCGTTTACCTTAAATCCTTCTATATTCTTGCGAGTTCATGTTAAAAGTTGACAAGCACAAATATAGAACACTTCTTCTGAAAGTTTCCTTCTGATGTACATCAGATGCCCTTAAAAGGTATATAAAAATCACTTAAATGACTTGGGTTTCCATGCTATAGTGTCTTGACACTTGCCTTGATGTTAGCAAACAACGGCAGTGTGCTGTTCTTGCTTTGAACTAGCCCACTGTCAGGACAGGTCTGACTAGACTACGGGGCAGCCTACCTGAACAAGAATGTCCTGAGCTAGATATTGTCCCGTAGCATTTTTGCTCGTGTCTGTAAGGATGGATGAGCTCGACAGCCACAAATACGGAAAATGAACTGCACATTCCCCAGGTACTGATGAAGCATCTAGAAACTTTTAGTCTGGAACAAACTGCTCTCCAGCAGGCCTTGCCTGGCTTAGTAGCCTTTCAGAGATTGTACATTGTAATCTGAGCAGTTTAAATTACACTGGACCGGGAAGCCTCCAACAGCAAAAATGAGAACATGTGCACCATGGAAAGTACCATGGGATCACACACTTGGCAGTATCTATACCTTTTTGAATTTTAAACAGCTTTTTCAAAAACTCCAGCGTGGAGGATGCATGCTTTATGCGTGTGGTAGTTGTATCTTCCTATTCCTGAATTTTCCCTTGTTTTTCTGACCTTCTTCTTGCATCTGGCCATTTCATTCTTGAAGGAAAAAGAATTGGAAGTTCACGTTTCACTCTGAGAAAGGGCAGAACATAACTGCTTGTCAAAAAGCTGAGAATGAACCAGAGAATGAGTGTTCATCCTCTCCTCTTCTGTGGTGTTTATACCCTCAGCCCTACCCAGCAGCCCTTAGGTTTGAACCACTTGGTGCCTCACAATCCATTCAGTATATTTTTGAGAGGTTTGCATTTATTCCATTCACTTTTCATGAAGAAAAGGCTCTGGACAAGCAAAGAGAAGAACCATAGGGTCTTTAGACTTTACCCTTCCTTCTTGCGAGTATATACCTATGAAAGATTAAAGCTGGAGTAATCTTTATGGAAACCTTGTGATAATAGCTGCAGATTTCCAGACTGAGCAGGGAAAATACAAATACTATTTCTCCAGTTCTCTAGTCCACTATGCAAGCTACTCTCACAGCTTCTTTTCATCTTCTCTCATTGGCCTATACCTGTACTAGTATCACTATCTATAGCTCGTATTCAGCTGTATTGTATAAGCCTACAATATTGCCTCGCCTTGTGTCAAAAATAATTTGGGACTGCCTCAGGCAATTTTTCTAACCTTCCCTTTCACGTCACAGTGTTTGAGAAGGCATTTTACTTTCCTTTTCTCAACAATATCTCAGCTGTACCCTTGACATATTTTAATCAGGGTTTCTCTCTGACCAAAGGATGGACACCTCTCTCTTCCAATTAGTTAATGGTTTCCTACTTTCTGCTCTGCTGCTGTTGTTGTTTCCAGCTCACTCATCATCCTTCTTGACCTCAGAGCAGCTGGAACTCTGAAATTAGATTAGACAGGCTCTTGCAACTCTCTCAGCTGCACAGAAGCAGCTACAGTAGTTTTGCTATTGATGTCCAAAACCAAGCCCAAATTATTATTTTGCTGTATAAATTGCAGTAATGGTAGGTGCGTATGGATGGACATGACTATTTCCAATACAACTGAAAGTACGAAAATAATACAAAGCAGGAGACAGGTGCACTTATTTTTGTAGAACAAACACACGAGACACATAAGCCTTCCCAAAGGCTGTATTCAAAACACTTCATTCAACATTACTCTAGGAACAGTCCTACAAAAAGAGAACTACTAATGACAGAATGGTAATGTATTCCAGTGACTAGCAAAGGTTTGTTATTAAAGATGCTGTGCTGAGATTATGACTGATTCGGAAATAATTTTTCAATTTCAAGTATTCTAACATTTTAATGCAAGGCTCATAGTAATACTAGAATGTTAGTGTAGGAAAAAAGGATTTTACAGAGACAGGCAAACCTCTATTTTACTAACTTCTACCTCTTGTGAAGAAATATCAACTCAGGTTGGCTCAAGTATGCTCTCTAACTCCCATTGCTTACATCTAACAATAATTTTAAAGGGATATGGGCTTTAGCAGCAAGTACTCACAATGAGTCCTCTTCTGCACGGCATTAGCCCAGTTCTGAAAAAGCAGAGCAAAGACCACTCAAGAAAAACATCTGAAAACTACAGCTAGTGAGAAACAGAAGGTAAAATCACGGTTGACAATGCAACTGAATGAGGTGGTACAAATTAATTGCAGTTCAGCAAATACCTGTCACTTACTACAGTGGGTATGGCAGTGTCCATACTGCTTAAAACAAACAAAAAAATTCAAGCCAGCAGTGGTGCAATAAGTAACCGTTCTTTCTATTATTTACTTCCACCTTCTTACTACATGCTGGGAAAATGAAACCTGTTACTATTCTTTATAGAAGACACTTGATGGTATGTTAAAGCTTTTGCTCCTTTTCTTGAGGAGCTGTGCAATTTAAGTTTTACACTCCTAGGAACAATTCCTCTTTCACCTCTGTGTCCCTGTGCTACAAAGTAGGGCAAGATCAAAGAGAGATGTTTGTTAAGCAACTTCTCTAGTACTTTCATATTCAGTTTCAGTTCCTCTGACTGTGACATTTAAGTTTCATACACTTGAGGGTTGAATATAGACTGCCTAAGCTCTTTCCAGACACTCAGGAACCATCCCATCATCCACATCACCTCGTAACTTCCTTACATTTTTCCAAACAATGAGGAATCTACACCTCGAATCAGGAAACTGAGTTCTGAACTGTTGATATGGCTGAATATAGGAAAATTATTTAGGTCAAATTTTTCATCTCAGAAAGCCAGACTGACATCTGAATTAATCTGAGTCTGAATCTCAATGGATAATGAGGCTTCTATTTCTATGATGCCATTACTTTCATTATTATACTAACGCACAATAATTTCCATGATCTTAACCAATGTAACAGAATGCTTTATGAACGTTAAGGATTTCAACCTTACAACAGTCCTCACAGATGTGTTACTAAGCAAAAAATTGAAATGCAGAGCTGCTGAGTTACAGTGAAAGTTAAGGGGAACAAAAACCCAGCCAAACAAACAAAAAACCCAACAATAGCAGAAGTTGTCATGGAACATAGAATTCCTTATAGCTAATCTGTCACTTTGCAAACAGCAATTGATCCAAAAGCAAATGAAGAAACAAAGAAGGACATTCCAGTTGCCAGTCATAGTAGCAATGATACTCATCCAGAAGGCAGAAGTCCAGAAATTTACATCTATGTAAGCAAAGAGGTAGACAGAATTGATCCTGCTAAATGTTTGGAAGCTTCATTGCAATTAAGAGAAATCTATTCACTCAATGGGCTGCAGGACCAAGCCATTACTGTCAGGTCATGGCTACCATACATATCAAATGTAACTTGATAGAGCCCTTAAACTTCAATGTCATTTCATCACAAAAACAAACAAATAAATAAATCAACCTCAACCCTACACCAAGATTCAACTTCATTAAAAATAGTTGCAAGGGCTTAACATTTGGAGTACATTTAGACAACCCTCCCTTATTGAGAAGTGTCTAAGGTTAGAAAAGATAGTCTCATTTGGATTTATATTGCTCTCATGAAGATCATGATTATGTCTCCAATGGAAAATCCGTATTCCATCGGCTACAGTGCTGGTTTAGGAAACCCTCCCTCCACTGTCACCTTATTGCTAATATGATGTATTTCAATGTGTTTCTGAGTTCAGTGCATTTTGATACTTCCATTTAGTATTTTGCTCTTCCTTTTCAATTCTCTCTCTGCAGTGTATCAAACTTTGTTCATTATATTTCAAGTAGTGGGGCAGATAAATAGTGTCTGCCAAGATATACTTTCAGTTGAGCACTGAAAGTGCCTGCTTAAAATTCCCTTTGAATAAATTTTTGTTTAAAAAAAAAAAAAATCTTTTTAGCAAGCCATTAATTATCACACAGTTATTTGTGCTAGACTGTTGTAAGTAGTGGATGTAGCATTATAAACGTATTTTATAACTAAACAGCAAAAGAGATACTGACCATCTTTCCCACTGAATAATTTGTTGCACAGTCCTTAATAGATAACCTACATGTCCCATGTAAAAAGGATATTAGGCACATATTTCTCGACTTGCACACTGTTATAAATTTGTCTGTTTCCCTTAAAACAAAAAAATTGTTACCCTCATAGGCAGGATAAGCCATACTTCTTAACAATTTGCATCTGTAAGTAGTGTTTTACTTTATGTTGAACATGAAGAATCATCTCTGCAGATAAAACCTAAAAATATTCAGAAAAACCATCAAAACTCCTGCCAAAAGGATCTTGCAGGTGCTTTTCAATAAGTCATCTTCACCTGTTCATTTGAAAAGTAAAACTCTTGCTGCTTCATGCTTTTGAGTTACAAAACATCAAGAACTGAGCGTTGAGCTTGTCTTTTATTTACATAGGACTCAATAAGGGACAAACATCACTGAGTTTCTCCTACTTTAGGAACATCAAAAACTTAGCACAGACACCCATCTTTTCTTTCTACCCTGACCATGCTTCCTTGCTGCACTGGGTCTGGCTGGGCTGGAGCAGCAGCCTGTGTGGTGCTGCATTTTGGATTTGTGACTAAAACAGTGTTAACAACACACCACTATTTTGGCTGTTGCTGAGGAAGGCACCCACGGGGTCAAGCCTTTCTCTTTCTCCCCACTCTGTCCCTGTAGCGAGTAAGCTGGGGATGGGCAAGAAGTTGGGAGAGGGGGACACACCTGGGACAGCTGACCCAAATTGGCCAAAGGGGTATCCCATGACCCATAACATCATAGGGTGCAGGATGAAGTGCCTGGGGTGACAGGGAAGAGGGGCAGAGGGAATTTGCTTTCAAGGTAGCTGTTGCTCAGAGACTGTCTGGGCATCAGTCTGCTAGCAGGAGGTGGTTCATGACTGCTTTTTCATCACTTTTTGTTTGTTTATCTTCCCCTCCCCCTCCTTTACCTGTGAAACTGTCTTTATGTTGACCCATGATTTTTCCCACATTTTCCTCTCCCCTTTCTCTTCCCTATGCCATCATGGGGAGGGGGAGAGTGAGTGAGCAGCAGTGTGGGTGCTTGGCTGCTGGCTGGGGTCAACCCACAACACTTGCTAAGTTATTCTATGTATTCTCCCTTTTCCAGTATCTTTTCTTGCCTGCCCAGTAATCTGTTCCCCAAGCTCAGTCAAGGTCCTTGCTTAGGGACAGAATTGAAGGACATCATATGGAGAGCAATTCCCTCCTCTATGAAGTTGTCTCATAGTACACCATTCAAATAAGTCAAATGCGCTACGCAGGGCACCAAGCTTTTAATGAAGCTTAATATTCTGCAGTTGGCGACTTGTGATACAAGCTGATCCTAGTGTCACCTTTTTAGAAAACAGTTCTTAAACTAATGGAATTGTTTCTGAGAAAGGCAGCTACCCACTGCTAAATTCACACAATTAGTTCCACTTACATAAACTGATATTTCTAGTACAGACACTCATAGCTGAATCCTTCTTCCAGTGTCTGCCAGAAACACAAACCAAACAGTAATTGCACTGTGTGTAACTTCAATTTCATTCATTATGGTATTTGTAACAATCTAACCATAGCGGAGCAGACTCAAGCTTTAGCTATATTAACTCACCTGGGACCTCAGGGGAGGTGCTCAGCCAGGTGAACCTGTAGCTCTGCTCAGTGTAGCCAGACAAATGCACTGCAAGGTGGCTGGGGGATGGGAAATTTCTCTTTAAAAATCTCTGTGCTGCCACAACCTACATTAGGTTTGATAACTCTGTATATGGTCTCTTCTAACACAAAATGATACAATTTAGTCTACCCATTTGTTTTGTTTGCAAAAACCTTCTTTCTGGATAGTCTCTCTTGCCTTGTGATTGTGCTATTTACTTTATCTACTAGCCTTTGCAGTTTTCATCGAATTCCTGGAGGAATTATTCAGATATTTCAAGAAAGAATAGGACCTTTGCAGATATTTCAGGCAAGATATTCTGTAACCACTTATTGGCACAATATCTTCTAAAAGGTCATTGATTATTACCAGCTGTGTCTATTAAAATTCAATTTTATATGACATTTTAAGAAGTGCGTTGAGCAATAAATCGCTAGATTAAAAGTGTTTTTCCAAAGAAGAGGAGGTAGCCATAAGGGCAGATATACACTGAAGACCAGTAAGATCGCAATAAACTAAAGTACACTATCAATCTGCTGAATTAATGCAGGGGGGTTGGTCCATTGTATTTGCTGTAATAGAGATAGTAGTTGTCGCAGAAAAAGTATAGCATTACCAGGCTTGATATCTATTAAAGTGATAAATACTAATGGACAAGGCCATTCCTGAGATGACCATGTCAAAGTTGATGTCTAACATTTCAGATGGGCCTGAAACATATTTTTCCATTGCCCTTTTCTTCCAGTGGACTCTGTCGTTAATGGCTGCCATAAACGTGGACATGAAAAAGAAGTGAAGGCTGGAGTTTCTTAGGATTCTTTCCTCAATACCATGTCCTGCAACAGACACCAAATGCAGTGCTGCTGGCAGCTAGGAAATCTACTGTTTGTGCATACTATTAGAACAGGGAGAATAATTTTGCAAGAATGCATTACCCCAACAGTCCTTTTGCAATTTGCAGTGATCTACTGATCTGTTCTTGTTTTCCCACAGCTACACAAAGAAGATATTAACTCAGAGAAGCTACTATTTGCCAGTCTGCTGACTTACAGAAACAACGAAACTCAAGAAACCAAGTGTCCTGTGATGTTGCTCTGTATTTGAGTTCTCTGATGTGCAATAACTACATCTGAATTCCAGAAGTCTTCCTGCGAGTAGGACATCAGTAACGTCTTTCTCCTTTGTGGCTTATCTGGTACTTATTAAACATTCAGTTCACCCCACAGCCTTTCTTTCCCTTGGGGTGAGATAATAGTATCAGTCTCTTCTGTGGCACCTTTTGTCACAAAATGAAGAAGCTACTGTTTCTAATACCATAGCATCTTCATTAACAGAAGAGTTAAATTTCAAAGAAATGGTTGGGCAGAGAAGGAGCCTGACGCCATAACCTACATCCTCCTAGGAAATCCAGGTTTCCTACTACCTTTAGGAAGGAAGCACTTAAAATGTGGGCAAGTTTTACCTTTCCAGTTTAATTGTTAGAATGCTACTAAGGCCCAATAATAACTACTACACATTTTACTGGTATAGAAAGTGTAGCTATGAGGGAGTGAAAAAGCAAACATTTCCAGCAAATCAATTCTCACTAATGGCAGCATAAATCTGCAGTTACCCAGTTGACTTCAGTGAATCTATTTTACATTTATGCTGTTGTAGCCAAGCATGAAATTTGTCGTAGTGATTTATTCCATAGATGAGATAGATTTAGGTTGTACTCAGTTCTGCACTTAGAAAATGGTCTGTAGTTGAAAAATTCCTAGTAATTTGAGACAGAAGACATGGTTGAGGAGTGTTTCCAGAGCAAAATTTTTAAAATGTTTCAGGGATTGCATTACATTACTATGAAGAACCAGATGTATATAGCCACCAATGACTTACAGTGTGCGTGTTTCAGATACGAAATAGTTCTTAGGAGTTAACTGTAGGGAATAGTTCTCTAAAGCTGATTGCTCCTCACATTTTAACAAAGGCTTCAACTTCATGTTGAGTATTTCCTGTGTCTGTAATACAACTTCATACACCAAAACAAAAGTCATAACCTAAGAGACAGAGTTGAAGAAGGAAATGGAATAAATCCAGAACAGAAATCAGTTGGTGACCTTACTCTAATCTGGAGCTACAGATACTTAAACCACTTGCATCACAATTACATGGATATTATGGGTGTAAAGAAGACAGACTCATTTCAGGGGTATCCAGTGGCACAAGAGGCAACAGGCAACACAAATTAAAATACAGGATATTCCACTTAAATGTAAGTGGAATCCTCTAACTGTGGATAGTTTAAGATTTCTGTTAGGTTGTAGCAAATTACTCAGCTACTCTTGATGTAAAGCAGTGTTTCAACTTATACAGTAGTCAGACCTTATAACAAAATCTTTTTTACATCATAGTTCAACAGTTTGGGGGTTTGTTGTTAAAATAGATCTGTCTGCAGGAAATCAACCCTTCCTCTACAGTTCTCATTCTCCTTCTACAGAGAAAGTAGATGAATGTCTTCTGTCTGCCATTGGTGGCAACTGATATCACAGGATCAAGGTCATTTATATGGAACCCTCCACCTCTCCCCCACGAAATACTTTTAATTTTCTTGAATGTGATTTATTATCGAAAGAAAACAAAGAGTGTTGGACATTGTCTACTCTGACTAAACTCAAAAGTTTATATTTTCTGACTCCTCCAACACTGGCCTGATCTGAAACGTATTTAAAAAAAAAAAAAAAAAAGGAAGAGGTATTTCACTG
>Ga0065711_1051918_pt1 | contig 10181 bp, 5 predicted proteins | sample Hoacrofraction12_FD_59098 | JGI IMG/M metagenome (GOLD analysis project Ga0065711, IMG submission 59098) | Hoatzin crop microbial communities from Cojedes, Venezuela - Epithelial fraction 12 v2 (version 2) | ecosystem: Host-associated > Birds > Digestive system > Esophagus > Crop | place...
GGGAAAAAAAAAAAAAAAAAAAAAAGGAAAGAAAAATTCAGATGCATTTTCCTTAATGGACATTTTTGATTTGCTATAAATAATAGAAATGCTTTATTTTGCCATCAGATTGGTAGGTGACTAGCTGTGGTAGAGTAATAGCCCTATTCTTTCTGAAGACCGTGATCTTGTGACATACCTTCTCATTTTTATAACTTTTTCTAGTGCAGTTGCCAAGCTGTATCATTGAAATATAATCTCATCACAGATAAAAATCTGTGCTGCATGGAACCCAAATAGCTAGAGCTGTGAAGTAGTTGAAGAAGTCTTGCTTATGAACGTACTGCCTTGTAACTTTTACAATTTGTGAACGCTGAAAAATTCATTTAGATGAAAAACATGCAAATAAACTATTTGAAATGTTTGTAATATTTTTCCAGAACTTCAGCATTTGTGAATTTTCTCAGTCTGAGGGGTAAAAATGACACACTACTTTTCTTTCTGAAAAGAAATTTTGCAACGGCTTTAAAAATAAGTGACAGTCATGCATAGGAAGCAATAACCTAATTGTGATTCTATGTAGAAGTCATATGTCAGATGTATGTCTTTTAAATTGTTTTAAGAAATATGACTACGGTTTTGACTTGGCAATTACAATTATGTCTTGCCAAAATTCATTATTTTATTCTGTGCATGTATCTTGTGTAGACCAGCTTTTCCATCATTTTGCATATGAATTTAGGCTCTGCACGTGCAGACTGACAGGTCTGTAATCTGGTGATTACACAGAACAGGTTCAATACATGTAGCAGTGTTTGTACAATGTTCCCCGTATTTGGCACTTAGTGAGATTAATCGCTCTGCTTTTTGGCAGGATAATTAACAAAATACCGTGCCCACTGATACCTCAGCAGAATTGTTTCTCATCCTGCAGTTAGCTTGTTGAAACAAGTTTAAATGTTCTTAAACTATAGTGCCATCAGCAGTGTAGATTTAAAATATATTATAAAAGTAATTTGAAGAAATATAGTATGTGGGGTTTTTTTATGCTCATGCAGTCTTTGAACTCTTGGCTGGCTTTTTCACAAATGCCAGCATCTATAGCAATAATTTTATTTATATGGCCGATTATCTACCAGTTAGTATTAAAACACCAGTCTGCTCTATTGGAGTCATTGTCACACCAGCTAGTGATCACCTGACTGGAGGTGAAGAGTGACCTAAAGATGAAAAGAGTGACCTAAAGATGAAAAATTCCTATATTCTCTGAAACTCTTGAAGCATTCTGTTCAGCTTAACATTTTTTCTTTTGATAGCGAAAACACCTTTAAATGCCAAAGCCGTACTGTCATAGCTGTCACTGATGCTACAACATAGAGCTGGAGACAGCTTTTTACAAGGAGACCCATCAATAGCATTTGTATTGTTGTTGAGAAGGATGCTGAATTGTTAAAAAAATGCAGAGCTGAAGATTGTTGCAGGGAGAGTTTTCCAAGTCTATTCATATGCTGTACAAATTGGCTGTCATTTGACATTATTTCCATTTGTTTTTAAAGTATCTAGATAAATTTGACTATGAAGAGACCTGTACAAAATCTCAATAATTCGTTGGATGGAAATCATCTGTCTTGCTCATTAACAGTAATCTTTCATTACACTTTATGATTTTGCATCTATGAGTTTGTAGAGTTTCAAACGTGACAGAAGACGTAGTATATAATGTTTCTTATAGCAGGGTCAGCCTGTGAACAGATCAGTTCCTCAACTTTGTGATTAGCTATGCTTACTAGCTTGCCAGCGGTTTGGATTAAATGCTTAACCACCATTATGCTAAAGCTGAGGAGAGGTCATTGCTTCCAGTTGTATGAATGAGTAAAACTGAAGAATCTAAAAAGAGGTTGTTTGGGTCAGTATTGGTGACTGCTCCACAAAACTGCTACAAAATAAGTATCTTGTCAATCTGCTTATATTTGCTGTGTTTTTGGCATAGAAAGCTGTATACTTAGCTCCTGCAAAAATTTAAATAGAAATCAGCTAGGGAATTGCACAGTTTCTGCCTGCAAATCACGCTACCCCAATCGCGTTATTACGCTGTATTTTGATTTCTCAACAAGCTTATATGACAATAGCATTTATACTCATCTTGGCTTTTATTGTGCACTGGCCAGATTTAGACACTCTTTCTTTATTTAGTATAGATTGGCTGATCTCACAAACAGCCAGCACAGTATAATGGCGGTATCATGAATTTAGGTTTATTGTCACTCCTCATCTGTGATACTTTCCAGTTATGGAGAGCTGCTACAGCTGTACCTGGTCACTTAAAATTCTCTGTAGCTAACCTCTGTGTTGCAGTTGCTTATTGGTGTGTAGGTATATAAGAAATGTATTGTAGGGGTAAATCTGACCAATAGTAGATTGCAATGCCAGGTTCCCGTTTCTTATTTGACTCCAGATCGGTTAACAATATTCAAGTTATATTGATATAAACACGTAGTCTGTATGTTGAAGTTCATGATGCTGAATACGGAATAGATAATTCACTAAAAGAAGCTAACAGAGAAAGAAGTCTCCCTACATTATAATTAATGTGAAAACCACAAAATAATAGCAATTGGTAGAACTGGTTGAATAATGGTGAATATGGGGGAAAAGGACTTGGAAGGGTCACAAAAAAAAAAAAATTAAAATGCTACTTATTCAAGCAAATGCCAAATATTGCATTGGCCCTAAGACAGGCACAGAAGTGGTCAACCCATTGCATGTGATCATGTACATCCATGATTTGAGAATTATCGTAATAGGTGCTGGTTTGTTTACCCTGGAACACTTTTTCATGCTTTTCAGCCTCAGGTACATGTATATGGCAGTCCAGATCAGAAGTATGCTTTTGAAACAAACCTCACAGTGGCCTCCACTTGCTGCATTTTTGGTTTGTATCACAGTGAAGTCCCAGAGGACAAAATATGGATTCCTTTCAAGCGAAACTTGTGCTCCAGGAGTGCACCTACTACACTCCAGACTCTATTGGTGTTCCATCCACAGCCCCATGCTAGAGCAATTCTGAAACAGAACCCCACAAAAGGCATATATATGTAGGGATGTCAGGTCCTTCATGCTGTCGGTACAGTAAGTGCTACTTCAAGAGATACTTCAATGTTAGTGACTTCAGTAGACCCAGTTCTATTGTACCATGCTGCTCACTAATGCAGACTTCGTTATAGTATCTCTTACCTTTTCCTCATGGCATATCTAGTTTATTCAGGGTATGCTCAGTGAGGTAGATAAGCTGACAAATGCACTTTCCTGTGTAATAAAATTTATTCTGTGTTTGCTGTCATTCTCAAGCAATAATGGAATACCTGCGCAATGCTAAGACATAGCTTGAAATTCTACTGAGAAACATTCTGCTCTTATATGAGTTATGTATGGTAGTATTTGCTTTTTCTTTCAATGTCAGAGCTACGACTTTTCCCTTTTAAGACTCCCCTGTGGTGACAGTAAGCATTGCCAGTCACATGGCAAAGATTCAGAGCTGGGAGAACTGCCATAGTAAACTGAATTTGAACTCTGGTCTTCCCATGCCTCCACTGGGATCTATAACTGTCTAAAAGGCAGGTCTGGCCAGAAAATTCTTGTGTTGCAAAATTACTTTTGATGTGCAGCTGGCTATGTAAAACAGTCCTTATTTGTTTGTCCAAATTCCAAAGCTGATTTAAACCACACAGTCTAATCGATAATGCAAGTTCTTTTAAAAAATAAAAATATTTATCTTTTTTATTAGTTGATTTGATGGTAATTGAACCCAAGCGTTTTTGAACACTGGATGCAACCGAAGCTCTCTAATTTATTATAGATTGGCTAGCAGGCTGGTGAATCACTGTAAAGCCATGTTGGGGCAATGACAAGCCTCAGAAAAGTCGTGCTTGTCAGGGTTTTATATATAATCCTAAAAAATGCATATAATTTCTGTCTTATTACAAGTTAATTTAATTGTAGCAACATTACTTTTCAAACCACAATATTTTGTGCACAACATCTCTTAGATCTGCTGATGTAAACCAGTAGAGCTTCATTGCATTCAAGCATTCATTAATTTAAACTGAAGACCCTGTCCAAGCTCCTTGTTTTCAGGAACTTTGTTTTAGAAATCTGGTAACACAACAAGTAAAAGAAAAATTGTGTAGGAAAATTTAAATCAATGACATATGTACTCATTTTGATAGAGCATTGGTTGGCCTGATTTTATAGTGTATATGCCCTTGGAGGAAATGTGAGTAGAATCTGTTATTGAAACAGATGAAAACAATTAATATTTTTATTTTGGATGCATTTTAGTATTCAACTATAAATCAATTAGTATACTGTCTTTTAAAAGTTATGAAAAGGTTGCCGATAGAGGCTCACAGCTCAAAGAGCTATAAGGACTGGAGTAAGTGGCATCATTCTTCTACCGGACATGAAAAGAAAGCTACTTGTCAGCCTGTTTACCTTCAAAATGTATAGTAAAGACCAACAGAATGTGAAATGCAGGCAGAGTCTATATGAAATCTATTTTTCTATGCATGGAGACAACCATTTGTACATACTACATTTTTCACTGTTTCCACAATTTAACAAATGTGGGTATTTTTTTAAAACAGTAACTAATTTAAAATTGCTTTAGCAGAAGGATAGAGTTTTGAAGGATGCTATGATCCTACAATCTTTGTGGGAATTGGTAACTGGATGGAGACCACCATTATTGCTCTCATTGAAGGAGGAGAATTTGTGTGAGCTCAACAGTCATTGGTGTTATTTGTTCCGGCGATTGATCAGTCAGCAAACACGTACTGACTGGCCAGGCAGCACATCCATACCTCCAAGCCAGCCATAGGCGTGTGCTGCTGTTCAACCAGCTGCTAATGGAAGCTGGCATGAGAGGTGTGATGTATCTCCAGTTAGGTGGGTGAGAGGGATAGGAAAGAAAATTTTAAAAACGCTATAAAAAATATTCTGAAATGTTTAGGAGAATAAGCAGTTCAGGGGAGAAATCAGAAGAAGGAAAGTGATGAATGAAAGAGGGGAAAGGGTATAGGAGAGACCCAGAGTACTACACAGGGGAGGGGAGGGGAAGCGGGGACAGGAGGCACAGATCTTGCAATGAGCAAGGCTTCGTTTTCTTCCCTGGTCACTGAATGCAGTAGACGACCTTGGGGCTGGGACCTGAGATGTGTCTGTCACTGGATTTATTCTCTGCTTCTATTTGTGTGGCCCTTAGCTTCTGCATATCTTTTACTTCCTTGTCTTCAGCTATTTCAGGTTTGGGGATACAGGAAAGGAGAAGGCTGCAACCATTTTCACTCTGGGAAGACATTCTTGGAAGGTATGTGGGACATAAAGAGCAAGTGGAGGCAATTCTAATTTCCCTCTGTGACTATAGATGTTTCTTGGACTTGCAGTCTAGCTTTTGCACTGGGGAAAATGAATTAGAGGTCAGGGTAAACATGCCTTCTACAGTCAACCTTACTAGTTACAGATATTCTGCCACAGTGGTTTTGAGATTTCTGATTCAGGCATATGTATAAAAGAAAATCTTTTGATGGCACTTTATAATTTTCCAACAAAGCTAGGGTTTTTTTCTAGTTTTAAATTGAAAAAGTCACTATAATATCCGAGCTGAAAAGTGTTATCTTCTAATTTTCTCTTCCCAGTTACTTTCTTACTGATTGTGTAGGGCAAATATAAAGTAATAGTATCTTTTCTTGAATGCTTTTTTAAAAACTCAAAGATATTGGACAGATTCACGATTTTACTTTGGTCTGCTACAATGCTGTGGTCTGACTTCTAGGTTTTAATCCTATTTTCCTTGAATATTTTCAGGATTTTGTTTTTAATTTATGAGGCCATATTAAAAAGGGAACTGTGGAAATTAATACTATAATTTTAAAATAGCCTAAATTATTTTCTAAATAATTATTTTCTAAACTATGTAGGTTGAGTTGATTCTAAATAAAAAGAGAAATGTTCCTGCAGGGCTAATAAAACTTTTTGCCCATGCTCATGCAGCCTCACTTTTTTTCCAGATGACCTCATGACTCATGTTTTTTTAAAACTCTTTATTTGTTAATGCATTTTTGCATTTAGCAAGTAGGAAATAATCTGTGAGCTACCCGTGATACCATGAAGTAGTCAAGCATGTTATGCATAAACCAGTTTTCCTTTCAAGTTTCTAGTGGATCTCTCTTCCACTTGAATACTGTACAAAATAATTATAAACCTGACCCTGCTAGGACCCCTGAAAGGTACCAGCATGACTCTTCAGCTGGTGTTGGAACCAGATGCAATTTGGTTCAGTATAAAATTTGTCCAAAAAAGGTAAAAAAGACACACACCCCAAGCCCTGTAAGTATGTGGTCTTAAGAAATGCACACAGCTGCATGAAAGAACTGCCAATTAATGTAATTTACAACAGGTTTCAAAATCTTGACTTAGATTGTGAGTTGCATAGTAGGGGGAAACACAGACGGGAATGGTGTAGAAGTTCAGGCAAAGGATGCAGTGTGACAGGGAAAAAGTGGGTAAGCAACAACATCTGGAAAGTAGTTTGAAAGAGGAAACAACCAAAAGTGCGACTAGTAAGAGAGAATCCAGACTACAATAGATTGGAAAAGATCGGAAATAGCCAGGAGGAGCCCTTTGTGGTAACGTGGCACGCAGCAGGATGCAAGCATGACTCTTCCTTTTGACTTGGAAGGTTCTATCACTTGCTTTAAGTATGATACCTGCGTAATTAGTTTGGCATGTTGTGCTGGTTGCAAGGTCTGACATTAATAGAGATTTGTTTTTAAAAATGGGAATTGAGTAAATTCCACTACTTTCTTCACAGTTCTACTATCTGTGATTGCCTTGTGGCTGCAAAAGTTCTTCCCTTACATGAATATCGAGGTGAGTTACATGAATAACTACCGTGTCGTGTGCCTCTAGAGGAGCATCTTTGGATGTATACATGTAATGTATTGCTACAAAAATACTTTTCTTGGCAGGTTGCTCATAAGTCATGTTATCATCACCTTTGCCAGTCATATGGAGCCAATCACAGCTTTCCCTGTTCGTTGCAAAAGAATGCAGAGCAACCTATTCAAAGTGGTCCGCGAATGCTTGCTTTAACTGTTACCAGTTGCTTTGCTCATTCCTCATTAATTACTAATGGATGCTCTGTGCCCTGTTCACTGCAATGTACATGCATGTGTCTCTGAAAGCACTTGCCGGCTGTGGGGACTGACAGTACTGGACAACTCAGCGCAAATGGGTATGGGGAAACCATTAGAGATACGATGATTAATTTGGTCTTTCTTTCTCATTAAATCTGGCTCTTCATTTTAGGTTAGAATTTTTTTCCAGCTTTCACAAACTTGAGGAATGTGTCACTTCTCATGGGAGAAAATTGAGATGCACGAAGTTCCAAAATACTGTGGATCTGGTTATACATATCAAAACACTGAATATTCTTATAAGAAAAGGAAATCACCATTTGACAGTCTGGAAGCAAAGGAAATTAATCTTCATGAGACTAGTTGGGTAATTTTGCAGCTGCCATGATATTATAGCATATTTAATTCATATTCGCGTCTGCATAAGGTGAAAGCATTTTGCTTTTCCAGTCCAGAAGTTAGGATCCTGGCAATAAAAGTGCATAGGCTTTTGAAGACAGGAGAAAAAAATAACCACCTGAATTTATTTTTTACAAGAAATAACAAAGATAGCCAATTTTTCTTCCCTAGAACATGCTATATCTTGAGGGGTGGGTGGGCACCAAACAAAACCAACCTTCTTTTGCAGGGGTTTTCTTTTTACTTCGGAGTGTGAAAGCACTCCCTTGCTTTTCACGCAGCGGAATCTTACAGCTGTGTGGCAAGGATTTTTTTTTCTATTTGTTTGGAATAATGGAGCTGCAAATCAAATGGAGTGTTTGGGCTCTACCATAGCATAGATGGCACAATGATAAAAATCTAACTTATGTTAATTTTCCTCAGCAGATGCTTAATATCCATCCCTATGATCCTCACATGTCGATGTTTTCTCAAATGTCTGGTTTTCCCTCTTATCGTCAAACCTAGTCTGTTTTCTCTGGGCAATCTACTCCTTCTCAAAGCATAAACAAGAAGAGTTTAACAGAGCACTGATGGGGCCTGTCTTGGATCTGTGTTAAAAACCTGTGCACTGCCTTAAATCTCTGACTGGTAAAGCAAATGTCTATGCTTACATAAATGTGTAGATGCACGTGAGAATGCACATCCACACACTCGCACATATACACACTTGTACATCTTCTGAAGAGACACGACTGTCACAGTAATGTGTTTGACTGGAGTCCCAAATGGTTTCATGCAGTGCTTTGTGGAGGGTGGGTTATGTTCCTTTGCTTCTTGACTGTTACTTTTACTTACAACTAATTTAGAAGAAGAGGGGGAGAATAGTCTATAAGTGATTCTTCTAAGGTCTCTGTTGGTCTTGCCTTGTTAAAAATGCACGATGGTACAGCTGTCAGAGAATCTCAATATGAGACACTGATATTTCTCTGGACTTCTTTCTACTTCTATTGAAATTTGTTAGGTTTATGTATCTCGCAGCCCAGAGGGCCAACCATATCCTGGGCTGCATCAAGAGAAGCGTGGGCAGCAGGTCAAGGGAGGTGATTCTGCCCCTCTGCTCCTCTCTGGTGAGACCCCCCTGGAGTCCTGCATCCAGCTCTGGAGCCCTCAGCACAGGAAAGACATGGACCTGTTGGAGTGGGTCCAAAGGAGGGACACAAAAATGATCGGAGGGCTGGAGCACTTCTCCTGTGAGGACAGGCTGAGAGGGTTGGGGCTGTTCAGCCTGGGGAAGAGAAGGCTGCAGGGAGACCTGATTGCAGCATTTCAGTACCTAAAAGGGGCTTATAAGAAAGATGGGGAAAATATTTTTAGCAAGGCCTGTTGTGACAGGAGAAGGAGCAATGGCCTTAAACTAAGGGAGGGTAGGTTTGGACTGGGTATAAGAATGAAATTTTTTACCATGAGGGTGGTGAAACACTGGAACAGACTGCCCAGAGAGATGGTAGATGCCCCATCCCTGGAAACATTCAAGGCCAGGTTGGATGCGGCTCTGAGCAACCTGGTCTGGTGGAAGGTGTCCCTGCTCACTGCAGGGGGGTTGGGCTAGATGACCTCTAAAGGTCCCTTCCGACCCAAAGCATTCAGTGATTCTGTGATTCTGTTGTGTACTGTACCTTCCACTACACAAAATAAAGATACTGAAATTCCAGAAGTTTTTTGGGAAAGAAAAGTGTACGGTGAAATTACACCTCACCATCAGTTATTTTTAGCATCCTCGAGTTCTGTTGCAGTTAGGAAGCGGGTGATGGCACATAACAACTTTCAGAGTCTTGTAGGATCTATGAACATGTCTTATGTGTGCTTCTACGAGATGTTCACCAATGAGACCTTCATACTTTTAACTGAATACTGTATACAACACTTGTATAATTTTGAAGTAGTGTAATTTTTGTTTGTTCCTATAGTGCCTTTGATGCTGGAGTATTCCTATAACTTAATACGTTATAGCTTTAGTGACTCAATTTTTTATTTAAAAAATTCCATTCTGAAATTATAATGCAAGATTGGAAGAATCCATGTATTTTAGTATTCAGCTTGAAGAAAAAAAATCAAATAGTTTTTGATGAAAGGTGGAGGTGATTGGGTTTGTGGTGTAAGTTTATGGGAGCAATTAGCTAGTAATGCTATCTGAACTGCAGGGTTTTTTTGAAAGATAAAGTAATCCTTTGGAAAATTGCATGTTAAGGTATTTTTTTGACTCAGAAGCTAGATAGCTGGAATTGGATGTTATTTGGTCTGATCTCTCTTCTTCACTCCAAATTTTCCTGCCTGTTTCCTAAGGCGTATGGAGTCACATGCGTGTCTGTCTCCTTGCTGCGCAGCGGGTAGCTCTTGTCTCATCTTCTCAACTATACTTCTGCTGGCTGGGGGGGGGAATACCGGTACCTGTAGCACCTCCTGCAGCCGTCACTCCGAGCTAGGCAGCGGAGGAACCAGAAGTGCTGCACTGGGTTTACCTGTTGATGCGCTTTCTGCGCCCAGGCGGTGCGGGCCCTGCTTTGCGGCGCGGGCTCTCGGTGCGCAGTACCGGGTGTTGCAGCAGGCCTTAGGCCACGCCCCGAGTCC
>Ga0065711_1051923_pt1 | contig 10181 bp, 8 predicted proteins | sample Hoacrofraction12_FD_59098 | JGI IMG/M metagenome (GOLD analysis project Ga0065711, IMG submission 59098) | Hoatzin crop microbial communities from Cojedes, Venezuela - Epithelial fraction 12 v2 (version 2) | ecosystem: Host-associated > Birds > Digestive system > Esophagus > Crop | place...
AATTCTTTACAATGAGGGTTGTGAAACACTGGAACGGGTTGCCCAGAGAGGTGGTGGAGGCCCCATCCCTGGAAACATTCAAGACCAGGTTGGACAGGGCTCTGAGCAACCTGATCTAGTTAGCGGTGTCTCTGCTCGCTGCGGGGGGGGTTGGACTAGATGACCTCTAGTGGTCCCTTCCAACCCAAAACTTTCTATGTTTCTATGATTTCTATGAAATCCAGGCCCGGCAGCCACCTGCCTCTCGCAGTGATGGTTACCATCCACCTTCACTTATCACCTGCTTGCCCGCACGCTCCGAGCCAGCTTCCTGGGCAACGTGGCGGCGGGGAAGTTTGCCCCACCAGGATGCAATACAAAACCCTCACTGGCGATGCACCGTCGTTAGCCGGGGAAGCCGCTGGCCGTAGTGGAGGGCTGTGCCTCTCACAACCCGTCCTCAGGAGCTGCCACGGGCAGGGGAGCCACGGCTGCCTGCCGAGCCAGCTGTCCACCAGGGCTGGAAATCACACCGGGCTTCACGTTAGCCTGCGTTCAGCCAGTGTCTGCAGGGCTCTAGGCGCTTTTAGTCAGCCCACAGAAAACTGATACCTTGCCATAAGAAGAACCCAGAGAGTCATAAATTTTGTAGGATACAAAGCACTTTCTACCCCCATTAAAGATGGATATCGAAATGTGTGTTGCTTGGTTTGTGCAGGAAGCTTAAGGGAGGTGTAAAATACCGCTGCAGAAAACAATCGTGTAGTTATTTACTCCTGCCTGAGATAAAGGCATGAAAGAGATGAAATCTAAAAGCGATGAAAGGAAATACTGTAATGCAATGTCCTATTGATCTGTGCAGTTCGCTGCTGCTGAAGATGATGGTGCCACAAGTAACATCTGTAATTGTACTAACCAGAATTAAAATAATTATAGGATGGAAACAAACCAGAAGACAAGCTCCTTAGACTTAAAGCTTTCTCCTGTTTGCTTGTTGGCTGGTGGGGTCCAGGAGAAAGGCTTTCTGGCATCCTTGCATAGTGCTGCAGTGCCCAGTTACGCACTCTATGAATGTTTTATGTCTTGCTCTAGAGCAGCTCGTAACGTCTCTCCAGGAAGGCTGAGTGCCAGGCCCTTGGCTGATGCAAATCGATGTAGCACTGCCGACTTCGGAGGCAGGCTGCGCCCCGCCACGGGCTCAGCCAGCTCCCTCCCAGCCCAGCACCGGTACGGATCATGCATGCAATAAAATAGGAAGAAGCCCAAAAAAAAGGGTAAGAAATGAAGGAAAACGCTGCATCTGCTAAGGGAAAAACCGGCAGACTGGCATCGCAGAGCAAGTTGGGGAGCAGGCAGCAGGATGGCTGCGATGGCTGAGCAGCTGACTGGACTTGTACAGGTGACACCCGTTTGCAGTCAGGGGGTAATCGGTAGCACCAAGTAAATGATTAATTTTCATTATGGTGTGTTACAGAGCTGCAGTTGAAAGTATTTTTCTTAATTTCAAGCCCTGGTAAATACACAGCTAGCCCAGCAAACCCGGACGGTGGGTGTTAGCAGGCTGAGCGAGCGTGAGAGCCAGGGGACGGGCAATGGGAAGGAAGCAACTCGACCTTTTCCTAAGCACCGTTTCTGTGTGCGTTGTAACAGCCTAGCATTGTGGGTGCCACTGCAATAGCTTTTATTTCTTCCTTTCTCAGAGGACAGAGAGGATCAGGCTCTTCAGGAGCTGGGGGGTGGGCTCCTGGCCTCACGGCCCCTGCGGAGCTTCCTGGCTGCCCAGTCCATGCTGGGTATGGAGCTACCTTGCTGCCTGCTTGCACTCAGGTCAGATACGTATTTGAGGGCACTCGTGCTAAGCAATAGGTAACTGCTCAAGTGGTTTCTTTCCAGTATGCACCCAGAGTTTCCATTGCACTTGAGATCAAATATACTTTCTGCTATCAAAAAGAAAAAAAACCTAAAAAAAGGACCCAGGGACTGCAGGAACCAGGCATTTGATTCTTGGAAAGTTTTGACTGCTTTTGACTTGCGTTAAAGCTGATCGATGGGGGCTCAGGTTGCATCATCCTTCATAAGAGAAACCCAGCTCGCACGAATAGCTTCTTCGCCAGTGACGTGCTGCTTCAACAGGCAGGTCTCCGAGACAGGGATTTAAACACGTGCACAATCTAGCCTCGACGATATCCCCACCAGCCCTCTCTGAAGCGATGCATAACTTTGTTAGGCATGGGAACAAGGCAGTTCACAAAAAAAATGAAAAACTGATGCCTTCCCCTCCACCCAGTGTCCTCGGACCCTACCAGACAGAGTCACTGATTGGGTCTGTGGGTCTTCTCTTCATGACAACAACTCATAGGGAGACCAGGTGAGGGCTAAGACTCGAGCAATGGACTTTCATACATGTAGGGAAGCAGGGGCTTCAGTTCCCATAGGACTGGCTGAGAAAAAAAAAAAGCTCAAAATTTCTCTTCTGGGTTTTCAGCTGTGCATCTAGGAGTGGGCACTAGCAAGGCTCCAGTGTTGTTTCCACCAGCCCAATAATGCACAATGGAAATGTTCCTGTGAGAGCCGGGTAAGAGGCTCTCACAGCCAGTGAGAGGCTCTCTCTTCCAGTTCCTAATATCCCACTAGGTTGCCATGACACCTTGTTTCCTATGCTTACTTGCTTTTCTAAAGAGAGCCCCAAAAGCAGGTGAACAAAAGCTTTTGCCTGCTTTGACTCCCTTTCCCTCTCACGCGATGCTTCAGCACAGCTTTGAATGAGGCTCCGGTATCAGCCCACAGGGATTTTGCAGGCTCCGTAGCGCAGTGTCTGAGTCATACTCTAAAAATAGCCAGGAAAATGTCAGCCCAGCCAAAGTCATCGGCTGATTAACAATGAAGTTTCATGGTTCCAGCTACCTCCAGGTACACTCCTGATCTTAAAAAAAAAAATATATATATATATGGGTAGGGACTTTATATTTAAAGAAAAAAAATGTTAGAGGTAATGCAGAAACAGCTTTCCCTATCTTCACCAGGAAGGTGCGTGATTAGCACAGTGATGAGGTAGCAAAGGGCTAGAGGGACTGTCTGACTGGAAATGCAGCGTGTCCCTTCTAGTAAGAAGAGTGAGAAAGAAATTAAAAGCCAGACAGAACTGAAGATAAAGCAAATCTTTGGTCGTTGGAGGCCACGTGGTACTGTGGCCGTGGTCTCCCATGGGAGCAGGAGATGGTCTGTGGACAACCAGAGGCCAGGCTCTGGGACACGGTGGAGGAGCCACGGTGCTCATTCCCAGCCCTGGGAGCTGGGCAGGCACAGGCGGGTGGGAAGCCCCCTTGTCGGGAGGAGCTGGGCTTGTCGAAGGGGGCAGCTCTGCTTGACAAAGACCGAGCCAGTTCAAGCCTGGTGTGCAGTGCCATCGTGGTGCCTCGGGCAAGCGGCTGGTCTCTGAGCTCTGCGTTGGACACAGGAGATTGGCCAGAGGTGCTAATGGAGGCAGGAGAGAACACCCCAGCGCCACAAACATCTGTCTGCTGCCAAGGCTGAGGGCATACCTAAAAGAGCATCCAGCAACAGCTCCTTCAAGCCTTGGAAAATAAATAAGATGAAACTAATTGTTCTAAAAGCTAGCTTGGTGCCAGTGCAGGGGCTGCAATGCTGCAGCAGCGTCTGGTGATGGCCACAGGTCCTTTGGCCAGGCACACCGAATGGCTCGCAGTCCAAATGTGGTACGGGCACAGACCCTGGGCAAAGGAGCTGAAGTACCTCATCTGGAGAAACAAGCAAGTGAATCAACAGCAAGCAGATCGGGCACTGGTGCCTGACAGCTATTGCCAGACAGCGAACGCTTTGCTGGCCGGGTTACCTGTTCCTGTATCAATTCTGGAAATGTCTGCTCCTGGTTGCTGATTTCTTACACGGGGGCTTAACCAAAGGCAGCTGCCTGCATGGTCAAAGGGAGAAGAGGAGGGATGCTCAGACATAACCAAGCTGTTAGAAATGGCAAGGACACCCTGTCCAGTAACCAGTCTGCTTTGTGTGCCAGGGAGGGAGCGTTATTTTACTGTAGCTTTGGCAGTCCCATCACATCCCCCCGTGAGCTCATCACCAGTACAGTGCCCAGGCTAGTTATACTGGGAGTCAGGGCCATTACAACAAAAGTATGAATGGGCACACTGCCCCTGCATACAGTCCTTAAGTCATCCAATCAAGTAAATGAGCTTTTCTACCATTTATTTTCAGGCAGTATGTTAAGTTAGATAGAAAGATGTCTGCCTAGGTTGAATAGCTAAACAAAATTGCCATTAATGGCAAGGAAGGCTGAGGGGAAGCTTTTAACCTGATATTTCTGAGGAGCTTTCCTTCAAAAAAGGAAGGAGATGCGACTCCCTGCCAGACCTCGTCACGCTTGATGCGGCGCAGCAGGATGCTCTCTGCAGGCACACGCTGCAAATAGCTTTTCTGCCTCAGAAGTCATCACCTTCCCCCTGCACATCACAGCTCTGCTGGGCCTGTGAGGGTGGAACCACATAAAAGAAACAGTGCTGGAGTGGGGTCACCCTGTCAGAGGCCCTGGTGCCTTTGTGGCATGGATGTGCCTCTGCATCCAGCCGAGCAGATGCTGGAGCAAGAGCTGCTGACACCCCTGGCACCACTCCCATCGCTCACCCTTTACAGATGGACCCATGGCATTGCCTGCTGGAGCCAGTGGGTGGGAGGGCTGGGCTGCACCCATCGGGGGTGGGGGGGGTTATATTTTCCACCCCATAGTGCTGCAGAGGTGCCCCGGCAAGGCCACAACAGCTGGGCTGTAGGTGCCAGTCCATCCCTTGAGCTGATGGCTCTGCAGGGACATCCTCTGCCCCTGCCACGGGAGCTTCTTGTTCCTCCTGGGCTCACTGCCTCACACCTTTTAAATTTAAGGTCACTGACAGGTGGAGGAGCTACCTGCTTGTCAGCCTTCTGAGCCTCGTGGATGAACCATCACTGCCTCCAAGGCTGATGCTCAGCTGCTTGGCGTGAAAAACAGTGAGGGTGTGCAGCTTGCTCTCCTGGGTCCCTCCGTTGCCAGGTGAAGGTTTCCATTCCTTGCAGAGGAAGCCTGACTCCTCTCCAAAAGCATTTCCCTCCCGGTGAACCGCAAAAAGCTTTTTGTGCCTCAGTGAGGAAGGCTTGGTTGACCCAGTTCTGGGATTTTAAATCTGTACCCCTTGTTCACAGTGCCATAGAAAGGTATATTTTCATGATAAGCAGAGTGGTCCTCCTTTTCCAGCTTCTGTGCAGGCCCAGCTGCTATCAGAGATTAAAGAGAGGTGAGAGAGCAGCTATATGCTTCACAAGAGGATGCAGAGATGGGGGTGGGTGGATTGCTTGATGTGCTTCAAAATCCATATTCACTGGAGCAAGGACGAGGTTGGCAATCGGCATCAAGCAGTACAAGAATGCCTATGGAAGTGATCCAGCTGGTATCCAAACTAATGTAATTATTAAAAAGAGGTTTAAACGTTCAAAGGGATGAAATGTTTAGATCTTCCACTAATGCTGCTTGCCACTGAAATGTGTGCTAGGAAAAAGAAAATGTTTCTGCCAGGGGACTTGTAAATAAGTATTCTTCCATGACCTCTGAGCTTTAGTAGACGCATTTTTATGAACTGAATAAATGCAAATTACCAATAATGTTTCCCTGATTTGGCAGTCCTTCCTGCTGCACTGAGGCACATTAGATAGCGGGTTATGTTTAATCTATGCTAGGAGAGGTCTCTTCCTGCTCAATAATCAAAGAATAATTTGTCATGCCATCTCGGTGTGGTAATATGCTCTCACCATCTATCAGTCTTCCCCTGCGCTGTAACCCCATCTGTCTTCCCTCATAAATAAGTCTGAAAGATGTGATTGGTAAAGCAGGCAGTGCAGCTTTATCAAATAAATATTTCAGGGGCACAGACAATAGTGAAGTGAGGTGGGGGAAAGAAAATCTCTTCCATCATGGGCCTTGCTATTCTGGCTGTTCCCAGACCACCTTCTAGCTGAACATGTGGATGAACATCTGGAAACAAACCTGCGCACCCCTGGATACCCAGGCCGTCAGCATAAGGGGAGAATGGCCAAGCTGGGATGAGGGTTGAAACAAAATACCGAGTCACTAAATATAGAGCCTGCTAGTCCAGAGACACACCTGAAATAGTCAGCATAAATCTGTTGATGTGTTCACTTGCACCAGGTGAAAGCCGCTGTGGTCTTCCCCATGGTGTTACTCCAATTTCACCCTGGTCCGGGTCTGTTGAACTAGATGATGACTGGCAGTCAATGGAAAAGCCCCAAGTCTCCAAATTATCCCCACTGCCACGTTCTGCTCATTAACTAAGATGCAGCCACTAAAGTGTCATTATAAAGTGTTTATTATAGCAATCTTTTTTGATTTTGTCCTTTTGCAAAGCACAGGTCTATACATGAAAACTAAGGTAGGTTATGGAGGTTGTGGATTTATACTGCCCTATTTGTATCTAAATGATTCCTTGGAGTATAATCTTATTCTGGGGCAAGAAAAGGCGTCCCTTAATCCAGATCAGTATAATCCACTTGCAGATTTATGCTTGATGAAAGCAAAATTATTCTTAAATAAATGTGTCTGAGCATGGAGTTATTTTGGAATGATTACACAGGTTATTCATTACATTGGAGCTTTGTTCTTTGGACAGATTACCCAGATCCCATTGACTTTTTTTTTTCTCCTCCTCACCACCTATTTATTTCCTCCTTCTCCAATTACTTTGACACTCAGCTACTAAAGAGCACACGGGAAATGCTGAAAGACTGAGTTACAGATGGCAGCCAGCCCATGAAAACTTCACCAGGTCAGAAGAATTTTTCTTTAGCACTGTTTTTTTTCCTGCTTTTTGAAACTCGTACTGGCACTTTATTATCAAGACTATGTGAGGGTGAATGCCTCTCTACAAATCAGCTGGGTTGGGGTTTTTTTTACAGGAACAACAGAGGAAACAGGTGTGTAACCATTTTGCCTGTTCTCTGCCTGTGACCTGGCCTCCCGTTTCCTGCGTATGTTCAAGGTGGTGGGCTGACTACGCTGCCCTTGCCTTATCCTGATGGGGGCCTGCACAGAGGAGTGCTCTTGAGGTCCTTCTGCATTAGGAGGGCACATTCCTGCATCTTCCCAGGCACGTGAGAGACAACCCTAAGTTCAAACAGAATTTGCCTTGTTGATGATTGCCTACTGCAGGAAATTACCGGCAAGGGTGGTGGTAATTCCTGAGTCCGTTCAGTGCTGTTCTTGCCCCAGTTTGTGTTTGATGTCTGAAGACGTGAGAAGGTCCGTTGTATTTTGGGGGGATGCTTAATGCTCTCACAGATTTGAACCAAGAGTAGCAGATACTTTTGCAGTCACAATCGGAGGGTTGGGATCTGAAAAAAGTGGCAAAGCCCTGTTCAACAGGCAGTGCTTTTAGTGTTACATACAGCTAAACTGTTGAAACTTGCAGGGCTGGGTCCGAAAGGCATTTTTGCCAACATCATCAATTTTTAGAAAAACAATCTGAGTGAGAGGAAAACACTGTAAAGATGTAGATGGGCAAGAAAGCCTGTGACTGCTCTGCTGAAACACACATGCGACAACAGGACCTTCGGTTGCCCAAAATTTGTCTGTATACATGTTTGTATGAGCCTGTCTTCATCTTCTGTAGCAACTTCCTTCTGTCTCAAGAGTTTGCTTCCCTATTTTTTTTTCCTTGCTGTTTTGGGGAAGAAAAAGAAAGATCAATGTCTGATCAAGACATACATGACTTTCCAGTCTCTGAAAAGCTCCATCTCTGTTCTTGCCTTGAGAGCAATTACACTTCATCTTCTAAGAGCAGGCCACAAATAAAGTAAGTCATGAAGCTGTACAGAGAATGACAAGTATTCATGGCTGCTTCTCTCGCTGATTTCAGCAAATTGACTTCTTAGATTTTTCCATTCTATGTGCATATACACATATGCTTTTTGAAATATATTAGGACTGTAACCACTTTAATGACTGTTTTATGTAAAATTTAATCAATCTTTTCTTTTCTGAAGTTGATGTATCGGATTACCTTCAACACTTTTCAACCCAAAGTTGCCTGCCTACCTTCCTTGATTTCCCACAACTGGTTTTCATGGCTACAGAATTCTCACTTCTGCACATAGATAAGCTGTTGGGAGAACTGAGTTATGAGATATAAAATAATTATTTCTCCTAACTTACTTGTTTTAAAATTTTGGAGATTGAATGCTTGAGCCTCCATCCCACTCCACAAAACTGATATATGCAGTGACACAGACTTTAATCTTCGTATGGAAGCCATCTGTGCTTCCATAGGAAAAAAAAAAGTACAGTATTTTATTTGTGTGTCATTATTTTCAACCCTAATTTTCTGTTCCCTGCAGTTGTTGAGCTGTAAAGAGCTATGAGCTGTGGACTGTTGAGATAGCTGCTGCACATGAATGCTTCTGAGCGGGGAAGAGAGGCGTTGTCCACACCCCTGCCCACACAAACACCAGGTTCATTGCGCAGGCTGAGATGCGAGCAGCACCACCACCACCTTGGGGGACCGGAGTCACCAGCAAGGTAAAGATGCTTTAGAAAGAAAATTGAATGTAAGGGTTGTGAGTTGGTTATGTTTCTGATTTTTTAATTTACCTTTTTATTGTCATTTTTTGTTTTATTTTAAAACATGCATCTGAGTGATGGATTTTTTTTTTTTTTATCACAGGGGAATAGACTGAGTGAACAATGCAGATCCCAGCAACTGGGGGTGCAGAGGCCAATCTTCCATCCCTCCGCACAAGCATGCAAAGGTCAGCATGCTGCGGCCGCACAGGCTCTGGGGACGTCCTCAGCGTGTGGCACCGGCAGCATTGCCGCCCTCCTGGTGACACAGTCTGCCCTTGCACGCCCAGCGCAGAGGAGATGGGGACAGGAGCTCCTCCAGGTTATCCACCACTTCTAGCTGAAGGATCGCATGAGGTCTTTCGGGAGGAAAAAAAATCCACAGGTCATCAGGTATGTCATTGGCTTTTGGCAGCTTCTGGAAGGGGACAATAGCAAAGTCAGAGCACAGGTTTACAAAGCTGTTAATAATGCATACCCATACAACATACATAATAATGCATAATAAATTAATTCCACAGATAAACTAATGAAGTCTATCAGTGGGAGACCTTTAGAAGAGTATAGAGAGTTATTTCAGAGTTTCCAACTGGTAAAAATGTTCATTTGTTAAAAGGCTGTGTGCTGTTGTTAACAGAAAATTTTAATGCTTTGTACCTAAACTTGTTTCAGCCTTGGAGTTTGGTTGAAGATAGATTCTGAGTTACTTAGAAAGGAGATTCATCTTTTTGTATATTGGTATGTTTATCGACTGCTCGGTATAATTCATAGCTGATATTTTATGGAATAGTGTTTCCAAAAAAAGGCATTACATTTTCAAAAGTACACTTTGCTACTCAGCGTAGCCGAAGACTAAGTAATGCCTCTGGTGCTCTACCTGTTGTGATGCAATTTCATACTCAGTCATACCTAGACAAACTAGTGAAAGTGGTTTCTTGTTGTGGTTATATGCCACTAAAGACTCTGCTTCCGGGATGCTGCGTAGCAAACAAACCACAGAAGTGGCCTTTTTGTGTCTTAATGAAGCACATAATACTACTTTAAAAAATTATTTCTTGACAAATTGCTTTGAAATACTCATTCAATACATCTCTATTTTTCTTTTTTTAATTTTTTCTTTACATGGCAAGCTAGTAGAGGTTTCAAGCATAATTCATTTCAAAATGACAGCCATGGTGTGCACATTGATATGGTCATTAGCTGTGCGATAATGACTTCTCTCCATGAGTCTGTTAAGTAGATTCTTCTACTATCAGTCTTAGGTACTGGCATGTTTTATTTTCTTCCCTTTTCACCGTTTTTGTCATCTTTCATTTATTCTCTGTCTTGTTTGATCTGTTAACTGTTTTTGTCATCATCAGCGGCGCTGAGTGTAGTTGGAGGCCGGTAACTAGTGGTGTCCCCCAGGGGTCAGTACTGGGCCCAGTCTTGTTCATCTTATTCATCAACGACCTGGATGAAGAGTTAGAATGTACCCTCAGCAAGTTTGCTGATGACACCAAACTGGGAGGAGTGGTAGATACACCAGAAGGCTGTGCTGCCATTCAGCGTGACCTGGACAGGCTGGAAA
>Ga0065711_1051926_pt1 | contig 10178 bp, 4 predicted proteins | sample Hoacrofraction12_FD_59098 | JGI IMG/M metagenome (GOLD analysis project Ga0065711, IMG submission 59098) | Hoatzin crop microbial communities from Cojedes, Venezuela - Epithelial fraction 12 v2 (version 2) | ecosystem: Host-associated > Birds > Digestive system > Esophagus > Crop | place...
CCTGACACCCACCCTTCAGATATTTGTAAGTATATATTAGGTCCCCTCGCAGCCTTCTCTTCTTCAGGCTGAACAAGCCCAGCTCCCTCAGCCTTTCCTCATAGGAGAGATGCTCCAGTGCCCTCATCATCTTCGTAACCCTGCTTTGGACTCTCTCCAGCAGCTCTTCATCTTTCTTGAAGTGGGGAGCCCAGAACTGGACACAACACTCCAGCCTTGCTGAAGTCAAGGTAGACAACTTCCACAGCTCTCCCAGCTGGTCATGCCATCAGAGAAGGCTCTTAGATTGGTCATTCCCTTGTATGTCTTTCGGAGGGAGCCACAAAATCATGATGGGCTTTGCTGAACTCACTTAATTTGGTTCATAATTTGTTTGTAGTGTTCACCTTAAGCTAATACTTAATGCCTCTCAATAGACTTGAATAGTCATTTGGAAATATTTCTGATAAATCATTTTGAGGAGGCAACCAGATACCTAGATATTACAGGAAAAAAATTTCTAATGAGTTAGTCTTTCATTTGCACATATAGAAATTATTGCCACCGAACGTGAAACATTCATTTGAACACTTTATAGTAACAATTAAATGTGTGGGTTTTTTTCTATTTTAATAGCATATAATAACATTGTACCTACTGACAGAATTGCTTTCCATTTTCTTCAGTGCTAAACAAAGATATGCTTTTGGAATAAATGCTATTATTCCTGAAATCCTCTTCCTCTCTTTCTCTCTTCTTCGCTTTCTTACATTTTCTTGGAGCCTTCTTCAACGCCCCGCTCCACTTTCCACAAGAAAAAAAAAAAAGGAGATTTAGCAATACACGAATACATAGTGCAAAACAGTTCTCAAGACAGTTAAAGATCCACTCTGGATCTGGACAATTAAAGATCACTGATTTAATTTTATTATTTGCATAAGCTCAAGAAGATATCTTAACATTTGAACACTGAATCTTTAAAGTTTTAAACATTGAACAGATGAACATCTATGAGATTTATAGGAAAAATATCAAAAATTTTACTGAGATTGATGTCTGATATGTGCTTATGTATTTTATACAATAATTTTCATCTGAAGAAAATTCGGAACACATTATAGCTAAGAAGAAAAAATTCTTGGGGTTTTACTTCTGCATTTTAGTACATTTTTGAAGTTTGAAAAACAATTGATAGTACTGCAGTTAAAATCAAAGCCTTGTTGTACAGATACTAACTAGGCCCAGCAAATAGTTAACAATCAATGACGTAGTATCGAAAAGCAGAGGAATTTTTCTGGTGAAAGAGACACGAACCAGGGGAAGCAGAGGCACTATGTGTTGAAGGAGTCCTACCACTGTGTCTTAATTCTCTATTTATGCTGGGGTCAGGCACACAGAAAGGCTTTCTGGATAACATCCTGTTGTCCTAAACTTAGGTACCTACAGTAGGTGGACAAGATCTTCCGCTGATGATTTTCAAAGTTTCTGCACTATATATGGTAACATGAAGATTTGTTTTAGACCTGTTTCTGGATACCTCAAATTTCGGAAGCGTGTGTCTGAACTTGTTCTGAACCCTATATATAATATTTCTGTGATTTCTGTGGGTATTGTATCCAAGGTACAGAACAACACTTAAGTTGTGTTAAAACCTAGCGAAAGAGAATATGTTGGTAGAGAGAAGTGTGATATATGGAGAGGTCTGACACTAGAAGCTTGCAGTGCCTTAATATTTCCTTTTTGATTTCCCTCCCTTACACACACATATGTTATGCATAATCTTGGTTAGTTTGCTGACATGTTTTTCTTGCTAAGGAACGGTATGCCATGCCTCAGACTAGTGGAAAAAGAAAAATTTAACAATAAAAACTGTTCGTTACTAGGAGGTATTTATTTTTGCTTTATACTTTGTCCAAATGATGGTTGTCTAATGATCTACAGAAAATAATGACTATACTATGCCACTGCCTGCCAGATTCAAACAGATACAGGGGCAAAGGCAAAGAGAAGAAACCTTTTCCAATGATTGCTCAGCTTAACCTGTGATTTCAAAAAATCCAGTGACATCCTTCTCCAGATTAGATAAAATGCAGTACTGTGTGGGTGAAGATTAATGTTCCTGCACTCATTTTGTACACCACCTTCAGGATGCAAACCTTGAAGACGTATCCTTCAGCTTTCTTCTTAAACTGAGAAGTCCAAACCTCTTTAGTCTCTCCTCGCAGAACCATAGCTCTGTCCCATTTGTTAATTTAGTAGCTCTGCTCCGCACCTTCTTTAACTCTAATATGTCACTCCTGCTCTGCAGGGATGAACTATGCATGGTAGGCAAGGTTTTATGCAGTTGTAAATGGTATATTCTTTTCTGTTCTCAGTATCCTTCCTGATGATGCTCAAACATGTCGCCTTTTTTAGCTGTTGCTTCTCAGGAGCCATAATACTTCCAAAGTAGCTGTGTTTTCCTTAGGAAAACTCGTTTCGTACCCTGAGCAAGGTTACGGTATGAAAGCAGAGGTTGCCAATTTTCACTCTTACAGTAGCAGGCAACAAAAGGAGGACCTATGAAACTGATGGAAACTCATTACATGTAACTAAGAATTAAAGCTTTTCCATGTTTCATATGCTTTATTGGACAGAAAAAAGAAGTCTTCTTATAAAGTACACATAAAAATTTCCTCTCTTTTTTTACAGGAGTTATTTCTTCTCACAAGTTTTAAAAGACCATCTACATAACTCTTTCACCTCTTAACTCCTTTTTTTAAAAGCTAATACTTTCTTGTAGCTTAGATACCCTGTTATCCAAACCCACTGCTGTGCTCTCAAATTCTTTCAACCACTGTAACTCCCAGAACTCTCTGCCAGGGGCTAAAGCCATATATTATGTAGTACTGAAGCTGATCTTTGTCTCACTGAGAAGGCTTTATTTTATTTTATTTGACACAATAATATTTATTAACTTCAAAGTGCCTCACAGAATATATAATACTTGAAAAACTGCACCTACAGCACAGGGGAAGGGGCTTTGTTTTAAAGGAGGTTGAACAAAATCCTAATCTGATCTTTAGAAATCCAGACTCTGTGCTTTGATATCTCTAGCAAAGCTATCTGCCATCTGAATATCAATCAAGACACACAAGAAAAATGAGTGTTGAGTTATGCGGAGGGGTAAAACTGATTGCAACAGATGCTTACAGGCTATGTTACTGCTAGTTGTTTAGCACACGCTGTATTAGGTTCTCGTATGGCTCAATGATTTAGTGATCTTTAAAAACAGTTTTAGACTTCTGAAACCAGCATTTCCCTGTGTTACAGCCTGAATTTCAGTTCAGTTTTGACATCTAACAAAAGGGAAAGTCTCTGTGGAAGTCTTATGAGAAAGTGGAGATATCAATAATCCTTGACGGGCAGGTGCCTAACAATAGACATGGTATGAAGGGACACTTTCCTCCTCTGCTGCTGAAGGGTCAGGAAAAATTTATTGTGTTAGAAACAACTGAAGCCAAGTAGAATCTTGACTTTAGGTGGAAGTAAGTAGGATACTCCCCTAAGTGGAAGAGAAAGTGTGCTTACTTGTTTTTTGCCTCCTCCCATACCCCGTACAATTTCTGCTCCGAGACTTCCCGCAGTAATTATTCCTGGGGGAAGCGATGGGGGGAGGCACTGGGTCATTTTGCTGTGAATGATTACTGAATTATAAAAACTAATAATCCACAATTTGAAAGTCCCAAATCTGACCACTAAGTGGCAATCAGAGCACGCTGAACAGCACAGGGTTACTTCTCTTGGGCTAAGAAGTATGCAGACATCCAGATTTCCTGTGTCCTTCTCAAGTGTCTGTTGTGACCGACTAGTTTGTAGCTCCTGAATTACGTGTGGTTTGTCAGAAGTCCATGTGTATCTGTACAGGTAGGGGAACGGTGCTGGGAGGAAGGTGCTTGTTAGTCCAAAACTGAAGCCAAAGACTGAAACAGGCCAGCAAGACATAAGGAGGCTGGAGTGTCCAGCACACCTTGAGACTGTCCTGCATATGCAGTCCAGCCCTATCCAGCAATGGAGAACTAGGGCCTTGCAGAGATGCTCCATTCAATGCCTTGAATCACTTATAAGGCTGCCTTCATCTTTACATGTTTGTGGTATGTGTCTTGAAGCTCATATTCAGCTTCCAAAGTCAAAAATATTTGTGCTAGCTTATTTGTCAAAAAGTGCATGGCACCACCTCTGTTGCAACTGGCAAGTAGCTCTGGAGGAAACCTCAAGCTGACCATGTAAATCACGTATACTCAGAACATACCTAACAGGGGCTTAAGTGGAGTTTTGATGTCTCCTTGCTCATTTCAAAACTGCAGTGGTGCTCGGGTGCCTAAATTCTACCCATTTCATGTCTGGGTGCTCCATATACCAAGGAAGTTATGTGTACACAGGTACCTTTGGAACTCTGTAGCCTAAAATAAAGACAACTAATAAATTATAGGCTTCTCTAGAGATTAAGTGATACTTGAAAATAGGTGCCTTCACAGTCACTTTCTGAAATTTAGGCCCCAAAACTGGTTAACTGATCAAGTGGTCAGCTGGTGACAGTCTGAATATCACGCTTTGATTGTCAGTGCTGGATAACATTCAGTTCTTAATAAAGAATAGGATAGGATTATTATTTATTGTGCTTATGATATTCTAATCAAACAATTTTTTATTTTCTTTAATTTATTTTTTAAAAGTTTATTTCCTTCATAAATTGGTTCTAGTCATTTCTTTTCTGGCATGAAGAAAAATGAGTGACTGGGACCCTAAAGTAATCGCTTTCAAATTTTAGCATCCTGGATGAAATACTTTTTTGGCCAGAGACTTCCTACATGACCTCCACTTCACTGGTCTATCTGGATTTCCATCCTCTATCTGTAAAATAAAGATGACTGCTTTCACCTACTTTAGAGAGTTACTATCAAATGATTTGGTGACTGGAGTAAGATAATGTAAATAAGCAGAATACAGAAAAGTTTGGGCTGGAAAGAACAGGTGTTATATCTGTCTTGGAAGCTGCATAAATGAAATTTTGTAAAATGTTTCTTTACCTTATATGTTTTCCCAGCAACTTGTTCATCATCAACATTTCTAAAGTGGAATGGGCTCTTAGAAGTTAGACTGCCAGAGTCATCAAGCATTTTGTTTGCCCAAAATTTCCTGGAGGGTATCCCATTACACATGCTATTTTAAAATGTGTTATCTTCTCTAAGCACAATGTAAAACAGCTTCTTTGTGTTACGTACTGTTACAAGCACACAAAAAAGAAAAAGAAAGAAAACCACAAATCCTCTTAAATCTTTACATTTTTTTCATTATGCTCATTGTAAATCATTTTCTGTATGTGTTTTCATGTCTTTAATCAGTATTTATTGAAGTGACTGAACTAAAAAGGCATTTAATAATACTTTAGCTAATGAAATTCCCATATGATTTCCAGTTAACAACAATTTTCCTTAGTGAGAATAAGAAAACTAAAACTTTTAAATGAAATCCATACTGATTTTTTTGTCATTTTACAAATGTCTACTGCCATGTCTAGAACCTTCTCATATGCTGCTATTCAAACACGGTGTGGAACATTTCTGTTTAGAACTGGTCCCATTAAAATCCCACCACTTTCCTCAAGAAAAATAAAGAAAAACCTTTCCTCTTCTGCAAGGAGAATACTCCAAGAAATCTAGGAAACATTTTCAGTAACAAGGTAGCACTCTTAAATAGATGAGGAGGAGAAGTAGAGTTGTTTAAAACAAAATTATTTTTTTCTAGGTAATTTTTTTCAGTGGTTTATATTTAAGGTACACTGCACTCTGAACTGAAGGGTGGGGTTTCAAAATCACAGGCAGCAGCTATGTGTTTCTCAGCAGATATAGCTCTATCAATGGTGAGTAATACCTGTTCAACTCTGACCTGTACCCAAAATTGAGTTGGGGCAAAAGGTCTTAAGCTCTCCAAAAAATCTTCATAGAGGCTGAGTCTGAGCTATTTGTTTCAGCTTAAATGGCAGAGTGATGTACGAACTGCCTGTTCACCCTAGAGCCCACATGAAGTAAAATGAGTGGTGGCAGTTGTATTGATTGGCTTGGTCAGAGTTTCAGCACTGATTTCATGGGAAGCAGGATTAAACGTACAGTCCACAGTCTACTACTTTTAATAGGCTCAGTACACAATTTTTCCTGTTTTAATATCAACTCGTTAAGAAGCACATCTAATTCTCAAGGGAGCTCACTCAGTAATAATCTGTTTTCTTAAGGAAGCAAGACTAATATTTCTATTCCACATAGTCTTAGATTTGTCTTCCTTTGTACTTCATATATTACTCTGGTTTCCAGTAACTTCAAGAGTGTGTAGAGGCCCATAATGCCAGTCACTGTCCCAAGTCCCATAGAAGTAAGACAGCCTACTCTAAAAATTTTGCAGTCCCAATCCTGAAAATACTAGGGAATTTCATAGAATCATAGAAACTTAGAATGGTTTGGGTTGGAAGGGACCGTATAAATCATCTAATTCCAACCCTTCTGCCATGGGCAGGGACACCTTCCACTACACCAGGTAGCTCAAAGCCCCATCAAACTTGGCCTTGAACACTTCCAGGGAGGTGGTGTCCACAACTTCTTTTGAAAACCTGTTCCAGTGCCTCACAACCCTCATAGTAAAGAATTTCTTCTTTATGTCTAATCTATATCCACCATCTTTCATTTTTAAGCCATTACCCCTTGTCCTGTCGCAACAGGCACTACTAAGAAGTTTGTCCTTATCTTTCTTAGAAGCCCCTTTTAAGTACTGAAAGGCCTCAATAAATTCTCCCCAGAACCTTCTCTTCTCCAGGCTGAACAGCCCCAACTCTCTCAGCCTTTGCTCATAGCAGAGGTGCTCCAGCCCTCGGATCATTGCTGTGGCCTCCTCTGGACCTGCTCCAACAGGTCCAGGTCTTTGCTGTGCTGAGGGCTCCAGAGCTGGACACAGGACTCCCAGGGAGGTCTCACCAGAGCAGAGCAGAGCAGAGCAGAGCAGAGCAGAGCAGAGAAGAAGAATCCCCTCTCTTGACCTGCTGGCCACAATTAATGTTATTGTATGTGAATATGTGTGCAAACATGTTTATATTCAGGGCCTACAGGATAAGATGAAGTTATGGAAATAACAGAAAGATAGAGGTAGTCAGGGTGGCAGGCAGAGAACAAAATTCGTAGGAGAAGGTAGTGTACCAGATAGTTGTACATGTGATTTACCAATATTGCATCAAGTGCTGTTGAGACATGGGTTTGGACAGCCTAAGAAATGCATGAGTTTTAATTGGGGAGCTTCAAGTTCATGTGCCTAGAATAAAATAATTCTCATAAAAATTTCATATTTATATGAGATATATATATAAACATTTACTAAATATATTTTTTTATAAGATTCTGCCTCATGAAACCACAGTGCACAAAGCAAAATAGAGTAACAGCATTTCGCTCTGTGTAACTAATGAAGAGTGTCAATGTCTCTGATATCTTTTACAATGTAGTTAGCACAAGCCTAAATGCCAGTTGGTGCTCAGCACTCTGCAAGTTGTGGGTCATTCACACCTTATTATGGGTTTGCGTGGCAAGGTTTTGGTAATGGGGGGGGCTATGGGGTGGCTTCTGTGAGAAGCTGCTAGAAGCTTCCCCAATGTCTGACAGAGCCAGTGCCAGCTGGCTCTAAGACGGAACCGCCGCTGCCCAAAGCCAAACCAATCAGCGACAGTGGTGTGATAACATATAGAAGAAGGTGTTATGGTTTGGCTGTGGCCGGCAACAAAAGCGCCGAGTGGCTGTCCCTCCCCCCGCTGTGGTGCGGAGGAGAAGAATGGAAAGAAACAGGCAGAAACTGGTGGGTCGGGATAAGGGCAGTTTAACAGAACAGCCAACAAAGGGAACAATAACAACAATGATACAGATAAGGAGAATACACAAAACTAACCAGTAGAGCACAGAACTCTCACCGCCTGCCACTGCTGCACGCTCCCGAGCTGTGAGAGAGTTCCCGCCGCTCAGCTCCCCCCAACTAGAACCCAGCATGACGGCACATGGTATGGAATACCCTGCTCTGTTCGGCCAGGTTGGGTCAGCCTGCCCGGCTGTGTCCCTTCCTGGATTCTGGTGAAAATTAACCCTGTCCTGGCCGAACCCAGGACAGAAGGGAAAAAAAGCTGTGGGAAGGAAGCAGTCGAGAGAGAGGAGTGAGACTATGTGAAAGAAACAACTCTAAAGATACAAAGGTCAGTGAAGAAGGAGGGGGAGGAGGTGCTCCAGACACCGGAGCAGAGACTTTTCCCCTGCAGTCCATGATGAAGACCAGGGTGAGGTAGACTGTCCCGTTGCAGTCCATGGAGGTCCACGGTGGAGCAGATATCCACCTGTAGCCCATGGAAGACCCCATGCTGGAGCAGATGTATGCCTGAAGGAGGCAGTGACCCCTTGTGAAGCCCTTGCTTGAGCAGGCTCCTGGCAGGACCTGCGGACCAGTGGAAGACCCACGCTGGGGCAGCCTGTTCCTGAAGGACTGCGACCCATGGGGCAGTTCGTGAAGAGCTGCAGCGTGTGAGAAGGACTCACATTGGAGAAGTTTGTGGAAAACTGTCTCCTGTGAGAGGGACCTCATGCTGGAGCAGGGGAAGAGTGTAAGGAGTCCTCCCACTGAGGGACAAGGAGTGGCAAAGACAACTTGTGATGAACTGACCTCAACCTCCATTCCCCATCCCCCTGTGCTGCTCGTGGGGAGGAGGTAAAAAAATCGGGAGTGAAGTTGAGCCTGGGAAGAAGGGAGGAGTGGGGGGAAGGTATTTTAAGATCTAGGTTTTTTTCTCATTATCCTTCTCCGATTTGATTGATGATAAATTAAACTGTCTTTTCTCCCCAAGTTCAAACTGTTTTGTCCATGACGGTCATTGCTGAGTGATCTCTCCCTGTCCTTGTCTCGACCCTCGAGCCTTTCAGCATATTTCCTCTCCCCTGTCCAGTTGAGAAGTGGGAGTGATAGAGTAGTTTTGGTGGGCACCTGGCATTTGTCCAGGCCAAGTCAAAATACACTTCTCCAGACTCATCCCGAGAACAAAACCAAATTTATATTTTAAGCATATTACAGTGAATAAATAACTACTTGCCCTATGGAAACATTATCTTTAGGAATGAGCTGCGATTTTATAAAAATCCTAGATGATTTATAAAAATTCTAGAAGATCCTCTAAACATTTGGTACTCACCTGGAGAATAATTTGTACAACTATTGCACTAAGAGCCCATTTTAAAATAAAATCTAAACTTAGACCTGTTCAGCAGAAGAGTTAATTTAATACAATCCTTGATTGTACTGAATCAGAAATATTTATGTGGAGTTATCCTCCTTCTTTTTATTTAATCCCAGATACATGTTTACATGTCAGAAAAAGGCAAGCTAAAGTTTAGCTGAACTCCATGTAGTAGAAGACACTTTCGGAACGTCTTCCTCGGTACCACTACAACTACCATTATGATACCACTAGATCTCACCTCCCGGTGCTTTTGAAAATGCAGGTGGAGGAGAAATTAAATACTGTGTTCTTTTGTCTTACTAGTAGGACACATTACATTTTTGCCTATTTTGGGTCCAAGCACAGCTTGGAGAGCAAAGCCTGTTCTCAATATACTCCTACGACAAGAAACCGACAAGGCAGACAACGGTGAATGTGGGAGGAGGCTTGCATGAAGTTCCTTCCCAGTTATTCAGGGTGATACTACATTCCCTTCAAGGAAGGTAGTTATTCCCAGTGCCAGGAACATCAGGCACAGACTTTAACTTCAGGGAGTGTTTCTTGGAGCTAAAATACCTTTCAGGACTTCTCCAAGTTTGGAGTAATTCCTACAGCCTCTAGACTATACCCAGTCTAGTTCTTAGTCAGATGAGACAACACTGTGCCATATACATGTACACCTCCTTCAGTTCAGCTTAAACTTCTCTTAAATGCCAGATCACTCCCGTGAACGTGGCAACACAGAAAACAAAGCAGATAGTCCTACTATTTATGTAGCCTGACTATTCTCTGAGTATTGCATTCACAGAATCACAGAATCACAGAATCACAGAATAGTAGGGGCTGGAAGGGACCTCTGTGGGTCATCTAGTCCAAGCCTCCTGCCGAAGCAGGGTCACCTACAGCAGGCTGCACAGGACCTTGTCCA
>Ga0065711_1051925_pt1 | contig 10177 bp, 2 predicted proteins | sample Hoacrofraction12_FD_59098 | JGI IMG/M metagenome (GOLD analysis project Ga0065711, IMG submission 59098) | Hoatzin crop microbial communities from Cojedes, Venezuela - Epithelial fraction 12 v2 (version 2) | ecosystem: Host-associated > Birds > Digestive system > Esophagus > Crop | place...
CTGGGAGGTGTGGTAGATACACCAGAAGGCTGTGCTGCCATTCAGCATGACCTGGACAGGCTGGAAAGTTGGGCAGAGAGGAACCTGATGAGGTTCAACAAGGGCAAGTGCAGTGTCCTGTATCTGGGGAGGAACAACCCCATGCATCAGTACAGGCTTGGGGCAGAGTTGCTGGAGAGCAGCTCTGTGGAGAGGGACCTGGATGTCCTGGTGGACAACAGATTAGCCATGAGCCAGCAGTGTGCCCTGGCTGCCAAGAAGGCCAATGGTATCCTGGGGTGCATTAATAAGAGTGTGGCCAGCAGGTCGAGGGAGGTTCTCCTTCCCCTCTACAACGCCCTAGTGAGGCCTCATCTGGAGTACTGTGTCCAGTTCTGGGCTTTCCACTTCAAGAAAGATGAAGAGCTACTGAAGAGAGTCCAGCGGAGGGCTACAAGGATGGTGAGGGGACTGGAGCATCTCCCCTACGAGGAGAGGCTTAGGGAGCTGGGCTTGTTCAGCCTGAAGAAGAGAAGGCTGAGAGGGGACCTAATATATACTTACAAATATCTGAAGGGTGGGTGTCAGGAGGATGGGGCCAAGGTCTTTTCAGTGGTGCCCAGCCACAGGACAAGGGGCAATGGGCACAAACTGAAGAACAGGAAGTTCCGTCTGAACATGAGGAAGAATTTCTTCCCTCTGATGGTGACGGAGCACTGGAAGAGGCTGCCCAGGGAGGTAGTGGAGTCTCCTTCTCTGGAGATATTCAAGACCCGCCTGAACGCAGTCCTCTACAGCCTGCTGTAGGTGACCCTGCTTTGGCAGGGGGGTTGGACTAGATGACCCATAGAGGTCCCTTCCAACCCCTACCACTCTGTGATTCTGTGAAATTTCGGATGCTGCTACAGACAGCCATGACAGTGGCCAGCCAGACTTTCCTTGCTTCCTTAGAAGTCAGTGTCCAGATTTTGGGTGTCATGATTCTGGTTGCAAATTAGCTCTGTCCCAGGTGAAACCAGGACAAGATCGTACAGCTCCTTAGTGGGAAAGGAGCTTCAGAGTTTCAGACGTCTTCTGGGTATATCTGTCTCTCTGCACTGACTGTAGAGTGGACTTCATCAAATCATACAGTCACATGAGTGTGGTGTGTAGAGCTTGATGGTATAAATATTGTTTTATGAAGGGCTTTTCTTCAGAGCTAGACAGGAGTACTGACCTGTTATAAGTACTTTTCTAGTTTTCTGGCAGAGGTGTACTGAACTGGGGATAGGCATTTTTTACAAACTTTTAGTGGAAAGTGCAGGTCCTAAAAATTCATTCATTGTTTGTCCTTTCTGGAAAGAGGGAAACAGATTTTAAAAGCAATATGTCATGATTCTTCATTATAGTGTAGGATTATGAAATACTAACCATGAAAAGCTAAGGCTTATTTCAGCATGTGTTGGATTTAAAATCAATAAAATAATTACTTGATTCAATCTTAGGTACTAGGTCAATTAATTATATTTAAAGATTATTTGTGGCTACGAGGATTGTTTTACCTATATTGCATAGCAAAGTAATGATATAATTAGGAAGAAATTAATCATTCTGGCGAGGTAGTTTTCCATTTGCATTGAACAGATAAAAAATAGAACCAATGTGTATTTCAGTCAGGATCACTTACATATATTTTTGCACACCTAGCTAAACTAATCAAGACTAATCACCATTATGCCCATGTCACATGGAAAAATTCACGTTGCCTAAATCATACCAGGATCGAAGCAGTTTATTGAATTACTAATGGCATGTAATTAATTGGCAATCAGTGAACTAGACATTAAGGATCAATATCATCAATGCAACAAATAAACCATAATACTACACACCTACAAAATATTAATATACGTGGACTAATTTCTAAACATCCTTTTAGAACTAATCCCAAAATTTATAATCACTTGTGCATACATTCATTTACACAGTTACCTACCTCACAGGCCATGCCCTCTCTTTAAGGGGTACAGTCCCTACTTGCATCCCCCTCCCATGGGAGATGTGGGTGATCTAGCTATACGTGTGCCTGTACTGCACCTGGCAAACCTCCATGTCCACGCAGGGCAGAAACCCCCCGCGAGGCCACAGACACACAGTCAGGGGTCCCTGCTTGCTGGCCCTGGCTGTCCCTCACTGCCTGGGTGCTGTTTCCCCCAGCATCCCAGGGGAGGGTGCTCAACCTAGCTTGGGCAGGGTGGTGATGCAACAGGGTGACTTCTGGCAGCACCAAACCAGGTTTAAACTCTGTTTCCATGTCTCTTATTTTCACACTAATGACTGTAGCATGAACTCCAGGTAGACTCTGACTATTTCCATTTACACCTGACTAGAATGGTATATTCAGCCGTGTTTAAATTCATGCATTTCTGTGCTGTTGATGGAATGAATGTTCATTCTATCCTTTTTTTAATTTCCTTTTACAAGACCAAAATTCATAGACTGTGTTCAAATAATAAATCCGTTGTTTTGAAATTGCTCATAGCTGATTTTCTGAGGTTTTTGAAACAGGTCTTTGTGCCTGCCTTGTATGTGTTTCTTACTAAACCAAGCAATAGCTGCTTCAGCTTTGTTCAGGGTTGGCAAACTGTTTTCTAGTCTCAGAACTGATCTGTATGGTGTGGAATGACTCACTGGTTTTATCTTTGCAGACTGACTTCAGGCTCACGTAACCGGTCCCCATAGCACATCCTGCTGATGGCACCGAATGGTAGAAATAGGAGAACTGTGTGGCAAGCAGTGAGGAACCGGAGAACATTTGCCTTGCTTAACATCTTGCCTAAAATCTTGCCTAACAGACACCTATCTTGACCTAAAGTTTTCAGAAAAGAAGAAATAAACCTATAAAGTTTCCACAGGTGTTAGGATTCCCCCTTCATCAGATTATACTGGCATAACAAAATAAGACAGAGGAAATTCATAGCACTAGGACTTTGAGAATTAAGGAAAAATTTTCCTATTGTTTTGCATCTCATGTGTTATTGACTTTGATGTTGAAGAACATGTGGGCCTTGAACTAAGATTTTCCACAATTTCAGGCACTTCTAGTGCCTCTATTTTGAGGGGACTGCCTACTGTCTAAGAAGAAATAACTGTATCCTGAACAATTTTTCTGAGTGGTAGCATGTGAGAGACTTCTCTGTTCTACATAGCAGCTACATTTAATTAAACTTGGAGGAACTTCATAGGTCTGGATGTTTGCTTTCCTTATAGAACTTGATCAACAGGATTAAACTTCTTATAAAGGAATTGGAAGGACAGACAGGCAGACATTTACATACACACAAACTGTGTGACAATTTTTAAGAAGACAGATTAAAAAAAAGAGATCAAGGGGAAAACGCTTTGAGGATTTTGAGAATAAACACATTTTTTCTCATCACTGAAGAAACAGAGCAAAACCAAATCCATATATAAAATTGGAATGAAAAAAATTTATAGCTTAATTAACCAATAACTGTCTAAAAATTAGCAAAGAATATGAAGATGGAGTTAAAATCATGCTATAGAAAATAATATAGTATTATAATACTACTACAGTCAAAAATATCATTGTGATATGAAAACTCTAGGACTTTTATATATACCAATAGTTCTTTTTCTTTGGAATTTCATAGTAGTAGGAGAGGACATACAGAAAACACAGAGCTGTTTTTAATAAAACATCTGCTTTCTCAAAGTCTTTTTTTCTTTTCTTCCTTATCTCCTCTAAGTTGATAGCAATATTATTCTTAAGAACCAAGATTCTTCAAGGTTGTAACAATCTTTCTACAGAGTCAGTGGATACTAAGCAGCAGCTTGTAGGGTCTGCCTGTTGTTCAAAAAAAGCTCCAATCACCGACCTGTCTGAAATAATCAAGCAAATAGTTCATTGTTGCACCCTCGCATTATGTAGTAGTACTACTTAGGGATCGCTGGAAAAGTACTCTTTGCTTTTCTGTAAAGACATAAAAGTTGATTGCTTAGCATAGACAACTTTTCTTTTTCCTATTTTTTTTCCAGACAAGATCTATTGAATGCTCTTTACGAGGCAGAAGCTTTTCAGCTGTTTACTTCCAAAAATTAGGTTATCTTTTCCACTGCTAAGACTATTGTCATCAGCTATAAGTGTATAATAGTGCATTCTTTCCATTTGTTTCTAGGTACTTCAATGCATATTGCAGCATGTTTGGCTGTATGTTTTCCTCCACAGCAGCTAATTAACTTTCCTTTTGCCGAGACGTCAGAAATAGTTTTAAACTCTCCACTTTGTCCAAGTGCCACTGAACCCAAAATGGAATAGCACCAGTGAAATGTCAGAAATGGGTAGTGCCAAACCATCAATCAGATGTTAATCCTGACAACATTAATTCTAGCTAAGCTCAAAGGATCAGCTAGGAAGAGATTTTCAGCCCTTCAAAGTAAGAAAAAATACTTCACAGGCATTTGATAATTTGTGTTAATTTTGCAATTAATAATATTAATATAATAATTTATATAGAGACAAATGTCAAAGTAAGACAACCTCATCCATCATGCCCTATGCAGCTTAAAGTTTGACAGATACCATCAGATACCCAAGTTCCTAAATAATGCACTGAACAGACAATCTTTTTAATACCATGAAGAATAAGTTTACAGAAAAAGATATCCAAATCACGCTATCAGCCAGTTAATTCTGAGTTCTGCTCGGCAGCCTGAGAACTAGACTTTTTCTTACTTTTCTGTGACTTCTCAGTAGTAGGAAGAAAGGAAGGTGGCTCAACTATTTCAAAGCTGAAGGCAGAGGTGAAAAACAGTTTTGTTATGTCAGAAACAGCTATACAGACTATAGCTACATATGTACACTACAGAGGAATAAAAGCCAGAGGATGAGTCTAGGCTTCTTGAGTCACTAGTTAGCATCTCTCTTGTTCACATTCAAAATTGTAAGGCCCTAGCTGCCTGATTTGGTAAACAAGCCGTGCTCTCCTGTTTTATTTTTTCTGCTTTGATCATTCTGCAAGCTCTTCTTCACGTTTCTTTCACTGAGTTCATATTCCTGATAGTGAGTCACACACACTCAGAGACAGAAAAAGTCTTAGCTGTGCTCTGCTTGAACACTTGCCTATCATCACTAAATATCCCTTGACTGATACATTGCAAGATTGCACTTAAACTGTCTGCCTTTACATCATATTGGTAGTGCACATCAACCAGACTATCAACTAAAAGTATCATCTCCATCCAACAAGCATTGTTCATGCTGGCAATTCTTGTTAGTGGTCACTAAATTTATCACACTGTCTTATATTATTAATTGTCTTATGACATACCTTACTTCAGTCCTTTGGGTCTGTCTGTGCTCTCCATGTATAATTCCTCATAATAATATGTACTGCTTATGCCTTCAAACCATGTCATTTGCTCATTTTATTAGCACATTTTTACGGCGAGGTCATTAGAGCACATACCAGCTAGATGTGATCCCAAGAATGTACTTTAAGAAAAAAAGCACAAGTCACCTCTTTCTATTCCTGAACATCTTATCATTTCCTCTTTAATCAGTTTCTAGTCCACCTTTCAGTTTCTACTGCTCTAATTCAGTTTAACAAGTAGTCTATTACACAGCATCAATTTCCTATGCTTCACTGAAAATATAATAGATATTTTTCAATCTCTTTGTCTAGAAAATCAATTATTTTAACAAGCAAAAGCTATAATGTCAGCCTGTCATGTTCTTCTACATTGCATTTTATCCCTTTCTATATATCTCAATATTTCTAATTATTCTTTCACACAAAATCTGCTAGTTTTGCCCATGGCTGAGGGTAGGTTAGCAGGTTAGTACCCACCTCAGTTACTCCTGATGCCCTTTGTAAGTATTTGTCATACGTGCAGTTCTCAAATCAATCTTTTATATCCTCAGCATGCTAGATATTGATACAAAATTAGAATGAATCCAGTGTAACACTTATTTCAGTATTCTCCAATGAGATGTTTATCTGTTTTACAATTTGCATTTGAGATTTAGTTCTACCTTAAGTATAGTAATTCAGATTATAATTTTCTTCTTAACATATTTGTCTCATTTATACATCCTCTCTGCTTCTTCTTTTGTTCCACATTCTCCTCCTCAGTGAAACACAACTTTATTGTTTAGGGTTTGGACCATATATATTTCTCTTTTCTCATTTCTTTTTTACATATGTAGATAAAAATCTTTATTAATCAGGTTCATAGTCTTCACAAGCTCAGACTCATCTTGATTATTCACAGCTTGCTTTTTTTCTTTACTTTATCTGAATGACTTCCTGATTTGTAGGACTTTCTTGGTGCTTATTTTTCTTTTCCTTTCATTGTAGGTGCTCAGTATACACATAATATCTTTGTTGAAGTTGATATTTATTCAAATCAGTGTGTATTCCATCTTTGCTTTGCTCCCTATTCAAGGCCTGCAAGCTGCAGATATTTTTATTCATTTCTGGTTAAAGATATTTGAAGCTTCCAACAAATTCTTGCCTTTGACCTTGTTTTACTAACTGGTTCTCTTGGGTTTTTTCTTAAATCAGGAATGGAGAAGACAGGAAATATATTCATTGGTTAAGAAGACAACACAAGTTTAAAATCAAGAAAGAGATTGTTTCAAAAGAAATGTCCATGCTAAGATAAATCCAATAAGTTTGAAGATAAACTTAGGACTCAGTTAAACATTGCTTTCCACTTCATGTGTGTAAGGCTTTTTGTCTGTCACTCTTACAACAGTCTGCAAAATTAATTGATTGAAAACCATAACCCTCTGCAAGGTGGACAATTATCACTCTCATTTACAGATGGATAAACAAACATTCAGGCTAAGTGACTCGTCGAAAGTTAATTAGTGGTGGAAGTGCAACTTCACACTCCTGAGTGACAGTCGTGTAGATTAAACTACCTTCCCAGTCCATTTAATGTTGCCTATGCAAACTGTGAATATGAAGGCAGGTTTGCATGCGACTTTTCTACTACCCACCTCTACATATCTTACATTTAAATTTTCTAAATGCACCCCGATCAACAATTATTAGCACAATAATAGCATGAACATTCAACAGAGGCCTTTGCAAAGTCAACAAAGAACGCTCCATGGTGACTGAAAATCAATAGGGCAGGGAAAAGAATAAAAATTATTTTGTAATGACTCCTTTTGAAATGAGTATTCAAGTTGCATGAGAACTCATGACTCAAATAGTGTTGCATGGTCTTATGAATAGTAATGAAATCAAATCCTAAACAGAGGTATTAGATTTTAATTGAGCTATTCTTTAAAAGACTTTTTTCACAGTGTCAAGGTCATATTCTCACAGATAAGAAATTTATTATACAAGAGGAACAGTGATAGTAGGCACTGGAGACATATTGAGTACATGTGGCATGCTACATGAGAGAAGAGAGAAAATACACTAAAAGCAATAACTGAAGTATACACAGAAGACATTCCCATTGATAAGTAGTTTAAATTATTAAAGCGTAGAGGAGGTTATTAAGTAGAGGGTGTATAAATTACTTTTTTGCTGAATATAACTTTTGTTAGTCTCCAAAATTTATTCTTCTTTTAAAATGAAGTTTAAATGCAATTCAATTTTTAAATATCTTTTGAAATTTCATTTAAGATGGATGTGTTACTACAAATGTAATCGTGATGTATTTGTGATCAGGCTACCTATACGAGATTTTTATTGTATTTAATTGTGATTCTGAATAGCACTGCTTTGAACAGGTCAGACATCTTGGCTCTGAGGACTTCCCAAGGCTTCTCTAGACTCAGCAAAGTCTTTAAGCATGAGCTAAACTTTAAATATATTAGTAATCTCTTCTTGTTTAAGCAGGGTTTAATCATCTACTGCTGAAGCCACTGAGATTTAAACAAGTGCATAGATGTTTTGGTATATCAGCTCCTTTGCTTTCCTAGTTGTCGGCATTATATCATACTGGGATTCATGCTGTTTTATATTACCCTCTGGAGTATCTGGCACTTAGTGTCTGCCTGCTCCAAGATTTGTGCCCCATGTAGCCAATATTTCTGATATTACATCTGAACCTTTTTAGGTTTCAAAGCACAACCTTTTTCCAATGTTGTTTTTCTTTAGCCAATATAGTTCAGGATGGTTCATTCCACAGGGAAAAGTCATACGGGTCCACGGCAAGAAGTTTCCAATTAAGCTATGGGCTGTGCAGAAAAGTGCACAAAAAAGGGTTCTCTATGTTAAACTGGCTGCATCAAAAGAGCAGATACATTTTCCTGAATAGGAGTCCAGTATCAACTCCTTCTCCAGAACCTTTCACCTGAATGCACCAAACCATCTGCCTCCTGATTTTCAACGCTTCACAGAAAATGTATTTTAAAAAATGCGGGTCTCATAGTCCTTTCTGATTCATTGGCGTAATTTCCATTGCAGAGAGGGTGCCATTGTCTTTTTTTTCTCATTTAACCTTACAATAACCGTATTTTGTTTATTGCAGCCAGAAGCAGTACTAATAATTATAACACAATGTGCTCATACAAAAAGGAACAGATAATATTCATGGAATAAAATTAGAAAATATTCATGTGACCATATGGCACACAGAAATTACTATCCCATTAGCTGTTAGATTTCCGTTAGTAAAAATTGGAGTCGATTTACTCCTGACATGCCCGTGCAAACAACCTAACTTCTGTAATAGCTCGTCCATTATTTTCTAGTCAGGAATAATTTCAAGCACAGCAACAGAGTATTACAAAACCTGTGTCAAGATTTCACTTCTTGCAGTCTCACACCTTCACTGTTGACATACCTTGGTAATCATAATTTACATCAACATTTTCAGAAAAACTGATCTTACCTAATTGTTTGTCCAATTCCCACTACTTGCAGAATATCCGCATGCATCTTCTGGATTTCTTTTAGTTCAATATCAGATCTGGAACTGTCTTTACATCAATTCTTCATTAAAAGTTATTTATCAATACAGACACATAAACAAAGCACTCAGACACATTTCTAGCATTTAAATAAAAATCTCTTTCACTGACCAGGTCATCAACAAGTAAGTGGAGGAAAAGAATGTTATCAGGAGTAGTCAGCATGGATTCACCAAGGGGAAATCATGTCTGACCTATCTGATACCATTCTACAATGGCGTGACTAGCTGGGTAGATGAGGGGAGAGCCGTGGATGTTGTCTACCTAGACTTCAGCAAGGCTTTTGACACTGTCTCCCATAACATCCTCCTAGGGAACCTCAGGAAGTATGGGCTGGATGAGTGGTAAGTGAGGTGGATAGAGAACTGGCTGAATGACAGAACTCAGAGGGTTGTCATCAGCGGCGCTGAGTCTAGTTGGAGGCCAGTAACTAGTGGTGTCCCGCAGGGGTCTGTACTGGGCCCAGTCTTGTTCAACTTCTTCATCAACGACCTGAATGAAGAGTTAGAATGTACCCTCAGCAAGTTCGCTGATGACACAAAACTAGGAGGAGTGGTGGATACACCAGCAGGGTGTGCTGCCATTCAGCATGACCTGGACAGGCTGGAAAGTTGGGCAGAGAGGAACCTGATGAGGTTCAACAAGGGCAAGTGCAGGGTCCTGTATCTGGGGAGGAACAACCCCATGCATCAGTACAGGCTTGGGGCAGAGTTGCTGGAGAGCAGCTCTGTGGAGAGGGACCTGGGTGTCCTGGTGGACAACAGATTAACCATGAGCCAGCAGTGTGCCCTGGCTGCCAAGAAGGCCATTGGCATCCTGGGGTGCATTAATAAGAGTGTGGCCAGCAGGACGAGGGAGGTTCTCCTCCCTTTCTACACTGCCCTAGTGAGGACCAATCTGGAGTAATGTGTCCAGTTCTGGGCTCCCCAGTTCAAGAAAGATGAAGAGCTACTGAAGAGAGTCCAGCGGAGGGCTATGAGGATGGTGAGGGGACTGGAGCATCTCTCCTGCGAGGAGAGGCTTAGGGAGCTGGGCTTGTTCAGCCTGAAGAAGAGAAGGCCACGAGGGGACTTAATAAATGCTTATAAATATCTGAAGGGTGGGTGTCAGGAGGATGGGGCCAAGGTCTTTTCAGTAGTGCCCAGCCACAGGACAAGGGGCAATGGGCACAAACTGAAGAACAGGAAGTTCCGTCTGAACATGAGGAAGAATTTCTTCCCTCTGAGGGTGACGGAGCACTGGAACAGGCTGCCCAGGGAG
>Ga0065711_1051927_pt1 | contig 10177 bp, 8 predicted proteins | sample Hoacrofraction12_FD_59098 | JGI IMG/M metagenome (GOLD analysis project Ga0065711, IMG submission 59098) | Hoatzin crop microbial communities from Cojedes, Venezuela - Epithelial fraction 12 v2 (version 2) | ecosystem: Host-associated > Birds > Digestive system > Esophagus > Crop | place...
CTGTGTGTGTTGTGTATGTGAATGTGTATTTTGCTGGGAACATTTCTTTGAAAAACATCTTATCCAGAACTGAACTGGAAGAAATATTTAATATTTTAACAACTTAATTCCTTCTTTCTTCCCTCTTTCTCTTTATTAGAGAAATGTAAAACTACCTGCACTAGCAGTATAATGAGGCCAAAATGTTACAGCAATGTTTTCGTTGGGAGTATTTTTATCCTCACCAAGATGTAGAAAACCTTCAGATATCTAGTATGGATTCTATCACTGCACTTTTGCAAAACTCAAATATCTTGAAAGCCCAGGAGTGGAAAAATTCATGTGTGTATGTCTTGGTGTTATTCAGACCATGACAATACTCTTCTTCCTTACTTGCTCCGAGTTACATTCACAACAGAGCAGTGAGATAAGCAGTCTTAATTCTCACTGATTTACACTGAAATTGTGATAAACCAGTGCTCTCCACCATAAGGTACAAAAGTTTCACTTTTTAAATTCTGTTTTTTCAGGAAAGATTCCAGGATTAATTTGGATGATGTGATAGTGTAGCTAATTAGAAAGTTCTAAACTCAACACGATGAAATAAGTACTGTTTTATACTGAGACTAAAAATGCTATCAAGGAATACACCTTTTTATGGGGGGTATACTGCTGTCTTCAGGACACAAAGTAAATGTTTTCATCATTGGGCTTTGTGGATTAAATTGTCCTTAGTAGCAGTTGAATTTATGGATATTAAATCATGCAAACAGGAGAAAGCTCTTGTTCCTTAAAGGAAATAGAAAGCTATTGAATACACAACAAAGTGATTCCTCAACTGAATTAAAAATATTGAGCTTACGTAAAAAAATTATCACATAAAAAAAAATCTTTGATGCTGCATAGAAGATTTTGTACAAAAATATTCTGCATTGTACTGAATCATCAATAGGAATGCTTTCTTTGTTTTCAGTAGATGGGGAATGTAGTGGATGATAATAATTTATGTAAAAAATGCAATACTCTTATTTCAGTATGACAAAAGAAAAGAAACAAATTCTAATAAGACTGATTCAGGAGGGAATTCTGCTACAAAGAGGTGAAGAAAAAAGCAACAAAACCCCCAAACTTCTTTTCTTTTCAGTAGTCAGTCTATATAGACAATGATGCTCACTTCTGAGGAGTATTTTTATTATAATCACACATTTTATGCTAATAGTTTAGAAAAGTCTCTCTGGGTATTTAATATAAACAGGAATAAAAGAGAATGTGCCTAGACTGAGGACACATTAGTTTCATTGCTGATGGAATTTATTTGGAAGTATTAAACTTAAGATGGAAGGCAATTAGGTCTGCCTGGGAACTTCTCTGGCAGTGTCCCTTTTACTGTAGGGCATCCCAGGCACCATGTCAAGCAGTGATCCAAGGACCCTGAACTGCTGTAACTGCAAGAAAGAAACTTGGTGAGACCCAAATTTAGGTGACTGTTCATTTTCCTTTGCTTGTGTAGAATTGCAAGTACGAATACAGTCTACTTTAATTTTCTGGGTAAAAAAAATTGCAGTTTTATATTAAGTCGCTGAACAAAGGAGTGAATAACAAGATGTTACAGTGTTATGAACTCCAACTATGATCTGAGCAAGGAAACATTAACAGTTGCTTGTGATAAACAGTAGACAATACTCTCATATCAGTATCAACGCTGAACAACAGATGGCAAGCAGGTGGGTGGGACTGGTGTTTCTCCATTGTCCAATATTACAACCCCGAAGTTTGTTTACCAAACTGAAAAATCATGTGATAATAATTTAGAAATTTTTAGACTTGATTTCAAGTAGGGTAAAACAAAATTTTCAAGTAAAATTAAATTATTTTATTTGACTGGGTAAGAAGTCTTTTAACATCAAATTATTTATTTTTTACTTAAAATATTACCAAAATGTTTTCTTAAAAATAAAGTTTTTTTCTTTACCACCAGAGTCTACTTAGTTGTATAGTGGACATTACAACCCGGTCTATTCTAGACTTGAAAAATATTTCGGTCAGTCTAAACTGAGAGGGGAAGGATTTTTGGCTGAAAAATTTCACTTTGAGGTTAAAGATGAATATACCTAGCTTTAAGACTGTGAGGTTCACCCTATGCTCAATGCTGACACACTTAGTTTACGGAGTAACTGTGCTTCAGCCAGCCCACAGAAACTGTTGGTAGTTATACAGGCTGTCTTGGAAATATGCATGGATGGTAAAGCAGTGACCTAAAAATTTTAGCATGTTCAGATATTTTTTCCATACTAATCTTATTTTTTAAAAAACTGAATCTAATTTACTTTCAGAAAGGCGGGATGACTCACATTAATTTAATCTCTTTCTTTTACCTGAAAATATGCAATGGCACTAATCAGCAGCACTGTGGTGATTTACATCATCAACATTATGGTAAGATTAGTAGAAGGAAGGGAGAAAACGAAAGAAATCAAAAGCAATTCTAAATCATGAAAGCAGATAAAAAATCTTCTAATAGGTCTGTAAAGACAGTTCCCATTATTATTATTATTATTGTTATTAAAACAAATCAGTTAAGTTGATATTGATGCATTGATGATTTAACGTGTGTGTTAAGGTCAAGAAAATTTTTCATCCTTTTTGCTTATTCAAGACATTATTGAAAGTGAGTCGATACTAAAGTTGAGGAAGGATTTCTTTTCTGATGCAGATTCACGTTCATGAGGGACATGCAAGCAATGCTTTTCACAGAAGCTACGGCAGAGCCACTGCTGGTGTTTTTATGGGTTTCTGCCCAGGATGAGGTTAGAGAAGCATATGCCATATATCATATGTTTATATGATCTATAAAGTGTCTGGGCATTGATTGTGAAACCTTTTTACCTACTGAAATAATAATGTGTGTGTAATGTAGTCTAATTTTATAAGGACTACTTATTGCTCATAGGAATAAACTTGGACTCCCCCTTTTTTACTATTTTAAAACATTTTTTAACATGCTGTAATGTGTTTATACATTACACTGTACGTATATGCTTTGGTATTAATTTGAAATACTCTTCATGTACATAAAATGAAAGGAATAGGAGGTAAGGAAAAGAATCATAGAATAGTTTGTGTTGGAAGGGACCTTTAAAAGCCATATAGTCAAACGCCCCTGCAATGATCAGGGACACCTTCAACTAGATCAGCCTTCTCAGAGCCCCATCTAACCTGACCTTGCATGTTTCCAGGGATGGGCCATCTTCCACCTCTCCGGGCAACCAGTGCCAGTGTTTCACCACATTCATTGTAAATCTACTGTCTTTTAGTTTAAAACCATTACCCCTTGTCTTATTGCAACAGGCTCTGCTAGCAAGTTTGTCCTCATCTTTCATATACGCCTCCTTTAAGTACTGGAAGGCTGCTACGAGGTCTCCTCGGAGCCTTCTCTTCTCCAGACTGAACAGCCCCAACTCTCAGCCTTTCCTCACAGGAGAGGTTCTTCATCGCTCAGTTCGTTTTTGTGGCCCTCTGCTGGACCTGCTCCAGCAGTTCCATGTCTGTCTTGTGTTGAGGGCTCCAGAGTTACACTCAGGACACCAGATGAGATCTCACCAGAGCAGAGCAGAGGGGCAGAATTACTTCTGTCGACCCCCTGACCACGCTACTTTTGATGCGGCCCAGCATATGGTTGGCTTTCTGGGCTGTGAGTGCACATTGGTGATTCACGTCCACCTTTTCATCCACCAGAAACCCCAAGTCCTTCTCAGCAGAGTTGCTCTCAATCTCTTAATTCTCCAGCCTGTATTGATACTGTGGGTTGCCCTGACGCAGGTGCAGGACGCTGTACTTGCTAAATGTGATGAAGTTCACACAGGCCCATTTCTTGAGCTTGTCCGGGTCCCACTGGATGGCATCCCTTCCCCCAGGCGTGTCAACCTCACCACTCAGCTTGCTGTCATCTGCATACTCGCTGAGGGTGCACACAATCCTGATGTCTATGTCATTGATGAAGATATTAAATGGTACTTGTTCCACTATGGACCCCGAGGGACACCACTTGTCACTGATGTCCATCTGGACATTGAGCCATTGACCACTACCCTCTGGATGTGACCATCCAACCAATTCCTCATCCACCGAATGGTGCACCCATCAAATCCATATCTCCCCAATTTAGAGAGAAGGATGTTGTGGGGGACCATGTCAAAGGCCTTACAGAAATTCAGATCTCAGCCCACATTCTGGCTTAAGATCTTTGTACCATAGAACTTAACAGGAATTGTTATTATGCTACTAAACAGAGTAACAATAAATTCATAATTGCTGCTTTGTTTGTCTTCATGTTTTTATGCTGTACTTGTGACTGAGAACTGCTGTTTTGGTTTACTTTCAGTGTTAGTTATATTACAGGAGTTATGCAAGAGAGAAAGGACAAAAAAAATAGAAGCAAAATTTTCTGTAGCTGATGCTGCAGTTTTGGGACAATAGGGATCTGCAATTCCCTTTCCCACCCCACAGATTAATTAAAATCCTAGAATTCTATAAGACTTAAGTTTTAAAATTAGATTAATAATTTGGAGATTTGTTATGACCTTCACCTAAGTGATTCGTATTTATTTCTCTTTCTTTTGATGCAGTTATTTCTGGCTGTACAAATGCCAGGCAGCTTAACTTCTCTGGTAGTGGCTATGTCTACATCAGCAAGTCTGACAGAGGAGAATCAGATCAGCAGATCAAAGTACCTGGTGCTGAGGCCTCTACCACCATTCTGTGTACTGTTCTGGAGGTTTATTTTGAACTGAATTTGGTCTGGTTCCTTGATTCAAAGGTCCTTACCACACATGCCGCTTGAAGTCATCTTAAGCACTGATCTCTGATTAGGACGCTTATGAACCTGTTACTTGTTAGATTGCGTTTGTTGCATACTTGGCATGGAGTATTCTCTTCAGTTTTCTCCAAAAGGTATCTAGTTTACATAAATTAAAACTACCCTGTGAACCGAGCTAATGCATTGTAAGGGGGGATATGATCAGAAAATTCAGTTCAAAACTACAATGCTCTGAATCAAAGTGCTAATGTAGATCCAGTCCTTGAGTTTCGTAGATTTGTTTAGTTCAGATTTAGGAGGGATGTTTATGTTGGCCACTAATGTGAATGAAGTTAGGCAATTTACTCCAGTATTTTCTGCAAGCTCCAAATTTCTGTTTTGAGTCCATACACTCATAGGATCATTCCAGCTGGAAGGGAGCACAAGAGGTCTCCAGTTCAACCTCCCATTTGCAACAGAGCCAGCTCTGAGATCAGACATGGTTGCCTGGGTCTTTGTTCAGTCAGGTCTTGAAAACCTCTATGGATGGAGACAGCACAGTCTCTCTGGGAAGCCTGTTCCACTCCTAGACTGTCCTCATGCTGAGAAAGTTTTTCCTTATATCCAGCCTGAATGTCTTGTATTTCAATTTATATCCACCGTTTCTTGTTTCCTTGCTTTGCACTGCTGTGAGCAGCCTGACTCTATCTTCTCAACAACTTCCCTGTAGGCACTAAGCGGCTGCTCTTAGAAGTCCCTGAAGCCATCCCTCCTCCATGCTGAAACCAGCCCTGGTCCTTCAACCTCTCCTACCAGAGCAAGTGCTCCAGCCCCCCCATCTTGGGGACCCTCTCATAGAGAGTTTCAATACCAAATTTTTATCTCTATTTTGACAGAAATTTACTGACTTTGAGTGCTGCTGTAATCTAAACAACTTTCCCTCTAAGCTCTGAAGAGGCTGTGAAGGTACCATACGAAACTTTTCATCTGAAGTGTGTAGTGCAAAGCTTATAAAGTAAGTAACTAAAAGGAAGAGTGAAAAGTGGTGTGGTTGCACCCATCCAGCAATGGAAAGCTTGTACAATAGCTTTTTTTTCACAGTAGTTGTAATGTCTATCATCTGCAACTGATGTCAATGTCAAGCATACTGTTTCGTGTCAAATATCAAGCCTTGGTGAAGTGCTGTTACTGCAGTTGCCTTCAACTGGTGAGGTGCATATTTGTCCACATCTTGAATAGCACCTTTCCATTCTCTTCTTCCAAAAATAGAGTTAAAGATTTCATGTTTCGGACCAGTTCTTAATATAATATAGCTCTCTGTAGGTGAAAGAAACTTTAGTACTTTTTTGGAGTAAACGCACAGTTTAAACACCAGTAGCTGGAAGGCACAAAAGTTTCGATTGCCCACACTAATAATTTGTTGTTGATCTGAAACTTATGGTGAAAATTTCTACAACATAATTTTACAGATATAGCAACTAGAAGGTTTCTAATGAGAATAAGAAAATGATAAACAAGATAAAAGTAGACACAATATAACATTTTTTTTTTTTAATATTTGTCTGATATTATTGAGAAGAGTTTTCTGAGCTAAATACTGGATACTATAATAATTTGAAGTAAAAGTTACATATAGGAACTCTACACATATATATTGCAGTGAGGAAATACACATGATTGATAAGCAGGATAGAGTTTTGTTCTCCCACACAGCAGTGTTTAATGTATACTTAAATTTATGCAAGACAATCTCATCATATTTGCATCGGATGGCCCTGGTTTTATTACGTCAGGGCTTAAAAGCATGAAAAGCAAATTCCAGTCAGCTGAGTTCTGGTTTGTTACCTGTGACTTGGCTTCTGACACGAGCAGTGGCTGTCTCCCTGTCTCTCCGAGCCTTGCAATCTTCATCTACTTGATGGACTTTGAGATGTCTTCTTACTTCAGTGGATGTTGTAATCTGCTTTGATATCCATAAAGTTGGTGGACTTAATCTTGTTGAAAGCCGTTGAATTCGTTAGGTAGATACTCTTCTATACATCTATTCTTGTACACATGGATTAGCATCATTAGGCTCATGAAATGTGTTTTTAAAAACAACAAAAATCCTCTAATCACCTTAGCTTCGTAATGAGAACTGAGCAAGACAGAAATGCTACTCAGGAAATATTGATCTGAACAATATTTTTTTCCCATGCAGAAATGAAGACACTTGGAAAGAAAAGGAAGGACAATCTGAAGAGATGATGACTGAGTGTCCCAGAAATCAGGTATTTTGTAACAAAGCCTATATAAAAGCAGGGCATATGGTTCTCATAGTCTCTCATAGTACAAATGAGAGTTGTTCAAGGAAAGAGTTATGGATAGAACTGAATTATCCATGCATACTCTGCAGTTGACAGATAATTTACTTAAAATTCTGACTTTTAAACCAAATGATTGCTATTTCAATTACCATTAGATTAAGTATCCTTACAGGAAACTGAACTATGAGAAGTAACACCTCGTATAAATACTTAGATGGCATCTTGTTCAATACATGTCTACAACTGAAATTCATTATTCACATTATGGGTTTGTAATATAGAAGTACACAACTTTTTAATATTAACATAGAATTCAGTTCTTGCATGCTCTGGTAGCAGTAGAGTCTGTGTATAAGGTCATGTCCTCCTAACAGCTAATTAACAATGTATGTTAAAAAAGGGCACCTAGAATTTATAATTTACAAAGTACGAAAAAGCAGACATAAACATTAACACCAGGATTTGTTAATGTAGACAGTGTCATTTGTGCCAGTATATGAAACCATAGAGAGAGTGTGTGACCTGAAGTTTTACTTTCTAGCTTAACTCCATACCAGTGTGCATCACTTTTAAAGACAGCATTTTAAAACGTGATCAGTGTCTCTAATTCTGTATGCATAAGCACTTATACATGGTACTTCTGTAATCCATGAGAGGGGAAAACCGATTTCTAGGATTTATGCACATATACTACCTGGGTGTGTTTAGAATTAATGACCAGAGTGACAGTGTATTTTTCAACCCTATATGAGACATTTGTGCAAGCACAGATAGTGGCAAAAGGGAGGCCAGTATGAAGACACAATTCTAAATGGATCAAGCTGATGATGTTGAATGCCACTGATAACACTATATGTTTTTGAAAGTTTTACAGTCTTTATTTCTAATGACACATTAAGGACCTACTTACTGTTTTCCAGCTTCCAGATTTATTCTGAATACATATTTAAAGGCTACTCAACCTTAACTTTTATTGTGTGGGCACAGATTTATGCCCCATGAAATACTTAGCTGTTTAGTTTTGGCATCTATATGTCTTGTTTATTTGTTGAATGTGTATGAATATGATCCTTTTTGTTTATAGCTTACCCTTGCCTCATCGCAGGCATGTCAAGCAGCCACGTGTTTCAAAGGCTGCTGTTGGCAGGAAGGGCAAGGTAATTTCAGCCTGAAGCAAAGAATACTAGATGAGAAAGAGTGGATGAAATAAACTCTGTGTTGTGATACGAGAGAAATAACCTACCATTTGTAACATTTACTTGGAGGAATTTAGAAACTACCAGGGAAGAAGATTAGAGAGCTTAGGAAGTATTAGAAGTCTGAGAAAAGATGTAAGAGGATGGACAATAGACCTCAGGTAGAATACGTCTATATCGTATATTCTAGGAAGACAAGCTTACATGGTACTTCATACAGATATGACGCATGCCCTAATCAGATGCAAGGTTTATCTGCTTGTATTCCAAGTCAGTTGAAAGCTCGTTTTTAGCACTGGATTAAACTGACCATGTTGCTTCCCAACTGGAGCTAGCTCTGATATGTCCTAAGGCACCAGTTTTATTAGCACATTTTTTGGGATAGCAAACTAGGAGTGACTTATGTTTTCGCTTAAAGCCAGCAATAATGAAATGCTTGATTATTTCCAATTCTTAAACTGTGATCATTCAAATATTTTGTAGAGCATTTCACTAATATTATGTATGTTGGTCTCACTGATGGGGAGACTTCATTGCCTAGCCCTGGTGTATTTATTTGAGAAAAGTTAGCACGGCTTCTGACAAGATTTTAAGGATGTAAAGAAAGAGGAAAAATAGGCAAGTAGACCATTTCCTTGTTTATTAAGCAAGCGGTGTATTTTCTGTGGGATGGTTTCATCTGGAATCACTCTGATAAGGATGCAAAGCTGCTATGTTTTTTGTCATTAACACAATGTAAAATTTTCAAGTGTTCATTTCAGACTGGCAGACAGGCAGTGAGGCTTCTGGCTTACATATTTGGCTGTGCTACCGATCTTTTCTATGAAATGCAACAAGAGGCTTGATATCCCTGTCCCTCTCCCAGCAAAATGAGGAAACCAGTACCCTGTATCACTTGGGGGTGTTTAGAAATTGCTTTTTTAGTGTATTTGACCTAGCGGTTAAAAGAAAAGTGTGGATACAGAAAAGCCTAGTTACACTAGAGCAGTCAAGCAGCAGTCATTGTGGTTATCATTTTTAGCTACGTTAGTCCAGGAATCTGGGAAAGTTCCTCGTGCCTGGAAGTGGCATGAAGCTACCTGGCAGCAGCTCATGTGCTTTGACTTGCTTCTGCTGACAAGTTCACAGTTGTCTGACAAATAAAAGAGGCTTTTTGGTAAAATGTGAGTTTTGCTTTTCCCACTGAAATGGTGGGCAGCAGCTGGGAGATGCAGCCATCCCCACAGGTCTCGGGAACCAAGCGTGGAGTGCCCACATGTGGAGCCTTCCCATTAGCCTGCAAACCACTTTTACATGTACCAACATGATAAAAGATGTATTTCCTCACAGGCCTCTCTTAGCTGCTGGGGTGGGTAAGAGATATGCGGGATTCCTGTCCCTCCTTCCTGTTCATGGGAAATCACCACATAATGTGTTTCACATGAGGGCCACCAGTCTCACTCTTACTGAGTACAACTTAATTTTGGCTCCAGGTTCAAACAGGTTACTGATTTCAGATTAGCAAATGCAAGACAAAACTAAACATAATATCTGTGTGAGAGCGCCTTTTTTTCCTCCAAAAACTGCAAGAACTGTAATGGGATTTGCTTTCCAGGCAGGCACTTCGTATTGATTATAAACCTGAAACCACAAAAAAACTATAAACTGTCAAACAAGAGAAAAACTAATAAGGAAATGAAAGCACACACACACATTCAACAACAATTTCTACTTAAAAAAATCTTCATATCTTAAATGCAAGTATTTTACAGCTACTAAATTTATAAGCGTATTTTAATTTATCAGCGTGACCTGGATAGGCTGGAAAGCTGGGCAGAGAGGAACCTGATGAGGTTCAACAAAGGCAAATGCAGGGTCCTGCACCTGGGGAGGAACAACCTCATGCACCAGTACAGGCTTGG
>Ga0065711_1051928_pt1 | contig 10177 bp, 7 predicted proteins | sample Hoacrofraction12_FD_59098 | JGI IMG/M metagenome (GOLD analysis project Ga0065711, IMG submission 59098) | Hoatzin crop microbial communities from Cojedes, Venezuela - Epithelial fraction 12 v2 (version 2) | ecosystem: Host-associated > Birds > Digestive system > Esophagus > Crop | place...
AGGTCCTGTGCAGCCTGCTGTAGGTGACCCTGCTTCAGCAGGAGGGTTGGACTAGATGACCCACAGAGGTCCCTTCCAACCCCTACCATTCTGTGATTCTGTGATTCTGTGATCTAGAACTGTACTGGAAATTTGGCTGCCTATGATTCTTTATGTGCTAGTATTCCGGACGTGGTCCATCCAGCTGTTTTCCAAGTTCACATTGGTATAATAAAAAGTCTTGCAATGCATTATGTTGTTGGAATCCAAATACCTGCCCGAAACGCTCCTGTAATAGTTCTGATACTTTGAAAATAAATTTAAATATCTAGACATAGCAAAACAGTACTTCCTATTTCCACTTCTGCAGCTCTTTTACCCCTGGGAGAATCAATAAAGAACATTTTACCAAGAAACTTGCAAAATTAATATCTGATAGAGCCGTTAATACACAGTCATAATCAATAAGGAGGGCTTTCCTGGCAATAAATGACTAGCTGGAGGAACCATTAACTCTGAGAAATTTCCAATGTAGAGTGAAACCCAATTCTGAAAACACTTCTTCTCATTATCATTGCTTGTTCTCACAAAATAATCCTGATTTGTGAGAGCCAGATTTACTTATTAAAGTAACATCCTGAGTACCATAGCATACCTGTTTTTTCTTAAGTGTACTAATAAAGTACCATTTTTAGACCATTTGTTAAAACATTCTACAAATACTGCTTAAAAAATTATTTTAAAAGAAAAAAAAAGAAATCAGTTGCTTTCTTAAGAGCTTATAAATTTTAAAGTTGACTTCTACGTTCCCATGGATACAGTGCTTTGGTCCTATAATGGTCTTGTTTCAGCACAGTAAGCAGCAGGAAAACAGGACTTGCTCTCAACATTTCAAAAGGCTTAGCACCTTCATTAGCTAACTGTTCCTCCAGTGATGCCCAATGGGATACTCTTTTTTTAGCTTTTTCAGTCTGAGAAAGGATTAATTCTTGTTCGTGACCCTACAGTTGATCTCAGCCCAATAAATATGCAACTGTGTCATTTCTCCCCAGTACAGCCCAGGCACCTTTCTCTGCAACCACCTGACAGTCTGTGACCCAGCCAAACCACTTATCATCATCCTAAGTCATTTGTACAACATTAAGTATCATCACTGACCTCCCCCCACAAAAAGTGAAATTTTTAGTTTATACACAGAACCCTGTTTTCTAGAAGAATTCTTAGAATGATGGAATGATTATCAATGCAAATCACAATCAAATGCCTTTTCTGCAAAAGAAATTAGTTATTCTCAGATGTCACCTCAATTCCATTTTATTCAATTGTACATGAGGGGAATAATTCTCTTACGCTACAGGTTGTTCTGCTTGCTTGATCTTTGATGCAGATGATCATTATGCTCCCCGGCAGAGGTCTCAAAGATATTTTAAGGAAAGTTCTAAACAAAGAAAGAGCAATCTTGGAAGAAAAGAAGCCTATAAAGAAAAATAATTTTCTTTAGATGCAAAGGAGGCAATGAGGGTAACGTATTTCTCAAAAGGTCAGTAGTGGAATATACGGCTTTTCATCTCTAAGTCACTAGTTCAGATATAGCTGAGGTTGTCGGTGATCAGAAGTGATGAGTCTACAAATACTACTAGGCTGCAAAACATCCAAGAGGCAGAGGGATTATTTACAGCAGCGTAGGAGACGGAAAGGAGGCAAAATAGGGTTAAATTAACGTTAGCTGTCAAAATAATATGAAAATAGATCTCTAGAGAGAATAAAGTTAAGAGAAATCCTGTCTTCAGGCTGAGGTGGACTAGTGACCTAACAGCTATTTTCTACAACACATTTTCAGATTTAATAGGACCGTTGCTACGCTCAGGTCAAATGAAGATATTCCCTAGACTAACTTCTAAGATTGCTGCTGGTCTTTCAAACATTCATCAAACCTCTTCTATGATCTGGTCAATAAAAAATTAATCATCTATGTTAACTAGGTTCAGAATGGCTAGCAAAGTTCTTTTTAATTAAAATATGATTGTCAAGTTTGATACTTAAAAAATCATTACTACATTCACTATTTTTAAGGTATTCCAAGGGATGCTGAATCTCAATGACTGTAAAGCTAGCCTGTGCATCCTGTATCATCATCACCACCATTCGTTTTGCTTTTTACTGTCTTCCTTCAAGTTTCACGTAGCCTCTTCAGCCCTGGGGCTATGTCATCCTATCTACTAACTAGTACATTGGATTCTGATACTGCCTGGGCTTTCAGGACACCACTGCAGAACAAATCACCATCACGATCAATATCTGGGGAGCTCTGACATTGCTATATGTGAGCTTGGCTCAGTGACTCCATTAGCAGCATCAATATACATCCAATGGTCATGTGAGCAGGTATGTGATGTAGTAGCAGTCACTTCAGAAGAATCATTGACTGACTTAATGCACAGACACAGAACTGACAATGAAATGAACTAACAGCTTTAATTTACTTGCCACGATCAATTCAAGCTACAGTGCAGTCATTCAGGGTAAAGTCAGGAGCAGCATAGCCAAGCCTGAACCACAGCTCCCATTTTGTGACACATAGTCTCCCAGTACAGAGTTTTTCTGTCAAGGGCAAATAAGACATCTTCAAAATACGTTTTCCCAGTTAATCTTATGGGTGCTCTTTCAGACAAGGAAAAAGATTTTGGCCAAGGAAAACATGGAACAATTAAATGGAGCAGCTGCTGAGTGGGCTGCAGATCTTGTTTACAGTGAGCCACGAAACCTCCTCCTTCTAGAAGGGAGTCTACTGACTATTTGCATATAACCCATACCTGGGTCTGATTCTGTGCTGTCTCGCATAACGGGCATTTAAATCCTTGCAAAGACTGTGAAACATGGTCACTCACAGGAGACTTTCACAGTCACTTTGCAGCCCACAGAGCAGGACAGTGGAGAGCTGGTGCACAACACCAACACAGCAGCTCTGTGCCATTACATGCAGTAAAACCTACAACATCTACAGTATGCTTTTCCATGCACCTCCTCATCCACTTTTTTTCTTCATCCTGGATATAAGAATGTTTTATTTACTTTTCATAACCCTGTCCTGTCTGGAAAAGGTACAGCACTCTTTAAAACTCATAAAACACTAAGTCACACTGAAGTGGTTTTGTGAAACTCATCCAGGTTCTTCTGTACAACTGACAATTGTGGTTTTCTTTTAACATAGATGTGGCAGAGTTTAATAGACTCCCTAGAGACTCCACAGTTATTTTCAGTAGCGACAAGAGCCCATCCCAAACATAACTTTCAATCTGTTCATCCCTCCTTGAATACTAAGTAGAGCCTTTTCCTCTTGTAATGTACTGAAACTGTGTATAACAAAAAAAACTCCAGAACTCCAATACCACCTGAATTACTTTCTAAGAGATGTGTCCTAATGCCACAATTGCTCCCATTGTTAGATGTAGATCAGGCCAAAAGGGTTGTGCTCTGGTTTTTATCTGACCCTAGCAGCATGGGAAGTTCCACTGGGAGATACACATTTGTGTCAGGGGCAGCATATAGGATCTTGAAATTTAAAAGAAGCACTAATGAAGAAAGGATGCACCCAGAGGACAACAGAGATTTAATACAAGCCAGAAAAGTCTTCTGACTCCTAAAAAAAAGCAATTAACTTTTAAAATAAAATGCTAGCTTAGTAGTAGTTCTGCGTAACAGCATCAGTCAAAAGCAACATCAGAGAGAATTTACACTTCTTTTCTTTTTTGGCCGGTGATGCATATTTTGACGAGCAATTAAGTAAGAGAATTCCCCACCACTGGTCTTTTAACACATTTGTACAAGTAAGGATTGATTTTCCCGACAACTATCTGCACATAATCTCACTAAAGTCTTACACTACAACAACAAAGTTTGGAAACTGTTTTCATGGTGTTCGTATTATTTGTTCCTGGCTTGCAAGACTCTTCCAAAGAAAAGAAAATAATTAAGATGCATTGTGATCACTCATTCAAACAAATGCATCATTTACAGAATGCATTTGTCTCACATTTCACATGCTCTAAGTTTATACAACAGTGGGCCTCCTCTTTCCAACAATTTGCATGTAAAGTCTGAAAAATTTCTCTCCTACTAGGAAAAAAATCCTACCCACATTCATGCTAGATCCCTTTTTAATGTCTTTTCAAAGGGAGATGAGTCTCAGGATAAAATGCAAGACATGAAAGGCCTGAAGACTGCATACAATTCACTCGTGAAACAAAAGACATGATGCTCTGACAGCGCAGCCAGCCTTTAAGCATTACTGTACGTCTGCAATCCAACCTGTCTTCAGTCCCGCAGCACAGCTGCAGTCCCAGGGGGTGATTTCCCCCAAGCCCCTAACACCCGGCTGGTTACCGGCTCTGACATCCCTGGCACCAGCCCTTTCACAATTCCCCACGTTTTCGGCCCCTCTTCCCAGAGCATGTACCAGAGCGCTGGTGCTGGGGGCGGATCAGCCACAGCACCCAGCGAAGAGGCACCGCGACAACAGCACGTACCTAGATTGTAAAAGGGGATCTGAGGAATAACCTACTCAGACAGATGACAGAGCCAATTAAAAACAGTGACACAATGTATGCGCTGCTGTACAGAAATCTATGACAGCGGCAGAGAAGTGCAGTGCTATCCTGCTATCTCTGCTCAGAGGAGAATTTCTACCGACTTTGCTGGGCATTGTATCAGTCGAAAAGTAGCAAAGACACAGTATTTTGTTATCTTAAGAGATTTCTCAGTTGCATGACACATGCATTCAAAAGATAACTTCAGTTTCCTATTCCTGTGAAGGCGTTAAGCTATGTTTAATAACAAGAACAGCACAATAAATATTCCCAAAACCATTTTCTTTATCTTCTGGCATTGAATTTGATATGACTAGAAACACTAAAAAATTTGTTAAAATAATTTGTAAGACAAATATTATCACCATGGAGGCTCATGCAAGTGCTCATGCCCATGTACTGGAAAAATATGAATATCACATTATATTTGGCATGACTATTGGGTAGTAGTAAAACATTGTAGAACAGGTTGTAAGAATAATTTAGAGTGGTACTGAATGGCTGTATTGTTAAATTTCATCATATTGCTTAAGACAGCAAGTACATGGTCTCTTTCTACTTTTTAAATTATTGTTTATATGGACTTAGCTGTGCTTTATTAAATAATATTATATAACCATTGACCCATAAAAGCAATTGATCTGCTAAACACCGAAAGATTTAGCATCTGTATACAACACAGCAGACTTTTGGCAGTTTGTGTACCTAAGATGAAGTACTACCCACGACGACCAATGCCATTCAGAAAAATGTGTCTCCAAAGGAAATTAATTAGAATAACCTTAGCTGTCCCATTCTAGATTGCAGCCTAGTGCCAGATTTTGCCAGGAAACCAGTCCTGATCTCTTCCAATTCCTATTGCTCACCAGGGGCAGACAGGAGGTGCAGGGGGTTGGACACTTTAGTCGGACACTAACTTCTCAGTTAACCGTTTATCATCAGATTGACTTTAGTGGGAGTAGTGACCAAAAAGAAGACATGACTTGGTGCGTGACCAGCTCAAAAGACAGTGCATTCTCTCACTACTAAACATAACAGAGAATACTAAGAACCAACTTTTGCAAAAGCCAACTGATGTAGGCATTGTTGCAAACTGCGGAAAGGTGTACATTACCAGTGTTTACACTATCAGCCACTTACTGGTGTTCACCATAACTCCTACAGCCTCCACACATCCTCCTTGGAGAGGCAGTCTCAATGCAACCGTCCCTCCTGCATACTCAAAAGCCATGTCATCAAGAATCAAAGCAGTTCTCCCTCCTATTCTGTACTGACGGAACTATTAATTTTTTTAATGTGCTGCACAACTCACTGCTGACATGAAAAGCAACATTCCCAAGAACAAGACTGGGTAACAGATTTTGTTCAACGCCTTTAAGCTTTTGAATGACAAGGTGTCAGCAGCCCTGATAAAGCAGTCATAGAGTCATAGCCATAGAATTGTTGGGGTTGGAAGGGACCTCTGGAGATCATCTGATCCAACCACCCTGCTCAAGCAGGGCTACCTGAAGCAGGTTTCCCTGGACCATGTCCAGGTGGCTTTTGAATATCTCCGAGGATGGAGACTTCACAGCCTCTCTGGGCAACCTGTGTTAGTGTTTGACCACCCTCCCACTGAAAAAGTGTTTCCTGATGTTCAGAAGGCACCTCCTGTGTTCCAGTTTGTGCCTGTTTGAGTACACAGCCTGACAGAGAGAGGACAGGGAACAACCAGCTGGGGTACTGCGCAGAGTGGCAAGACAAGCAGGCATTGCTATACCAGAAGACAGAAAGTACTCCAAACCTTTCTACACACTGTTATGGCCTCCATACACATAAGCACCATTTTTTTCACTCCTTCAGTGGTCCTGTCATGAGGTTTGTGATACAGCTTCTGTGACAAGCTCAGCTTGCACCCTTCATGCTCTTCTGTCCCTATAAGATCAGCCTCAATCTGCGTTGTGATGGGCACACTTAAATAAATTACAGTGAAACTTCTGCAAACCGTGATCTGGACAGGACCAAAAAGCCTAATTTTCTTCATTACAGAAGCTTGGAGGCAGGAGTTTGAATCTTTGTTCTGGGTTTTTTTCTCATGTAAAATATCAGTGTAACATTTTTGGAAAGATTTTGTGGGGTTTTTTTGTGGGCAAATCATCAAAGCCTATTAGTGTAATTCTTGCTATCGTTCATTTACTGGAGAAAACTCGTTAAACACATGTCACTTCAAAACTGCGTGACATAACATGAAATTGAAATGACCTTTGTTTTGGCACACTACTGCGCTGAGTTAGAGTATTACTAAGTCCCAAGTGTTGCCTGTTTACGAATGCTAGTCAGGCTACTACTACAGCTCTAATGTGCTCAGAGATTGTGCAGCCTATGAGCAACTGTAACTAACTGCAAATAGTGAAGTAACTGTGGGGGAAGATCCACAGTTTACCTGGGGAAAAAGCCACTACTTTGAGACGATGTATCAATTTATGCTGGAAATATGACCAAATAGAAGTGGAAATATTGACCGATTACTCACTTTTGTCAGATGCTGTTTCAGTGTTTGTCCTCCTGTCTTGCAATCCATCAACTTGCATCTTGGGTCTAGGTTACTTCTTCCCATCCATATGGTTCTCACACTAAGTCTGTAAGAGTGACAGCTGAATAAGTCACGGTCATGCTTAACTTCAAGCACAAAGGTGTCTAATTCTTAGTCTTAAAAATGCACATGACTGCATCATAAAAAGCCACAGGCTACAACACAGATCTTCAAAGCTATGCCACAGAGTGCACAGATGTGTACATCTACTCTCTTGCACCCACCGTCCCACTTCAGGACTCAGGATGGTCAAACAAGAGTCAGATTTCCACTCCTTTCCTGAGGTTGCTCAACAGCTTTGGACAGAATCAGATGGATGCTGCGGATCACTAAGTTTCTGTCCCCTCGACCTTTTAACACACGTTCAGCTGTCCCCCTCTCTCATCAGGGGACTCCTCCTGAAGAAGTACCGAGCTCCAAGACAAAGACATGACTGATTCTTATATCTGTTCCAACAAGGGGCTCCGTGGCTATAGCAAATGCAGCATTTCACTGTGTCCAAATGAGGTCCTTCTCCCGAGGCCTAACAACACAAAAGACATTTTGTAATAGCTCCCTTTGAAATCAAATTAGTAATGTTTCAAGGCGTGACCCGTAAAGGGCTGCTGTCCAGAATCTACATGTGTTTGACAGATACATCTTCCACCTAACGGGCCTCTTCAAGAGTACAGATGGAATCAAGATGTGTGAACAGAGCTCCAAAAGGAGAGTCATGGGATATCAGGATACACAGCAAAGCACTGTATTTTAACAGATAGAAAGGAAACGATATGAGATACAGAGTGAAATAGCTCACTCCAGCTGGTAGTACAGATTCTGACACCATTATACAGGTGACATTATTGGAGAGGAAGACGCTATTCCACACAGGCAAAAGCTAGCAAAATATAGCCCAAAGTAAACTATATAACCTTGTGCCAACTCCTTATAAAGGTCATTCAAAGTCACAATCTCTTTTTCACATACATCCATCCATACACTGCAAAATGCTAAAAGTTGCTGTGGGATCTAGCTCTGTATACTCAGGTACCCCAACGGGCTGGAGACTAAAGTCTTCAGGGAGCAGTTTATTTTTACCGAGCTAGCTAGCCATTTGTTAGCTGAAGGACTAAGCACAGTAACTTCTTCACAGTGTGCGTTGGGTTCCAAAGGCTAATAAAGATCAGGGGACAACATTTCAGAGGTAAACACTAGTGTACCTCACGGCACAGAAACTGTGGGTCTTGAGGGTAAAACAAAATGAACAGAAAAGTTAGAAAAGAAGATGAGTTTCCAAGTTTGCCATTATGTATTTGCTTGTCTGCCAGAAAACTAGCCGCCCCATTTCTCCTGCAGGGTGAATCTCTCTGAAGCAGGAGTATGAAGATGAAAACTCCTCCCCATAGTGTATGAAAACGGGAAACTATTTGGTGGTTGGCCTTTCCAGACACCCAAAGGTCCCATCTGACTTATAGAGAATTAATTTAAAGCTGGGAAACTTCCTAATGCAGGCCAGGCCTCAGTTCCATAATTCATTTTCACATGAATTCACAGTCAAGAAAAAAAAAAAAAATCGTGCTAGTATATCAAAAAGCCCTATAACAGCCAAATAAAATGAAACACCTGGTGGCAGGAATTCCACCAGCTACTTCTTGTTGCCAGTGTCTCCTGCCTGAAAAGGGGATACAACTAGAGATGAACTATGTGCATTTTACAATACAAAACAGAGTCCAAGGCAAAGCCCAAAAACAGATGGGCTGTGCAATCTACACTATGTGTCAGGACCAGCCACTTCTGAAAATAAACCAGATACTTTAGGCTAGAACTAGGAGCCAAGGCTAAAAGACCACGGAGAAATGCCTTTGATTGACAATGGCAGAGTTCACTGATGGTTTAACTCCACTTATATCAGACTCCCAGTAGCTTATTTCTTCAATGACCTTCAAGTTCTGCCTCTGCTAACAACAGCAACAGCAATCATTTCAGGAAATTGAACAAATTTCTGCCTTCTCACACAAAGGACAGAGGAGCATGCAGTACCCTTTACACAGTTCTGAGATAAGGTTATAGCCAAGATTTAGCCCAAGTTTTTACATATCAATATTTTTAGCTGCATTTGATTATTTAAAAATGCCATGAATCACTGACTAACAATCATGATTTTTACATTATTTTTCCACAAGTTACTTTAGTGACCAGGGAACTGTCACAGTGATTACAGAACTACATGCAAGCGACATCCTGATGAACCTGACATTCAAAATAGGAGATTCAAATTCCTATATTAAGGACCAACCCAAATGAGGTAGGAAATCAGCTCACATCTCTCAGTTGTTTCATTGACTTTGGTCATTAACAGCTGTCCCCCAGGACAGGAGTGAGAGAAAACCAGATCACTATCACTAGAATTTGATGGTGAATGACTTTGCACGTGAATCTTAGTGTGGCCATAGCTCTCTTGGACCATAAACCAAATTAAACCATTGATTAATGAGTTAGTAAATGAATGGTAACCTGATCATTTTCATCAGTGTATCGGTATCAGCAGCAGAGTAACACCCTCCCATGGTATCTGAAGCAGTAACTAGTGTTCACCATGTGACTTGTAAATAAGCTCAGCTCTGGAAACTGTGCTGTTGGAGTAGTGGGTAAGAGGAAGCTTTAAATTAAAAATAAAAAACAACACCCAAAAAACATTAAAACTAGGACTAAAGCCCAAAGGCAATGATCAGTCTGTCTCACAGACTGTCACTCAGGTTAGGGAACATAAGTCGATGCTTACACACTGAGTTCCCCCCTAGAGTGCTACCTCTTTCTTTTCAGTCTATCATGACATATTTACAGCTTTGTCTCTCAGCAGTCCCTACTGAGACTCCAGGGATCCACACTGGCCCGTCATGAATGTTATTTTTCTTGTGCTACTACTGCTTAGAGCCAATAGAATCACAGAATCACAGAATCACAGAATCACAGAATAGTAGGGGTTGGAAGGGAACTCTGTGGGTCATCTAGTCCAACCCCCCTGCCGAAGCAGGGTCACCTACAGCAGGCTGCACAGGAC
>Ga0065711_1051929_pt1 | contig 10177 bp, 5 predicted proteins | sample Hoacrofraction12_FD_59098 | JGI IMG/M metagenome (GOLD analysis project Ga0065711, IMG submission 59098) | Hoatzin crop microbial communities from Cojedes, Venezuela - Epithelial fraction 12 v2 (version 2) | ecosystem: Host-associated > Birds > Digestive system > Esophagus > Crop | place...
TTCTCTGGAGATATTCAAGACCCGCCTGGACAAGGTCCTGTGCAGCCTGCTGTAGGTGACCCTGCTTTGGCAGGGGGGTTGGACTAGATGATCCACAGAGGTCCCTTCCAACCCCTACCATTCTGTGATTCTGTGAAAATATCAACCCAAATATGACTGGAGGTTCTTTGCGAATGTTATTAAAATACAAAATGGCTGTGTAACAGTGCACCTTTGCAACATTATGGAAAAGAATATTCCAGTTCCCTCTCTTTCTCTTTCAGTTATGCTGCACACTAATCACAACATGAAATCAAAAGTCAATCGCAGAGCTGATGGCAGGGCTTCATATTTACTGTACTTTCAGTGGAAGCATTTTCCTGAATAGTAACAACTGGGTTTGGTCTATTTTTAAGACCAGCATTCCAGACTTAATCCCAGACTCACCACAATATGCTGTCTTTGATTGCATGGGATCAAAACCTCACCTTGAATGTGTAAGCTAGTTTTATGAACTGCAAAATTGTTACTGTCTGCTTTTTCGTTCTCTGTACATTTTCTCCTTAATGTTGCATGACTTTTAGGTTTCTCCACCAAATGACATAAAATGACATAGTTAATGATAGTGTTACCAAAAATATCATTTCCTTTTTAAAAACATATATTTTTATAGAATTAAGTGCACGTCATTTTTGAATGTGATGTTTTATTTGCAAAAATGTAAATGATCTTTTCGCTAAACAGCAAACAAAATCATGTATCTCTGAAAAATATGATAATGCTTTTTTAAGGATGTGCAGATGGTGCAGTTAGAACATCTGCAGCAATAGAGGATCTGAAGAGAACAGGAATTCTTTGAGAGGATGAGTTACTACCTCCAATCTATTTTTTTGCAATTTTTTTGCTATGTTCTTTACTGAGAAGCATTCTCTGTCCTGGAATGCTCAATGTTTGGCCTCTTTTTAGAGCTTCTACTATACTCAAGAGAAAATCTTAATCATAAAATCTATTAAACATTTTAATCAGTTCCACAGTCCATTTTTCAACATGTCATCAGCTCAGGATTTTTATTTGCATCAAACAATGTTTATTTACGCAAACAGAAAGCACCTTCATAAACAAGATAGTCATGTAATGGAGGAGGGTTAGAGAAGGTCAGCAAGGATGGTCAGAGGTATGGTACGGTTTCAGGGTGAAGAATCAGTAAGTAATCTTGCAGTTTTCAGTCCAGAAAGAAAATAACCATGGAATATGTGAGAGGTCTAAAAGACAGCCCCTTTCAGTGAGAGGATAGTGAGGACTGACATTTCACTGCCTTTTCAAGAAGTAAGGTATGACAAATGAAGCTAGCAGGAATTGGGTTGAAGCTGGACAAAACATGCGGCTGTGCTGTGGCTCTCCTTGCCATAGACTTTTTATGTGACAGAAGCTTACACAGGTACAAGGGGATGCTGAACAAAGCCATGGAAAAGAAATCAGTTCAAGTTTGCTAACTGCTTAGAAATTGCATCTTGTTTAGAAAACCTGCAAATGCCTGGAAGCTGGAGGAACACACGTGGAAAACATCATACAGCTGTGTCTTGTTTTTGTGCTCTTCCCTAGACATCCTTCTTTTGTCCACTGATTTGATTACAGAGGTAGATGAATCCTTAGTCTGACCCTATAGGGCTACTCTTCTGTTCACATACTTTGGTCCCCTTGATGCCAGAAACGGTTACATGTGCGAATGTGCAGGTAAAAATCTAATGAAACTTACGAAGCGACTTTTAATGATCTTCCCTACCATTACAGATCCTTCCATGTGTCAAGAAGAAACTGGATTATAGTGATTACATAGTAGGTGCTGTGCTTGAAGATCATCAAGGAGATAAGGACCACTTCACAAAAAACTGGTCTCTGTCTAGACTATATGCCTAGTTTCATTTCGTCTAGATTAACATCTTAAAAAAAATTTAAGATGTTAAATATATTAATTTCAACATCCTCACAAAAGTTTTGATTTGGTTCTCCAGTTCGGAGGTGCTCAGACTATTAAACTACATGGGGAATGATGTCCACCTTAAAACAGAAGTATTTTTACCCATTTCACTTACAGTTCAGTAATCCAAGACAATGAATGAACTGGAAAAAGTACTTCTTAAAACCAGTATTTCAAACATATTTTAATCTTCTTTATATTGTATTTCTATGTAATCAAATTCTTTCTTTCTATTTCTGTTCATTATGTAAGTCCTGGAAGGACTTCTATATTTCATCCTCTGTGAGTGAGGGCTCTGGCACTTCTTGTATTACGGCTAATGCAGATGGTGAGAACACTGTAGCTGCAGGTGGAGACTCCAATTCCTCGAAAGGCCAATGCGGATCCCGAGCAGGGGGCTATTTATTCCACATTACTCAGTGAACTTCTGTTGGCTAGTTTCTTGTCTTGGTTGTGTTGTCCAGATTTTAATTCCCAAACAGATTTTACAACACTCCTGAAATGGACAAAAGAATTAAACAAAAACATACCTTTAAGCAGGTTTACATAAATTGCTCTGAATAATTCCTGTCCATCCACAGTCACTGTAAGTGCTTTGCAAAGTACTTCTTTCCAATCTCCAGAAGCTTGTTCCTGTTTTCTCTACTGGCAACACAAATATTAAACTAGAGAGAAACTTAAATAGTTCACCACAGGTCATGTTTGTCATCAGTAATACTGTATTTTGATCAAATCAAACGTAAATCACATTGCATGCTGTCCACCTACCACAGAATAATCATGGCAGAGATCGCACCAACAGCCACAATGATTCCAGTTACCAGGGAAAAGACCAGAACGGCATCTGCTGTTATTCTCCTTGATTGCCCTCCTTCTATTCTCCTTGATTTTTTTGTTTGCATTTCTGAAGAAAAGAAATACACAGTCATTATTATGTTCAAATTTTCAAATGAATTTCATCTGATGGACAGGACTAAAAAGGAGCAGGTCTTAATTATTTGCTCTCTGACATCTCTGACAACCTCCAGGCTCTTACTGAATCAGCAAAAGTTAGAATAGCAGAATTTTATACCTTCTTTGCAAAGGTGTATCTAACCAAGTAAGATGCAAAGAAATGGAGATCAAGGCATGTGGAGTGGGATACATGTCACTCAACAGCCGTGAAACACAAAGAACTGCAATTCCTAAAGACAAGGAAAAAATTAAAAGTGGGAAAAGTATCTATTTGGTACATGTTAAGAATGACTAATATAACAATCATTTTGCTTTAAGAAATGCTTTAATGTAAGATTTCAAGACATGTCCATGTAAGATACATGAACGAGAAAGACGGAAGAATTACCACAGGCTGTCTGCCACTCAGGGCAGGCTGACTTCTTTGTTCTGTGCCCGGTACCAGGTGCTCCATCACCCAGGGCTGAGGCACCAAGGCACCACTGTGCTGCAGAAGAATTCTAACAATGGTAATTGCAGCAGTAATAATGCTAATAATGAAGCCGAAAGAGAGTATGCTAACAAAAGACCGGATTCAGGGACTTAAGTGCTGCTTTTCAGTTCCCTGTCTCTATCTAGGTCCGCAAAGCTTTTATTTAAAGCAAATAACCACTGAGCATGGAAAGGAGTTGTTTTGCATGGCCCAGAAATGCATAGTGAGGAGCAACTGCATGAAGCCGAGAAGTGAAAAATGTAGCAAGGACATAAAGTAAAAACACATTTTGTAATGCTGCAACCTCTTCAGCCATCACCTAAGAAAACTGAGGGCCCTGCCGTTACTTAGGGCATTTCTCTAAGACCAGACGTACCAGTTAGGAGATGACTCTAACAAACAATCCAGGAAGAGTGGAAAATGCTGAAGATGTCCAACCAGCTCCCCCCATCTGTTTTTTGACACTGGATAAAGAAATGCCTGGAAACTGAACCGAGTCACCTTGTTGTGAAATTTAATTGACCTTCTTTGTTCAGTCACATCTAACCAAATCAATGAACCGTCAGGCATCTTCCCAGATCCCTCCAGCTTTGGCGATTTTACACAAGCCAACCCTAATTTATCTTTCACTTTCCCTCATATAGTTTCTAAAACTGTAAGGTGCTATCTCATTGCTGACTGGTATGCAAAATTCATGTCCATGCTGGTAGGAATTCTGCGTAGCAGAATGACTGCGGGAAAACCATTTCTATTTCTATTTCTATTTCATTTCTACATCTATATAAGGTCCTGTGCCACCGTCATCACTGTAGTATCTAAGCAACTCTTCCATCCCACCATTTGAGTTTCATTTTCCTGCATCGCAGAATTTTCATTCCGATATCTTAAACCACAGCTCATCTACAGGATTCTCCTGACCTTTCTGCAAGATACAGGACAGGTAAGAATGGTGAACTGGCTGAGAATATCATACATATTAAGTCTGAGTACCGGGGCTTCCATACACTGTATAGCTAACTGCTTTTAGACTAATTCACTTCACTGACCAGACTGTTTTAGAATTACATGCAGTTGTGGGGCTTGGAGCTTAATGAAAATTATCTTTGATTTTGCAGTTTCATTAATGTAATATATTTTCCCCTTGGCAAGATGTGAATTTAGAGCTCTAAGAATACCTCTGTTTACAGGCTATAACAGGAGCCTGCTGAAGAGAAAAGCAAGTTTTGTTATCCATACCTAATCTACTCAAATTTTCTTCCTAGGCAAGAAGTTGTTCCACTAGTCAAGAACCAGAGCTGCCCGAGAGACAACCTGATAATACAGAGGGGATACCTTCCAAGTAAACACAGGTGTTTAAAATGCAGGCAGAAAAGCAGCTTCCCAATAAGCTGGTTTACAATGAGCAGAGACTGATTCACATCTGGTGCACTTTTAAGTCCCTGACTGCACTCCTAAAGTCCAGGCAACACTCCCAATTAGTCAGTGAGAATTTTGCCACAGCCAGAATATGCCTTAAAAACATTTTCAGCTTATAGTTAGGGTTACAAAGATGTATTTACACCAACTTTTTAAAAAAGCCCACTTAGCTTAGTAAAAGTAGGAAGAACGATTCGTTTTTGAAACATTCAAAGTCTAGTTCAATGAGTTTCAACCTGAAGTCTACAGCCCACTGAGGGTCTGTGGTTCACTATAGAGAATGACAAAGAAAATCACTATCACATATATTGCACAATTACATTGTAGAAAAATATCCTAAAATTGAGTGCACCTCCACCGGAAATTTTCTGGGGTTCTATAAACAAAAAAGGGATTGAGAACATACTGATAGTTTCAAGCAGATTGTCTCCAACCCTGCTGAAAGTTTGGCATTCTCACTTTACCTGTTGATTATTTATATCCATCTTAGCTAAAAAAAGAATGCACTTAAATAAAATGCAGGGGTGGGATACTGCACTTAGAATGTAGGCACTGTTGAATCTAAACTATGAAGATCCATTTATTTATTTGTGCAAGTCTGAACAAGAAGGAAGGAAGGAAAAGAAGGAATGCTCAGATTTAGTATTTAGCCACCAGGGCTGGCTGATATGGGGCCAGCCCTGTGGCAGAAACCCCAGACTGTGCTGGTTATGGCTTGTGGAAGCCTTTCCAACAGCTCAAATGGTCCAAGCACCACACAATCCCTCCACCCCAGTCCGTACCTGCTATGCCAATGGGGGGACAACAGGCTGGATTAAAGGAAACCGAAAGTGTCATCTGCATGACTATTACCAGCTGCTAAGAAGCTTGACAGCTTTTTTATCCTCTTTGTGCTATCAGAACAATAGGACCCTAGAAAGTTACTGCTTTCTTACTTGGGCTGAAAGAGATAGATCACATACGTCGCTCACACCAAATGCCAGAGCAGGATAGCTGCCCATACTCTGCTGCAGTGTGGCCCAACAACTACATTTGTGTTGTATACCGCAGTTTAACAAAGCTGCTTTGATTTCTATGCAGTGCGGTGCATCTCTGGACTGTCCTCTGCCTTCACGAAATTCTCTTCCCTTTAATTTGCTTAAATCCAAAGTCATTCAGAAGCATCTGTTACCACTGCTAGCATTTCCCTCCAGAAAATATCAGCAATACAAATTCTGTCTCTGTATTTTATTCAGTCCTTTCTTCAGTAAGAAGCAGATTCATAGTCATGTAAGTCATACACATCAAGAAAGTGGAACACCTGATTTTTCAGCACCATTTCTGTCCAAAGGAAACCCACTACTTCTGCCAGCAGGACTGTTCCTCTTCATCCTCCTCTTCCTCTGGGTTTTTCATTGAGCTGGAGTTCCTCCTAGATGATGTTGTTGACTGTACAGCAGTGCTCCATCGACAAGCATGTGCTCGACCAATTGTTTATATGGTCCAGGAGCCAACAGGATTTCTTTCCACCAGTTTTCAGATCCAGAAAGTACGTATCAGTTTGGCAGAGAGGAATGAGATTTTGCCTCTGCAGACCATTTTTCTCCCCCGTAATATAGTGGTGATGCATAGCTTTTTTGTTTCCCTTTTAGATTATCTATAAGCCTTTTTCTGTGTATTAAAAATGGATGGATATATGCTAACAGGACAGCAGGATTACATACACACAGAGGAGATCCAAGCTGTTAAACTTGGGTACTGGGATTCCCCATTTCATTTCTGTGCAAGTGCAAGGACAACTTGGCCATGCCGATTACACATTTGTACAGCAGCCGGTTACAGAGGTGTGACTTTTCTCTCTCAAGGAAGTTCTAGCACTGAAGTCATCAGCAAGAAATGAACCAAAGAGAGATGGGAGCTAGAATGGCCTCTGAGACACAGAAATGCTATTGCCTCCATCACCTTCACAGAAGTGCCACCAGACACACACCCCAAGCTCGCTCTCTCGCTCATGAGAAGCGTGGAGCTTGGAGCACAGCTGGGATCTCAGTAGGCTGACACCCTTCACATAGCATCCTAATGAGGATCCTTCTCTGCTCTCGCATTCCTCCCTTGCAGAGTCCTCCCTCCTCACAGGACTATTATTAGTAAACTTGAATAAACCGCCTTCCAGTTCCAAAGTCTTCGCAAAACATCAAACACCACAATGGGCGGGAGCGTGAAACAACAACGTTCAGTGTTTCAGGGTAGTGATTTAGTAAGAAGGACACATAGAAATGTCAGTTATTAAAGGATGGGATTTTCCTTGCAGAGATCCCAATAATTTTTGATTAAGATAAAATGCTTTTTTTTTCCCCCTGTTATGTTTCTCTTGCTATAAAAGACAAAGAGAACCCATAGATCTGAACAGTTCTGAAAATAAAAGGAAGAGCCAAATTACTAAAGACCACTCACTTATGCAAAAAGGTCATTACAACTGTTCATCAAAAGGTCACTGAGAAGCGCAATGATCACTGGTAAAGGACACATGGAAGTTCTCTGTGCACAGATTTAAAATTAAGTTGTATGATGTTTTGCCACATGGCAAATAGACAAAAATTCCTGTGAGGTTTTACTTGCCTTTTTGCAACATCTTCCCTTCCTCCCACCTCCCACACCTCAAAATCTGAAGCAGAAGGTGTCACGTTATGTGTTTTCAAGTGGTGGCTTTGGGGCCAGGCTTGCAGACAGTGTTGCTGAATCTGGTCACCGCTGTTCACGTGGGTAAACATCAGAGCACTGGGAAGGAGGAAGGATGAGACAAAAGCAAACATCTTCGCCCCTTATCAGCTGCTTTGATAATTTTTAGCTCTGTTGATGACTTCACGGTTTTCTCTCTAGCAAAGTGTCCAGAAGAAAGGCCAGCCATGAAGCAAATGCATTTCTACTTCTCCTGCCCCTTCCTGTAGCTCTGGCATGAAGAAATACACAAACTTAAGCTTATTAACCTGAGTGAGGCAGAGAGATGGTCGGAATTGCCTCAGTTGGACTAAAAAAACCAAAAGTAACTTAGGAGGTAACAGAGAGGACCCACTCTTTTCCTGACTGAAACTGATCTGTCCTTTCAGCTGGTTCAAATACACATCTCAAACACCACACAAGACCCTCTCCCCACGGACAGCTTGGCCTGCTGTACCAGCTGCCGGTGCCCAGGCAGCAAGGGGCTGCAGGACGGCCCCTGTGAGGAGAGGCTGGGGCTTTCAGCTTGGAGACCGGATTGAGAAATGGGAAAGAAAATGATGTTTTCACAACAGAAAGACTTAGATTTTTCAGAGTAGATAGAGAAACCATCTTGCTTGACAGGGATGATAAAGTTAAGTCTCAAATTACCCAACCCTCATTTCAAAAAGTCTTTTAATGAGGAACTGGGAAAGGCACCATTGTACCGTGGGCAGAAATGTTACCCCTTTCCAAAGTCTGAACAGTGCTGCCAGACATGCTCCCAGAGAACAGAGAAGCTGTACAAAATACAAGGCAGCAGCTAAGAAAATCTGCATCCAAACACAAGGAGTCTTGTCGTGTCCATTGATGCTGTCAGAAGGATCTTTCTCATTTCCTCCTGATCCTGTTGGAAAAGTAAATGCCATCTTCTGATCTGGCTAGACTTCTGACCATCCACAGTGAGAAAACTAAATCTGTATGATGAAAGTCCTGGTCCATTCTCAATTAAAACTGCAGCTGGGAACTTCTTCCATATACTAATTAACGGTTAATAATTTCTGAAATTCAAACAATGTCACTCCAGAGGAAGCAAAGCCCAGAAACTCCTTTGGGCATCTACACACCTCAGTACCAAGCCAAAGGACTCTGATCTGGCACTAAGCAGAACAACCCATTCCTTTTAAGCTACTTAATAAACCTTAGAGCTTGTCTTCCTCAGATGTCTGTATGGTCGTAAATATTTTCTGAACCAATAAGTCTTGATCCTTGCAAGAAGTTCTCAGCAGGGATGTCTGTGGAGCAGGTTTCATCTGGTTTCATCTGACCACTTTTCACCAAGACCACTCAGCCACAGCTTAAACACAAGAGTGTGAGTCGTGCTATTGATGACTCACCGACTCAAGTCAATGAGACCATTTGCGTGCTTAAGCCTAAAACAGATTATGTGCTCTGCTAATTCAGGTCTCAAAAATGAAGCTTCCTCTCTACAAAAAGGAATGTAGAGACTGAATAGTGGGAGAAGGGGAAGGAAAAAAAATAAGCTTTGGGTGTTTTGTGACTGCCAGATGGATTTAGAAAATGAATAAACAAATTCCATGTTACTGTACAACGGCAGAAAGGACCTCAATCGAGACAGAGGAAATAGCCTATCTTACTGAAGAGAGAAGAAAAAAAGCAGGATTCCCAGGACAGTTTTACCTAGGTAAACCACATCCAGGCGAGAAACATGGGGAGTGGTATCTCCAAGGATTTCTTTCTTTCTAGTCTGCCATAATTTTGCATAAGACCTGAATCCACATTATTTCAGGAAAAACTTCAAATTTTGATGAGCGAGGCACTTTCACCCTTTCTCTGATTTGGAAAGATGAAGTTTCCACATGGCTGTTCCCATGGTTTGAGAAAATCAGCACACTGCTACCTTTCCTGCTGAAGTCAGCAAAAATCCTATTAGCAGAGGAGATGAGAAAGATAGTGCTGGAGAACATTTTTAATGTTAAATTTTGCTAAATCCATTGTATATAAGCAAATTCCATACGGCTGCGAAAAGAAAAACCCCAAAAGGTTGTTCTCCTGTTTTAGTATCAAAGTGGAAAGGAGATTTAATTGCAAATCCCATGCTGATGGTGCTACGTGGCTTATGTTAACCAACCTGGGTGTCGTAAACAATAAGCAGGTAATAGGAAAACGTCCTTATTTTAGCTTGAACTTTTACAAAGGATAAAGAAAACACTCATTCCTACCATAAGGAACCTCTTCATTCCCGTTCTGTCATTTCCTTTTATATGTCTCTTTTATCAGCCTGCATTTCATGGCAGTCATTACCACAGCGCACAAGCTCCTGCCCATATACTGGTGGTGACATGCAATCTTACAAAGATTGAGTACAACATAAAAAACACAAGGCCATATCACTAGAAGCATGTAAGCATCTCTGTGAGCTCACCAGTTGTTGCGTAGACTGTGTATTTTATAGAGGCAATTCTATTTCCATTTTCTTGAGTTTCACACTGGAAAGTAACCGAATGGGTATCTCTGCAAACTTCCATAACAGCGGAATCGTTGGGAAGAACGTGTGCTGTCTAGCTGTATGAAAAGGAAAGGAAAGAAAAGAAAAGAAAAGAAAAGAAAAGAAAAGAAAAGAAAAGAAAAGAAAAGAAAAGAAAAGAAAAGAAAAGAAAAGAAAAGAAAAGAAAAGAAAA